>CEBY01056913.1_pt1 | contig 28396 bp, 19 predicted proteins | sample 554731 | NCBI WGS metagenome assembly CEBY01 (sample SAMEA3182050, study PRJEB8094) | gut metagenome | biome: human; feature: gut; material: Stool; isolation source: human stools | place: Canada | collected 2012-02-22
TCCCGGCATAAATATAAGAAAGAAGCCTCTGCAGAAAAGGAATGATCTGCCATGGAATCAGAAAAGCTGGAGGATCTGCTGCTGTTGAGCCTGTCGGCAAGTAAAGGACAGAGGGAACGCTCGGAGGTTCTGGATGTGGGAGTGACCAGGGACAAAAACCTGCGGGAGGTCATCGTCAAATACAGTGGGGACATTGACGGACTGCAGATACCCGGAATGGAAATACAAAAGCTTCTGGCGGGCTATGCAATTGTAAAGCTTCCGGAGGATCAGATCGGAGCGCTCGTGGCTGCCCGGGAGATCGAATATGTGGAGATGCCGAAAAATCTGCAGACCGGTTTGTATGAGGCGAAGCGTGTCAGCTGTATTTTGCCGCTTCTTTCGCAGGGGGATGAGGGCGCACTCCTGGATGGAAAAGGCGTGTTGATCGCTGTTTTGGATTCCGGGATCGATTATCGGATGCCGGATTTTCGAAAGGAAGATGGCAGCAGCCGGATTCTGGCTTTGTGGGATCAGGAACTGGAACGGGAGTTTTCACAGGAACAGATTGACGAGGCGCTGCAGGCAGAAAGCCGGGACGGGGCGCTGGAGCTTGTGCCGAGCATCGACCGCTCCGGACATGGAACGGCGGTAGCGGCGATTGCTGCCGGGAGTAATCCAAATCTCCGGCTGAGGGGCGCTGCGCCGGGCGCAGGGCTGTTGGTCGTGAAGCTTTCCCAAAAACAGAATGGCTATCCACATACGACGCAGCTGATGAGCGCAGTGTCCTGGTCGCTTTCCAAAGCTGCCAAAATCGGGCAGCCGCTCGTCATCAACATCAGCTACGGAAACTGTTACGGACCGCATGACGGTTCCTCCCTGCTGTGTCGTTTTCTGGACAATGCAGCGGAAAGCGGGCGGACGGCAATCTGCGTAGGCTGCGGAAACGAGGGCGCGGCAGGCGGTCATGCGTCCGGACAACTGGAAAAAAATGTAGCGGACGTTAGTTCCCGTGCTGACGGATTGTCCGGCAATCTGCAGAGGGAAAGGGAAACGCTTGAGCTGATCATCGGGGAATATGAGCGGACGCTGAATATACAGCTGTGGAAAAACTATGCCGATGTGTTCACTGTGATTTTGCAGACACCATCCGGACAGGAAATCATCGTACAGCCGGATAAAAACGGACGGCAGGATGTGCTGACAAACGGGACGGAGGTATTGGTTTATGCCGGGCAGCCGTCGCCGTACTCTGTCTGGCAGGAGATTTTTTTTGACCTGCTCCCACGGGATCGTTATATTGAGTCCGGGATCTGGACCTTTCATCTGATTCCGGAAAAAATCGTGCTCGGCAGCTATCAGCTGTATTTACCGACCCAGCAGAGTCGTTCTGCAGATACGCGGTTTGTACGGCCCGATCCGCTTTTGACGATGACGATTCCTTCGACGGCGCAAAAGGTGATTTCGGTCGGAGCAATCCACTCATATTATGAAGCGTATGCGGATTTTTCGGGAAGAGGCGAGAAAATAAACAGGGAAAACCGCCTGATGTTTGCGGACTCCAAGCCGGATCTGGCAGCGCCGGGGGTCGATCTTTTGGTTCCGGCATCGGAGGGGAGCACGCAGCGCGTAAGCGGGACCTCCTTTGCGACACCGCTCGTTTCCGGCGCAGCGGCACTTTTGATGGAATGGGGAATTGAAAAGGGAAATGATCCGTATCTGTACGGGGAGAAACTAAAGGCATATCTGCGAAAAGGCGCGAAGAAGCTGCGGGGCGAGACGGACTATCCGAATGAGCGGGTGGGGTATGGTGCGCTGTGTGCAGCGCAAAGCCTCCCGCAGGTGGAAAATTGAAAAATAAATTTTTCAATCGAGAGACTTGTGTCTGCGCACACTTGACACAAACTCGACATGTGCAAAAAGCATGCGCAGAAATGAGCGGAAAAAATAAAGTAAATGCACTCAGAAAATGGTGGTGGGTATAAACCGTTGGCGTTTACGGAAGAAAGCCAAAGGCTTACTGTGCGGCAGCTTTACCATGACGCCCCCGCACCCGGTGCTCCAACGCCTTGTAAAAGCTGCTCAGGCAGAGCGTGAGTAAAAATACGGTCAGGGTCCAGACCACAGGATGTGCCGTAAGACCAAGCTTGTTTGCAGCCAACTCCATATACCGGATCAGTACCTGATGAATCAGAAAGCCGTAAGGCGACAGCCCGGCCAGCCACAAAAACGGCTTTGCGGAAAGCAGCCGGGAAATCACTCCCTTGCCCACGGCGAGCAGCCAGACCAGCAGCACCGCAGAGGGGGTGAACAGCACGTTGTACCGGAAGGCTACCGCGCCCAAAGCTCCTACCTGTCTGGCAGCGATAAAAAAGCAACCGCCCGAAAACAGCACAGCTGCCAGCTCCAGAAGGGAAAAGGCACCGTAGGGTATGCGCTCCTCCTTGCGGCTGCGGTAAAGGCAGCCCATACAGCAGCTGATGGCAAAATCTCCTGCCCGGAAAAGAGGACACAGATAGGTCAGGTAAAATACGGCCTTTCCACTGAGTCCGGCCTTCCAGATTGCAAAGGAGAAAAAGCACTGTGCGCAGAAAATCGCGGCAGCAATACAGCGCAGTCTGCGAGTATCGGCCTTTTTCAGCACGGCGAGCAGGCAGGGAAAAATAGCATACAAAAAAGCCTGCACCGAAAGATACCACGCTACTCCGTTCAGGCAAAACCAGAAACGACTGGAGGGAATCCAGGTTTGCAGGAGAAAAATGCTTACCACAAGCTGCGCTGCACAAGACAACGCCTCACGGGCAGAGGGCTGCGCCAGGAGCCCCTTCAGCACAAGGAGCAGGGCAGCAGCCATCATAATAAGGTGCAGCGGATACAGCTTGCGTATTTTTTGCAGGGAAAAGACCATGGCAGACCGCAGTCCCGGTGCTGTGCGCGGGCGGTCGTAATAGTTGCAGGTCATCAGAAAACCGGACAGCGCCACAAATACGGAAATTGCCCACGGCCCCAGCCACGGTGCGCCGCAATGGGACAGGACCACGCTCAGAAATGCGACTGCCCGCAGCCCCTGTAAAGATGAAATCAGCTTTTTGTCTGTCACAATATCCTCCGTTCTGCCGCAAGGCGTGGTTCATGACAATAGAATGTTCGCGGAGCGTGCATTCTATTGTATTGCGAATGGCGCAGGTGAACAGTAACGTTTTTTACAAGTGCTATAAGTATAAAAAAGGCGGCTTGTTCTGTCAAGAAGTATGCGGAGAGCAGCTGAGCAAGTCCTGGAGAAGTCAGGGCGGTGAAGTGATCCTTGAGGCAGTCAATGCAGAGTATCAGAAAACAAAAGCAAAGCAGTAAAAAGGAAAATGTAATAATATGGAAAAAACAGGGAAAAAACCGAATATTATCATGATTCTGGCAGACGATCAGGGTCCCTGGGCGATGCACTGCGCCGGGACACCGGAGCTTTATACGCCCAACCTGGACAGAATTGCAGAACAGGGAATGCGGTTTGACAGCTTCTTCTGTGCCTCGCCGGTATGCTCTCCGGCGAGGGCATCCATTCTGACCGGGAAAATGCCTTCCGCTCACGGCGTACAGGATTGGCTCAGAAGCGGAAACTTAGACGGCGAGAAATTTGCCGCCCAGGGAAAGGAAAATCCTTATTTCGAGGGCTATAAGCAGGAACGGAAGCCGATTTCCTATCTGGAAGGACAGCCCACCTACACGGACATTCTGGCGCAGAACGGCTATCACTGTGCACTCTCCGGAAAATGGCACCTGGGCAACAGCATCGAACCGCAGCAGGGCTTTCAGGAGTGGTACACCATCGGCATGGGCGGCTGCTGCTATTACCACCCGGACATGGTGGACCATGGAGAAATTACCGTGCATCATGGGGAATATGTGACAGATCTGATTACGGACCGTGCACTGGAATATTTAAAAGAGCTGGGCGAAGGGGACGCCCCGTTCTATCTGTCTGTCCACTATACTGCACCCCATTCTCCCTGGGAAAAGGAGCACCATCCTGCAAAGTGGATCGATTACTATGATGGCTGCACGTTTCCAAGCATTCCCAACGTGCCGGATCATCCCGATCTGCGCACCGGCGCGGTATATGGAACCGGTAAGAGGGAAGAAAATCTGCGGGGCTATTTTGCGGCGATCAGTGCGATGGATGAACAGATCGGCAAACTGCTGGATGCAGTAGAAGAACAGGGGCTGGCAGGCAATACCGTGATCCTCTTTACAGCGGACAACGGAATGAGCATGGGACAGCACGGCGTCTGGGGGAAGGGCAACGGGACATTCCCGATGAATATGTATGATTCCGCAGTTAAGGTGCCGTTTCTGATTTCCTGGCCGGGGCACATTCCTGCCAATACCGTCTGCAGCGAAATGATAAGCGCCTGCGATCTGCTCCCGACGATCCTTAAGCTGACGGGACTTTCCGACAAGCAGCCTACGGGACTTCCCGGAAGAAGCTTTACAGAGCTTTTAAAAGGCGAGCAGAGGGAGCACCGCGACGAGGTCGTGATCTTCGACGAATACGGTCCTGTCCGCATGATCCGGACGAAAGAATGGAAATATGTGCACCGGTATCCCTATGGAAAACATGAGCTGTATCACCTCGTGGACGATCCGGGAGAAGAGAAGAATCTGTACGGTTTACCGGAATATAAAAAACTGGTAACCCAATTAAAGGGTAGGATGGAAAAATGGTTCTGCACCTATTCCGACCCGGCTATCGACGGCGTGCGCTCCGCGGTCAACGGCTCCGGACAGCTCTGCCGCCCGGGTGTGTATGCAATCTATGAGGATCCCTTTGCACCAAAGGGCGTGGAATGATTACGAGTTGTTTGTCAAAGAATAAGATTGAGCAAGGCCGGTCAGGGAAAGATTCTCTGACCGGCCTTTTGCAAGTTCATTCATCAGTCGGATGGTTGCCTGTGTCTTTTCAAAGTCCTGCATATCGAGAATTGCATATCTGCCGTGTCCGTTCTTTGTCAGAAAAACCGGAGTACCAACAGCTGCATCACGCAGCACAGTTACGCAGACGGCCGGCGGCAGGAAATACAGGCACAGCAAAATGCACAAAAGCCCTGAAAACAATATAAAAAACGTGACATGCAATATAAAAAATATTATCTTTAACATATTAGGATGATAGGAAATGAATGAAATACAAAAAAATATGCGGTAAAACAAACGCATATATGCTTAATAACGATATTTGTGAAAAGTTCTTAAATTTTTAATATAAATCTGAAATATTCAATATGCCGATGCTATTGCCTTTGCACAGAAAAAAATCTACAATTTAGTTAAATTGAAATTAAGGTATAAAAACCATTGTGAAACAGAAGGAACAAAACAGGGGGAAAGGAAAATCGGTATGTGGAAAGCGGCAATATCACCAGAGAAACGGAAAAAAATAAAAAGATCTGTCAGCTTTTTTCTGAGCTTACTTTTGATACTGGAAATGGTATCGGGAACTGGCATGTTTGCAGAAGGAAACAGAGTCAAAGCGAAGGAAGAAACTCCATATGCCGTATACCTGGATCTTTCAGGAAGCAGCACAGCAGAGGCACTGGCATCCAAAGGGATCTATGCATACGCTTATGACGATGCAGCAGAGGCAGAAGCTGCAGAGCCGGTGAAGCTGGAAAAGACAGAGGGACAGCAGGAGATCTGGCAGCTGGACCTGACCCGGAAATATGAGCATGTGGTATTTTGCCAGGGACAGAAAAAAGAAAACAAAAACACCACAGGGGAGCTTACGATAGACTGGTCCTTACAGGCGCCCTGCTACCGGCTTCAGGGAGAAGACCTGACCGGGGCAGGCAGCTTTTACGGATTGTATACCGTATATTTTGATGGAAGCCAGTACAGTGAGTTCTGTAAAAACGGCGTCAGCGTCTATGCATATGATTCGGAAGAAAGCAGTGCAGAGGACGCACCTGTTGCGATGAAGCCTTCTGATAAGGGAAATGGAATTTACGAATACTGTCTGGACAGACCTTATGAATATATCGCCTTTATGGCCGGGACAGATGGATGGGATTATACGGAAGCGACCACACCGGTTTATACGGAATGGGACTTCCGGGAACCCTGCTTTGTACTGGAGAAGGTGGACGGAGAAGAATCCACAGGCAGCTGGGTAAACCTTCATTATATGATTTATTTTGATGCATCGAAGATCAAAGAGGATCCGGAGTTCTTAAAGTCGGGCGTATCCCTTTACGCCTGGACAGAGCAGGAGGGCGACAGACAGGAGCTTTCTGCAGAGCCGGTTCGGATGATTGCGTCTACGAAAGGCGAGGATATTTATCAGTACACCCTGGATCAGGCATATGACCATGTGCAGTTTTTCCTGGGTACCTCCTTTGATGCAGCCATCCAAACAGATGTCATTGAAATTGACTGGAACAGTCTGGCAGCACCCTGCTATCAGATGACCATCGAAAGAATCGAAGCGGAAACAGAAACCGAGACGCAGACCGAAACAGAGACTGAGACGGAAACAGAAACCGAGACACAGACCGAGACAGAAACACAGACAGAAACCGAAACACAGACAAAGACGGAAAACGAGTCTGAAACAGAAAACAGATCCCAGACGGAGACTGCTGCAGAAACACATACCACGGCAGAAACCGAGACCAAAGCAGATCCCAAGCCGGAAACAGAGACTGGCACAGAGACAAGCTATGAAACGGAAAACAATGTGCCCTCTGCACCGGAAACAGAAAACGACGCAGCAGGCTCCGAAGGAAACACTCCGGACAGCGATCCGGCAGCAGAAGCTGCCTGGGAGCAGGAAGCGAGGTGCGAGACCCGTTTTTTTCACCTGGAGGTGCTGAGCGAAACGGTTGAGGCAAAGACCGTAGAAACCCTGGAACGGGGAAGCGAGTCTGCCACAGAAGGCTCCAAACAGGAAAATACAGAAGAAAACAACAGAGAAACTGCATCGGAAAGCAAACAGACAGAGGAAGAGACCAAACAGACCGAAGCAGAAACCGGCACAGAGGAGGGCAGTAAAGAAAAAGCCCCTATAAAGGAAACTGTCGGAAAGGAAGCAACAGAAGAAATCCAGCAGGACGGAAACCTGTACGACATGGGCGGCGAAATGAGAAAAGCCAGCCGTGTGGCGAAGGTTGGACTCAGAAAGGCAGCAGGAGGACTGGAGTCTAACTATGTATATCTTGATCCGACAGGGATGGATTTGAATCCTGATGCAAAGTGGAGTGAAGCAACTCAGTTATATCTTTTTAAGTTAAACGACGGGATCAACTTTACACTAGGAAAAGAAGTTGAAATTAATGGCAAGAAATATTGGAGATGGCAAGTTGATGGCAACACCAATCAATTTGGATTTTCCTTTACAAATAAATGGGGGGAAATTGATAATACAAATTACTACAGAACGGTATTGGCAAGTGTAATTTTTTCACAAGCTGGCGGAAAGGTCTTTGCAAGTGATGGTAAAGCGTCAGAGCAAATTCATAATCAAGAGGTTTACGCCCTCAAAGACATCACTACAGAAATCGCGAACAAGATGCCTTTATATTTCTATGACTTTACTGGTAATGTCACAACCGAGGTAAAGGTAGTCTGTTCCTCGGACAGCAGCTTCTCTACGGAAGCAATGGGAACAACGAAATCAGTCGTGATGGATGATGTTACTGATTTTCCGAATCTCTATACAGCGGAACTGGAAAAGGCGGAAATTGAAGCAAAACCCTATGTGAAGTTTACAGATAAATCTGGAAATCCTCTGGGAGACATTTACTACTTCGGACAAGATAGTACCAATGTAGGCACTGGTGTAATTCCCGTAACCTATAAAGCGGGTTCTGTGGATACCTTCCTGTATGGAGCTACCGAGCTGCAGAACGACGATGGTACAACAACGACTACTATAAGCGGCTGGGGCACAACACCGGGTAACGAGAGTCTGAAAGACAAAACCCTCTATTTTGATAATCTGCATTTCCCGGTAGACGCAAAAGAGGGAAGTCAGAAAGTAACCCTGCAGATTGGAACAGGAACAGCGCAGGAGCTGATACCGGATCCGCAGTTTAAAGGCAGCTTGTATAGCTATAAGCTTACGGACGAAACAATAACCCAGCAGACTGTTTTCACAGTAAAGGATCCCAAGGGCAATATCTATCATTTCTTCTGGACAGATCTGGACTGTAACCTGCTTCAGGTGACGGGCAACATAGCAAATGTCACAGGCGAATATGGATACGGGAATAAGATTTATTTTGACGCAACCTATTCAAAGCTGAATACACCGGATGGACCTACATATAATGGAACAAATTCCATCCCGGCAAGTGACAATGCGAAGGTTTATTTTTACGCATGGAGCACAACCACTACGAAGTACCGGTCTGGAGAAATGATAAGAGCAAAGTCCCACAAAAAGGATGGACAGACCTGGAACGATGTGTGGTATGTGCGTATTCCGGAAGAGGAGAAAATTGATAGAATTATTTTCTCGGATGTTCCATTAAAAAATCGTGATGAAGATGGGCAAAAGTATGCTGGAAGAACAGATGCTCTGACGATTCCGGGTACAAAGGAGTGTGGAGGAAAACCCTGCTTCTATGCAGACGCCGGTGATACTGCTGTATACGATAATGAATATAGAGGCGGTTACTGGGCTGAAGTGTATACGATTCGGAATGCAGAGAAGTATAAGGTTAATAAAGATGTAGTTGATATTCAGGAAAGTGCTTCTTCGACAGATCAGGATACCCTGTATGTGGATTCTACCTTCTATGACTATTATACAGATTATGAATTGAACGGAAATAATCGGGATTCTTTTTCAGACCCGAGTGGAATGTCACAGCGCAACTGGGTTCCGTTCCGTCAGTTTGATCAGGCATTGAGTGATTATTATCAAGGGAATAAGGTTTCCATTCCGATCTATACGGGGCATTTTCAACCAAGTATTCAAGGTTGGGGGTGCCAATTCAAAGATATAAATGGCACACTGAACCTATATGGAAGTGATAAATATAATACATTCTTTTCCACAAACAACTCTGGAGTTGACAACAATGGAAAAACGGATGGCGGATATAACCGTGCAGCACAGGGGCTTGTAAGCTCTACACTGACGAATGGTGTATTGAAGACTGCAGGTGGGGAATGTGCAGAGCCCCATTTTGATGAGGCATTTTTACTGGGAAAGAACAGCAAAAATGCGGTCTTGGGTGAGGTTTATCATAATGTATCATTCCCGTTTAAAAAGAAAGAGGATGAGTATGGAGTAGAATATTGGTGGTTTGACAGCAGCAAAACGACACTTGCGATGCAAAAGGATTCATCTACCGAGAAATATTACCTGAAGGATACAGGAACAAAGGACTGGGCGAAGAATGTTAAGTCTGATGGAAAGGATGCGGGGGCGTATGGATTTTTCCCGTTTAATGAAACCACTGGCGGAATGAACGCAGCAAAATATAATTTTGGATTTGGTACAAAATTAGAGATTAAATTCCGTCTGACAGAGAATGGAATGGTTCGGGGAAATGGCGAGAAAAATGTGCCGATTATCTTTACGTTTTCCGGAGATGATGATGTCTGGGTATTTATTGATGGAAAACTGGCACTGGATGTTGGCGGAGCCCATGGAAGGGTAGAAGGAACGCTGGATTTTTCTGGTGAACGGGCAGAAAAGACGGCAAAAGTAAGTAGCGTAAAGGCCAGTGCAGCAGAGGGAGAAGCAGGAAATGCAGGCACCAATAAAACAACAAAATTCGAATTGACGGGCAGCAACGAAGCCGAGCATACCCTTACCATGTTCTATATGGAACGCGGTATGTGGGAATCTAATATGATGATTGCCTTTAACTTCCCGGATGATAACGAGTTTGCAGTAGAAAAACAGGTAGATACAAGTGAGGTAAATGAGCTGTTTAAGGATTCCTTTGAGGATGCCTCCGTATTCCCCTTTACGATCCAAAACCAGGCGACGCATTTTGGAAAAATGGAAGCAGGAAGTGGAACAACGGTAGTAACAAAGCCATTTAACAGCTTTGACAGCAGTTCACCAGAATTAAAGCCTGCCAGCTCGAATAATACATTTGAATGGGTAAATGCCTATGGAAATCAAAGCGGTGTTGCGCACTGGTATGCACCGTATGAGGATACGGACGGAAAGCATAAAGATGAACGATGCGGCATCATCCCATATTCATCAGGTGAAATTCTGAATGCGTCAGCGGCGAATAAGTATCTGGATTTCAAGTTGTATTATGATTATGAGGACACTCCAACGGCGAAATGTATTTATCTGGAGCTGGAGGATGCAAGTGGAAGGAAGATCGGAGACTTGATATCCGGAAAGCTATACGGAAACACAACTCTTAAGAGAAAAGAATGGAATACCCTGACGGTTGACTTAAGCAAATTAAAAGGAGCAGCTGATTTTGATTATAGCCAGATAAAATCCATCAAATTTAATTACAGCTATCCCAGAGACATATATCTGGATGACTTTGTATTCCGTTCCGGCGTGCAGGTAACGCAGCATATCGGATTCAAGGTGGATCAGGAAAAAATTCCGGATTATGGCTCTGCTACATCTGGAAAACTGGAGAAGCCAAAGGGTGCAGTCTATTCCCTGAGCGATTCCTTCAGTACGGATACCGGTGTGATTGAAGCAGATGGAACCTTTGTACTGGCGGATGGTCAGACGGCAACCTTCCGAAATCAGTTCCGCCGCGGCAGCTACATTTCCGTGAAGGAGGAGATAGATTCTCCTGCATTTGATACAAGCTGGAGTCTGTATGAAAACGGACATGCAGTAGGTAAGGTTACCAACGGTGGATTCACGGTAACGATTACATCAGGGCAACTGGTTTCCAACGTATTCGGAAAGCAGATCAAAGATGGCAGACAAGAGGTATATAAGAAGGATGGAACTCAAAATAATGGATATGCTTCGATGCATTTTGCGAAAGACGCGAATGGAAATACTCAAGACGCCATCGTGTTCCGTTCCTACAGCAAACCGGATGATGAAAACAATGTTACAAAATTAAAAGCGGTATTTGTAAATAAAGTCAAGGTTGGTTCCCTTAAGATCCAAAAGGCGAAGACGACGGATTCAGATGATCTGACCGGAACCTATACTTTTCAAGTTAAATTTACAAATGTCGCAGGAATGTCATTGGAAAAAGGAGATTCCATTACAACAACCTGTACCTTAAAGCAGGGAGAATCCTATACGATTTCAGGAATTCCCCTTGGAACAGATTATGAGATTACAGAAGTAAAACCGACAGATGGAACTACCCTGAAGAAGGTTTTGATCAGTAACGATGGAACAAACTTTAAAGATGATACATCCTTTAATGTAGAGAAGGGCTCCGTAAACGGGACCATTACAGCGGATGCAACAAAGCCTGTTGTAGAATTTCAAAATAATAACAAACCGACCGGCAACATCGTTGTAACCAAAAAATGGAAAAAGACAGATGGCACTGATATTACGGATCTGAGCCAGCTTCCGAATCCGAAGCGTATTTACCTGCAGCTGCAGAGAAAAGAGAAAGGTCAAGAAGCTACTGAGTGGAAAGCAGTTGACTATTCCGGCAATATCAGTCCAGAAAGCAAATGGGTTAAAGTGGAGCCCACTTATAGTGGCTGGTCTTATACCTTTACGAATCTGGAGCAATATGTGAACAGTGCAGCAGAAGCTAAAGTCCCGTGGATCTATCGGGTTATGGAGGTGAATGCCGACGGAAATGTGATTGCTTCCGGCGAGACATACACTGTGGATGGAAAAACCTATCGAGTAGCCTATTCCCTGGATGCTTCGACAGGCACAACAACAGGTTCTACGGCAGATTCGACTACAACAACAGCAACAGATCCGACAAAAACAGGCATTGACTTTTCAACTGAAACCGACAAACAGCCGACGGTAAATATGACAGTGACCAATACCTATTTGGAAGAGCTGAACCTGCAAATTACGAAAAAGGGTAAAAATACAACGGAAGAATTGCTTTCCGGAGTAGAGTTTAAACTGGAGAAGCAGGATTCGACTGGAGCGTGGTTTGAACTAGTCGATGGCGGTTCGCAAACAACTGATGAATACGGCATTGCCACCTTTACAAAGCTCGGTCAGGGAACCTACAGACTGAGAGAAACAAAGGCTGCAGATGGCTATAACCTGCTGGGTGATTCGATCTTAATTGAGATTAATGAATCGAATCAGGTGACATGGAAGATGGAGAAGGAAACAGATGACCACTGGGAGTCAATAACTCCAATAACTATAGAGGGAGACAATGTAATTCCTCTCACCATCTACAACACAAAGCAGCTGATCCTTCCTGCAACAGGAGGATCCGGGTTTGGATTGGTTACTATGGGCGGCATTGCGCTGATGGCGCAGGCAATCCTTATGGGTACATACTTCACGCTGCAATGCAGAAAGGGGGACGATAAGCTTCGGAAGAAGAGATAATACCCCCAGAGGTATGAAACAAAGGCTGTTGGAGCAGGGGCTTATGTCCGGCAGCTGCATAAGGAGGAAACCTTAGAAACAAAGTACGGAGCGAAACGTACAAAGCAGGAGAAGTAAAAATAATTCGGCTGTCCCAAACACAAAAGGACAGCCGGACAAAAAAGGAGAATGAAACAATGAAGAGAATGAAAAAGCTTCTGACAGGGCTCCTGACCCTGGCGATGACATTGTCGATGATGACAATGACGGCATTTGCGGCTGAACCTCCCGCAAAAATGCCGACGATTGATTTTGATTCGAGTAAAAAAGGTTCGATTACGATTCATAAGTATGAATACAATGGAGAAGCTAAGGTAACAGGAACTGGTGAAGATAATCAAACTCCTCCGGAAGGCGCGGAGCCGTTAGCAAATGTAAAATTTAAAATCACTAAAATTGCAGAATTAAGTGCTTATTATGGGACAGATGCAGAAGCATTTCCGACGGTGGAAGCTGCAAAAGGAATGGCTGCGATTGCCACTTTTGAAAAGGCTACTGGTTCAGACGGTGTAGCAACATTCAATGAATTACCTTTGGGCTTATATTTGGTTCAGGAAACAGAGGCTCCTGCCCAGATTACAGGAAAAGTAGAAGATTTTCTGGTGTCTGTTCCTATGACAAATGCAACCGGAGATGATTGGCTGTATAATGTGCACGTATATCCGAAAAATAGCAGTACATACGGTGAAGTTACCTTGCAGAAAAAGGGGAAAATTGGATCAGCAGATGCAACAAATTTAAAAGGTGCCCAGTTTAAGCTGGAAGTACAGAAAAATCCTACTACATGGGAACAGGTTCTTAAAAATAACAAAGGTGCAGATATTGGAGTAGCTGGAATTTTAACAACAGATGATTATGGAAAAATCACTGTTAAAGATTTGGCACCTGGAGACTACAGATTTGTAGAGGTAAAAGTTCCTGAAAATACTGGGTATATTGCAGATCTGAAGACAGCATATGAATTTACAGTAGCTGAGAAAGATAGCCCAGATGAGGGTGCTACATATAAAGCAGGCTCTATTCTTATAGACGGCGTAAAAGTGGATACAGCCCAGCATCCGATTGAAGTTATAAACTACAAACCCGCTGTAGAAAAGGAAGTACAAGACAAAACTACTAAGGCTTGGGAAAACGCTTCCGCTGACTATAGTGTTGGAGACACAATCCCTTACAGAGTTACGGTAGACGTTCCTGCCAATATTGCAGATCTGAAAACCTTTACCTTAACGGATACACCTGAACATCAGACATATGTAGATAATTCATTAAAAATTTACTCGAATGCGGAATGTACTACAGAAACTTTAGTTGGAAAGTATACTGTTACTTCTGAGAATAGCGGCTGGAAAATCACATTTGATCCGAAGGATCTGTCAAGCGTTGCAGGAGAGAGAATCTACATCTCCTTTAAGATGACATTAAAAGAAGGAGCAATTGTAGGATCCACCGGTAATACGAACGAAATCAACCTGGATTACTCCAACAAAATTTTGCCGGATGGTGTAGATCCTGATCCTACTCTTCCTAAAACAGATGAAATCAAAAATGAAACCACTGTTTACACGTTTGATATCGCTGTAGAAAAAGTGGATGCAACTGATAATACGAAGTTGCCGGGAGTAACCTTTGATCTTTACAGAAAATTGAGTGATGATGCTGTCGTTGGAGGCAATGTATCAGCAAATCCTGTAAAAGGATTAACTGGAAAATTTGAAAAGGTAGAAACGGATTTAACAACAAATTCCGAAGGTAAAATCTCCGTACCCGGTCTTGCTAACGGTGACTACTGGCTTGTTGAGACAAAGACAAAAGAAGGTTACAACCTGTTAAAAAATCCGGTTAATGTTCAGATTGCAGCAACATACACAGAAACAACGACGACTGAAACAAAGACAGATGCTACCGGCAAGACGACCACCACAACTATTAAAACAATAACGCTTTCCAATGCAGGAGATTCGAACAATGGTGTATTCAAAACCGTTGTCAAGAACAGCAAAGGCTTTACCCTTCCCACCACCGGTGGTATCGGTACTTTCGTATTCACCTTCGCTGGTATTGCCATGATGGCAGCAGCAGTGATCCTGCTGATCACCGGCAAGAAGAAAAAAGCAGAGTAATTCAGACAGATAACCCTTTTGTTATCTCTTCTATGGATGCTGCGAAGCTGTTGTGAAGTACAGCTGCAATTTTATCAGCAACGGGTCTGTATCGCGTTTCGTGTGCGCGAGAACAGATACCGGCACAGGACGGGGGTCACGTCCCGCCCTGTGCATCGCTCCTTCAGAACCCCCTTTCCCCCTGAACGGAGCGATACTGCGGTGATCGCTGTCGGTCTTAGAAACCGGCTGCGGCTGCGGTAATCGGGAAAGAAAAATTTGGGATTTTCTTTTCCGTGTTGTGTTTTCCCATTCCCTTCCTGAAAAGGACATCCGGGCGCTCTCCCGTGCCCTTGGATGTCCACGAAAAAACGGCGCAGAGAAAATGCAGAAGCGGCGGCTGCCGCAGGCCTTTGATCTGTGCCTTTCCTTATAAAATGTCCGGAGGTTACTGTCATGGATAAAAAAAGAGCATGGTTTATCGCGATATTGTTTTTTTCGGGCCTGTGTCTGACTCTGTATCCCTTCGTCAGCAACCTGATCGCCCAGTCCCATGCAAGTCAGGCGATCGCCGCCTATGATGAACAGGTTGCAGAGATGGATCAGGAACAGATCGACGCTGCCAAGGAAGCAGTCCGCAAATATAATGAACAGCTCAATGCAGCAGTGGAAGCCAGTGCCATGCAGGGAGAGGATGGAATCAGCTACCTCGATCTGGTGGATGTGGGCGAGAGCATTGGCTTTATCGAAATTCCGAAAATTGACGTATATCTTCCCATATACAGTGGAACCAACGAAGATGTGCTGCAGAAGGGCGTCGGTCATCTGGCGGAGTCCTCCTATCCTATCGGCGGTACAAGCACCCATTCCGTGCTGACCGGTCATCGTGGACTGCCCAGTGCGGTTTTGTTCACGGATCTGGACAAGCTGGAGGAGGGCGATGTGTTCTATCTCCATGTATTGGATGAGGTGCTTGCTTACAAGGTAGACCAGATCAAGGTTGTGCTTCCGGAGGAAACCCAGGACATCGGGATCGTGGAAGGAAAGGATTACTGTACCCTTGTCACCTGCACGCCCTATGCCATCAACACCCACCGGCTGCTGGTTCGTGGCGAGCGGACCGAGTACATCCCGCCGGAGGAGCTGGCAGAACAGAATGCAGTGCATGAAGTACAGTCTCAGACCATCACGAAGCGGATCGTGGATGTATGGCCGTGGCTGGTTGTATCCCTGCTGATCGTGGCAGGAGTGGAGGGCTCCATCTTCCTGTTGATCGTGAAACGGCAAAGAAGCTACGGAGATGTCCGGGAAAAACGAAAGAAAGGCAAAAGGAGCAGTCGGTCATGCAACAAAACAAGGCGCAAAAAGTAATTGAAGAAGTAAAAAAAGCATTTATCGGAAAAACAGAGTGCGTGGAAAAGCTCATGACAGCCATTCTTGCCGGCGGACATGTGCTGGTGGAGGATGTCCCGGGAGTGGGAAAAACAACCCTGGCGCTGGCCTTTGCCAAGGCAATGAATGTGGCGCAGAACAGAGTGCAGTTTACACCGGATGTTTTACCGGCTGATATTACAGGCTTTACCGTATATAACAGGGAAAAGGATGGCTTCTTTTACCGTCCCGGCGCAGCCATGTGCAATATTCTTCTGGCGGATGAGATCAACCGTACCTCTCCCAAGACCCAGGCGGCGCTTCTGGAGGTAATGGAGGAGGGCAGTGTAACCGTAGACGGTGTGACAAGACCGGTACCGTCTCCCTTTCTGGTCATTGCTACCCAGAACCCTGTCGGCTCTGCCGGAACCCAGCTGTTGCCCCAATCCCAGCTGGACCGGTTCCTGATCTGCTTTGGGATCGGATATCCCGATGCCGCAGAGGAAATGGATATTTTAAAAAGCCGCCGGAGCGGAAACGGGCTGGAAGATGTACGTCCCGTCATCAGCAGTCAGGAGCTGATGGAAATGAAAAAAGAAGTCGAAGAAGTGTTTGTACACGATCAGGTATATGACTATATCGTGCGTCTGGCTCAGGCCACCAGAAACAATGACGCACTGGAGCTTGGGCTGAGTCCCAGAGGCTCTTTGGCGCTTTTGAAAATGGCTCAGGCGAGAGCCTATCGGAAAGGCCGCAGCTTTGTGATTCCGGCGGATGTTGCGGCAGAATTTCAGGATGTTGCGGCCCACAGAGTACAGCCTGTATCAAGCTCCGGAATGGATAGAGTCCGTGCAGCAGCCGTGCTGGAGCAGATCTTAAAGGAGACCCCGGCGCCTGCTCCGGAGAAAGGGTGAAGCCTTGAAGGAAAAAGCAATTTATATAGGAGCGGTCGTTTTGACTGCTATCTGGGGCGTAGCTGCTCCAGAGGGCTTTGCTCCGTTTTTGCTGGGCTTTGAACTGCTGTTGGCGCTTTCCATGTGGATTCTGGTTCAGATCCTGGCTGGAAAGGTAGAGATTGTGCCGGAGCCTGCAGAAGAGACGGTGGGGAAAAAAGAGCCCATCGTCCTTCGGGTAAAGCTGAAAAATGCTTCCCTGCTTCCGGCCTCCTGTGTGGCGGTTACCGTCGGTTGGCGGGATCTTCTGGATAACAGCACGGGCACCGTGGAAAGCATGGGAATGGCAGGTGGAAAAAGGACCGGTGTGCTGGAATTTTGTATCCCGGTGAAGTATTCCGGTGTTTACGAGTTTTGGATTCAGTCGGCATCCGTGCGGGACTGGCTTCGGTTATGGTCAAAGAAGCTTTTGATCACAGACAAAAAGGTGCAGGTGTTGTCCGTGCCTCTGGTACATCAGGCGGAGGAATGGATCCCGCCGGCACAGCTTGCCTCCGGCGGGGATTCGGATCAGCATTCCCAAAAAAAAGGCGGGGACGATGGATCGGAGGTATTCGATGTCCGTGCCTATCGGGATGGAGATCCGCTGCAGAGAGTGCATTGGAAGCTGACTGCAAAGACCGGAGAAATGCTGGTGCGGGAATTCAGCCTGCCAAAGCGGGAGGTGCTTTTGTTGCAGGTGGATCTGTATCATCCGCCTCAGGAAAAGTGGGATCATTGTAAATTGGAACGGCTGCTGGAGCAGACAGCGGATTTTTGCTGGAGGCTTTTGGCGGCAGAACAGGAATATGAGGTATTCTGGCAGGAGCAGGAGCAGCTGTGCAGAATGCAGATTTCCAAAGCCCCGGAGCTGTGGGTCTTTCTCAAACGGATTTGTCTCACAGCCACAAAAGAGGAGCTGGAGCAGAAGGGAAAGCAGAGTCAAAAGCAAGCTGCCGGGAAAAATAAGGATTCGGCAGAGAGAAGCTTGGAAAAGGGCAGAGGCAGCGGTGTAACAGAGCCGGGAGCCGACGGGCAGCTTTGGAAAATAGATGCAGAAGGAACAGTCAGGCAGGTGAGAGGCAATGAAGAAAGAGCAGGAGCCGGAACAGCTGGATAAGGAAGCGGTAGGCAGGATCACCTGTCGGATGCTGCAGGAAGAAGGACACAGCGGTATGCCGCTCCAAAAGCTGTGGCGGCTGGCTGGTATGCTGATTTGTCTGCTCTGCATCACCGGTGGTCTTTGCAGCGCATTTCTCAGTGGATTTGGAATCCTATATGCTGTTCCTGTTTTTTGGATGCTTCTGGTTGTCTCGGTGCTGTTCTGGATCGGATTTTCCAGACTGTCCCTGGAAGGGGTGTATCGGCTCCTTGCAATTTTGGGGACCCTCATCGGCGTAAGCCTTTTACTGCTGTTGCTGCAAAAGGATGTGATTGCCGGGTATATGTCTGCTGTAAACGGAGTACGCAGCCGGTTAAATGAGGCTTATGACGGTACTCTTGCCCTGTATCAGGCGTCAGCATCTGCGATGCAGATGACGGTATTTTTCGGGTTTATCCTGTTTTTGCTGGCAGGGCTGTTATCTGCCGGGATCTGTTATCGGACCAATCCGGCAGTGGTTCTGGCAGGAGAATTTCCGGTGCTGGCAGGAATCGGAATTGCCGGAGGGACACCCTCTTTTTTCAGCTTTTTTATGATCCTGTTGGGAACCCTTGGAATGCTCAGTGCCGCCGCTGTCAGTCGGGCGGATCAAAGGGATCAGGACAGTGCCCGTCAAGCAAGGCAGATGACAGAGCAGATGAAAAGCAGTGTCAATGTCTGGCTGCTTTTGCAGGCTGTAGTGCTGTCGCTGTTGGCGTTTGTGCTGGTGCGGCCCCTGACCAATACCCTGCTCCAGGCACAGGAGGCAGGGATGAAGACACAAAACGGTGTGCTGCAGGCAGTCTGGCAGCTGCTTCCGGCGGTTTCCGGAGGGAGGCTGAAGCTTTCCGTTGAGGGAGTCGGCGGAGGGGTATCGGATGGCACACTGACAGATCAGGATGGTTTTTATTTTGGAAAGGTACAGGCCCTGAAGGTCACGGTTTCGGAAAAACCCTCAGAGACAGTGTATTTAAAGGGCTTTATCGGCACGGATTACACCGGGACAGCCTTTGAGGAGGCAGACGGGGAGAGCTTTGTGCAGGCGGCATCCTTGTGGAAGCTGGATGGAAATGTATCCCTTGAGGTGGAAAATCTGCCCTTTCTGCGAACCTATTATGCGGAAAATGTGGTGTTTACCGGAGAGGGAGACGATGCAAAGCCGGAGCTTTCGGCAAATGCAGCCTCCTCTGCTGTGACCCTGCAGGTGGAAAATCTGGCGGCAAATCCGAGTTATACCTATGTTCCCTATGGAGCCTTTTTCAATGATTATTATCAGGTGCTGGGGGGTGACGGCGCGCTGGCAGGTCAGAGCGTCCAGCAGGATATTTTTTCCTGTTATCCCAGAAAGCAGCTGGAGGAAACATTAGAGGACTGGAACGAAACAAAGCAGCAGGAAAGCACTCTGGATCAGGCGGAAAGCGCCTATGCCGCCTATGTGCAGGCACATTGCAGCAGCCTGCCGGAAAATCTCAGTTATTTGCAGGAGGAATTTGCTCCTGAGGTGGAAACAAAAGAAAGCGCAGATCCAAAAGAGGCAGAAAAAAACTGGGAAAAGATCAAAACGGCAGTGGTTTCTGAGCTGGCAGGAAAGTATGAATTTGTCCGGGAACCGGAGGCTGTGCCCGAGGGGAAGGACTTTGTAGAATGGTTTTTAAAGGAATCCAAAGAAGGAAATTCCGTTCATTTTGCAGCGGCGGCCACCATGCTGCTGCGTGCCTGCGGGATGCCGGCACGATATGTGGTGGGCTATGCGGCACCGGCAAGTCTCTTTAAAGGACAGGCGGACGGCAGCTATCAGGCTGTTTTGGAGGATGATAACGCCCATGCCTGGGCAGAGGTCTACCGGGAAGGAATCGGATGGACCGTAGTGGAGGCGACACCGGGCTTTGCCGCTCTGGTAACAGAAAGTGACGGAGCCTCAGGTCAGAAGGAAGCAGACAGCCCGGACACCCCGGTGGAAGTCTTTGATCAGGAAGACACTCCGGAGGCGGAGACGCCCGGGATCGGCAGCAGAATATTCCGGGTGGTGAAAAAAGCACTGGCGGCGGTGGCTTTGACGATAGCTGCCTGTGGGATCGCAGCAGTCATCCGGAGGCATATCCTCTGTAAACGACGGAGAAGAGGAAGAAAAGGAGAAGCTCCGGGAGAGCAGATCCAAAGAATTTATCGAAGCTTTGCCGCACTGCAGAAATTCAACCAAAAAAGCGTATGCAGCTGTCAGAAAGAGGGTTTTGCAAAGCAGCTTGGAAAGAACTATCCGGTATTTTCGGAAAAGACAGCCCAGAAGCTGGCAAATATCGTACTGAAGGCATGCTATAGTGATCAGGGGCTGACAAAAAAAGAGTGTCAGTTTGTACTGGATTGCTATGAAACGCTTGCAGAAGCTGTATCAAAGGAGCTGTCGCCGGCAAAGCGTCTGGCGGGAAGCCTGATCTTTTGTTTTTGGTAAAGCGGAAGGGAGAAGTGCATGAAACGAAAAATTTTGACAGTCCTTGCCATCCTTCTTGGTCTGGCAGGGCTGGGTGTCCTGTTATATCCCTCCGTCAGCAACTGGATGGAACAGGCAAAACAGCGCAGGCAGATCGCAGCCTATCAGGAAGCACAGGCGCAGATGGAGCAGGAAAGGCGGGCTGCCCTGCTGGCAGAAGCCGACCGGTATAATCAAAAGCTGGCAGAGCTTGGCATCAGCTTCGATATGCTGGGAGAGGCGGAAAAGGAGGCACTTTTGATCGACGGAAAATCCTATGATGAGCTGCTTTTGGCAGAGGACAGCGGTGTGATGGGATATCTGGAAATCGAAAAAATAAAGCTGAAGCTTCCTATTTATCACGGAGTATCGGAGGAAGCGTTGGAATCTGGAGTCGGTCATCTGGAGGGAACCTCCCTGCCGGTTGGAGGCGAAACAACTCATGCGATTCTGTTTGGTCATCGGGGGCTTCCCTCGGCAAAGCTTTTTACCGATCTGGATCAGCTGGAGGCAGGAGATACCTTTCAGATCACGGTGCTGGATCGTGTGCTGGTTTATGAGGTGACTCAGACAGAGGTGGTGCTTCCGGAGGAGTTAAACGATTTGACAGTAGAGTCCGGAAAGGATCAGGTCACACTGGTTACCTGTACGCCTTATGGAGTCAATTCCCATCGTCTTTTGATCCATGGGGAGCGGGTGCAATAGATTGGAGATGCTGCAGCTGCAGCAGAAAGTGAGGAAGAAAATGAAAGGAAGAAAAATCCGGATCAGACAAGGGGTGAAGGGCTGGCTGCTTGCGCTGGCCATGGTATTATCCCTTTGCAGCGGCTGGAAGCAGGACGTCTGTGCACAGCAGAGTCAGAGCAGCTCGTCCAATTTGATGCAGGACGTGGACACGGACAAAAAAGGCTCCATCGAAATCCTTTTTGACACCATGCGAGACGAGCCCGTTGCAAATGCAGAGTTTACCCTGTATCAGGTTGCAGCAATGGTGGATCAGGGAGGATATACGGTGCTGGAGCTGACAGGGGGCTTTGAGGGCAGTAACGTGCAGCTGAAAAACCTGACGGCACAGCAGTCTAAGGAGGCTTCGGCAGCACTTTTGGAGTATCAGAAAGCAAATCACATTTCCGGGGATACGAAAAAGACTGATGCAAACGGAAAGCTCAGCTGGACAGGGCTGCAGACCGGTCTGTATCTGCTGGTTCCGGGTCAGATGCAGAAATACAGAACCGATCCGTCTCTGATTTCAATCCCGACGAATCTGAACGCCCAGCTGCTATATGACATGTCGGTGAATCCCAAGGCCGAAAGGATTCCGGATCCGGTATATCCGCCGGAAGAATCCGAGGAGCCCACTACGCCGGAGGTAAAAAAAACGCCGAAAAAGACAGAGATCATCGTTACACCCCAAATCACTCTGGAGCAGAAAACACCGGAGAAGCTGCCCCAGACAGGACAGCTGCGCTGGCCGATTCTGGCACTTTCCGCAGTAGGAGCCGTATTGCTGTTTCTTGGATGGTGGATCGGTCGAAAAAAAAAAGACTGTTCCAAGGCTCTGATGGGGCTGGGGATCCTTCTGGCAGCAGGAGCAGTGGGGATCTCCGCGTATAATATCTGGGATAGCAGCCGTGCCGAAGCTGCGGTGGAGGCGTCCTTAGAGGCCTATGAAGAAGAGCTGACTGCTGTGGAGCAGGAGTCGGAGGCGCTTCCTGTGGATGAGAACAGCGGGATGACCTTTGTGGAGGCAGACGGGCTTTGCTGGATTGGCGAGCTGGAAATTCCGTCCCTGCAGCTTACGCTGCCGGTGGCGGATCCCTGGAGCTATCCGTCCTTGAAAAAAGCACCCTGCCGCTACACCGGAAGTGCAGAGGAAAATTCCCTGATTATTGCCGCTCATAATTATAAACGGCATTTTGGCAATATCGGACTTTTGCCGGAGGGTGCAACGGTGAAGTTTACAGCGGTTTCGGGCGACGTATACGAATATGAGGTAGAAAAGGTAGAAACCTTAAATCCCTATGCAGTAGACGAGATGCTGTCCGGTGACTGGGATCTGACGCTGTTTACCTGTACCTATGGAGGAAGAAAGCGTGTGACGGTCCGGTGCAGCCTGGTTGGATGAAGAGGCAGAGAGATGGAAAAAAGAAGCATCCGCAGAAATCAGCGGCGACAGGCTGTCAGGGCCGCTGATCTCTGCGGATGCTTTTTGCATCAGAATGTTTTGAGGATTTCAGGAAAATACAATAGAATGCACCCCATGTGAGCATTCTATTGTCATGAATAATAGAATGCACGCCATGCGAACATTCTATTGGCATGAAAAAAAGAACCTCGATCTCTCAAGGTTCTTTCTGATAATCGGAGTGACAAGACTTGAACTTGCGGCCTCTTCGTCCCTAACGAAGCGCTCTACCACCTGAGCCACACCCCGATGTGCCGTATTTCTCAACCGGACAAATGATATGATACAGCATAATCGGACAGAAGTCAACACTTAATTTGAAAAAACTTCACAAATTAGGTTTTTCTGTTACAGTTCACTCGTACCGTTTGAGCTGTTCATAAAAAATTAAGGGTTTCTTTCTTGCAAGAAATGGAAATATAGACTATATTAAACGGACAAAAGGCAGGCACAAAAAGGACAGGCGAAAGGCTCCCTAAAGGATACGATAAGCTGTCTGTGATCTGCAGAATGGAGTGAACATGAAATATTTCTGGTTGACCATAAAGAAGATGTTTCGTTTTTTATTAAAGCCCTTATCCTTTGTACCGGCGCTGTGCGTGATGTATATGATCTTTTCCTTTTCCGCCCAGACGGCGGACGAATCCGGACAGCTGAGTATGCTGGTCAGTGAAAAGGTGGTGCTCCTGCTGGGAAAGCTGACCTCCGGCAATCTGGATACCGCGCAGGTGGGAGTGTATGCAGATGAGATCCATTTTCTCGTAAGGAAGATGGCACATTTTAGCGAATATCTTTTGCTGGGGCTGACACTTTCCCTGCCCTTGTATGTTTATCGGCTGCGGGGCTTTTGGCTCGTGCTCGCTGCCGGACTGTTCTGTGCCGGGTTTGCCGGTCTGGATGAGTACCATCAGATGTTTGTGGCAGGACGCTCGCCGGCGCTTCGGGACGTGGCGATCGATACGGCAGGAAGCATCACCGGAATTTATATGACAAGGATCATCGGATTTATTGGGAGAAAAACGATATTTGCACCCCTTTCGATGGAAGAGCGCAGAGAACGGAGAAAACGGCGCGCAGGGGCGTAGGGATGCGATGTTTTGCCTGTAGGAAAGGTTATCCTTCTTATTCTGTTTTCGGAGCAAAAAATAACGCCCACATTTTCTGTGAGCGTTACAGCTGCAAAATTGATTTCAGATACAAAAAGCGGCATAGAGAGGAATGATTTTTTTATTGTCCTCAAAGCCGAAGTTTTTGGCGGAGAGCTTGATTGCATAAGCAGGCTTGTAGGTGTCCATATAGACCTTTAAGCTCTTGGCTTTGGTGTTGTCGGCGGACTTGACCTCAATGGGAATGAGCTGACCGTCACGCTGAATGATAAAATCAATTTCAGCCCCACGCTCGGACTCCCAATAGTAGGTGTGGTAGCCGTTAATGGAGAGCTGCACATTGACATAGTTCTCCGTCATACCGCCCTTGAAATCGTTGATTTCCTCGACCATATAGAGAATGTCATTGGCGGCCAGGTCTTTCTTGGCGCAAAGCAATCCTAAGTCGGATACATAAATCTTGAATGCATCAATATCACGGTAGTTTTCAAGCGGCTTTTTGATTTGCTCGACTTTGTAGACCTGTGACACGATACCGGACAGGCAAAGCCATTCAATCGCATTTTCAAATTCGGAAGCCCGTCCGCCTTTCTTAATCAGCTTATATTGGAAACGGGTATTCTTTTTTGAAAGCTGAACGGTTATATTGTCGTAGGCAAGTCTGGTTTTCTTGATTTCATTCAAGGTGTTATACTTGCTCATATCGTTGAGATAGCTTGCAAGTATCGTGTCCTGTGTATGGCGAACAAGGATATAATCCTTCGTTCCGGCAAACTGCATCACGCACTCTGGCATTCCGCCGACTACAAGATACTGACGGTAGAGCTGCATTGCGGCATCGTGCAAGGCAGACGGCAGCGGTGTATCGGTTTGGAAGCACTTTTTAATCTGCTTTACCAAATCGTCCTCACCGAGCGCCAACATAAATTCTTCCATATCCATAGGATAAAGCGTTTTCATATCGACCTTTCCTACGGGAAAAGAGAATTTCGCTCTGTTGACCGCAACGCCGAGCAAACTGCCTGCCACGATGATGTGATAATCCGGAGCGTTCTCGCAAAAGTATTTGAGCGAAGTCAAAGCCCTTTCGCAGAGCTGTACCTCATCGAATACCATCAGCGTCTTTTCTTTTACGATGGTCTGACCTGCAATATGGGATAAAATCGGTATCAGATAATCGGGGCTGATGTTTTCCTCAAAGGTTTCGTTCAGCTTCGGATTGGTTTCAAAGTTAAAGTATGCCACATTTTCGTAATGGGTGCGCCCAAACTCCAGAATGGAATAAGTCTTTCCGACCTGTCGTGCGCCCTGTAAAATAAGGGGTTTGCGGTGTTTACTTTCTTTCCACGCTTCCAGGAAGCCCATAATTTTTCTATACATAAACAGTCCTCCTCAAAGGTACTGACTATAGTATAGCAGATATTCGCGCAAGAATCAATGAAATCTCCATGATTTTTTACACTAATCAACACGAATATTTGCGTCAATCTCTCACAATACGACACGAACATCACGATTCAGATTTGTATAAAAAAGTAAAAAAAGGGCTTGCAAAATTAGAAAGTATCGTGCTATAATATCACTTGTCAGTTCGATAGGGGCATAGTTCAAAGGTAGAACAGCGGTCTCCAAAACCGTCGATGTGGGTTCGATTCCTACTGCCCCTGTTGTTGTGAGGAAGTCAGAGAAGACTATATCTTTTCTGGCTTTTTCTTGTTTTATTCATGACAATAGAATGCTCGCAGAGCGTGCATTCTATTGTAGCAGCTCGTTTCGGGCTTTGCTAATTTAGGCTGACAGCCGGGGGGGGATTTTTTATGGAACAGAAGCATACAATAGAGGAGAATGGGTATTATTCACAGGTCACGGATCAGCTGATTGAAAATATCGGGTATCAGATGATCCGCCGGAACTGGTCGATGAAGACACTGGCGGATAAAGCGGATCTTCCTTATGAAACCGTAAAGCATCTGATGGCAGGAAAAATCGGCAGACCATCCTTTATCAGTATTCTGAAGATTGCAAATGCACTGGAATGTTCGCTGGATGATCTGGCAGGACGGAATAATCCGGCGCTGGAGGCACTTCGCAGGCTGGCAGACCATGCGGATGGAATGTATCAGATTTTTGCGGAAGTGGAACATTTGCTGTATCCAAACTTCATGATGCAGAGAGAAAACAACAAATAGCACAAATAAAAAGTGGAACAGTAAAAAAGTACTGTGAAAAAGAGAGAAGAATCGGTGAACAACCGGTTCTTTTTTGTTACAAAATGTTCATAATCGTTTACAAATCGTTCAGCTTCTTATCGGCGGCAACCGGATATACTAGATAGTAGGAAGGTACAAGGACAGGTTGACGATTAGGGGATGATCAGTTGAAAAAAAAGGTATGGGGCATTTTGTTTCTGACAGCGTTGGCGTTAAATGTGCTGGCGTGGAAAAGCAGCAGCTTCTGCGATTTTTATGCGGAATCGGTTTTTCCGGTATGGAGCAGCATTTCCACGCGGGTGATGTCGGTCTTTCCGTTCAGCGTCGGAGAGGGCATGATCGTGCTGGGAATTTTGTTCCTGACAGCGTTTGCAGCTGTAGGATTTTTGCGTTTGACTGTAAAAAAAGCGTGGAGCAAAAAATTGTTTCACAGCTTTTCCTGCACATTTTCCTGGATTTTTCTGGCACTCGTCTGGGTTATGACCTGTAATTGTTTTTTGCTGTATCATTCTTCGGCGTTTGAGGATCGGTATATGGAGCAGGTGCGCAGTGAGAACTATTCCAAGGCAGAGCTTGCTGTGCTGCGGGATTATATTGTGGTCAATGCCAACGAGCTTGCAGAGCAGATGGAGCGGGATGCAGACGGCTATCTGATTTATAAGGGAGACATGAATCAGGCGGCTGTAGAGGCGATGCAGCAGGTCGGCACAGATTATGGACGCCTGCAGGGCTATTATCCGCAGCCGAAGGAGATTTATTTTTCGGAGCTGCTCAGTCAGACCTATATGATGGGGTATTATTTCCCATTTTCCATGGAAGCAAACTACAACGGAACGATGTATATTGTAAATAAGCCCTCAGTGATCTGTCATGAATTTGCACATTTAAAGGGCTTTATGCAGGAGGATGAGGCGAATCTGATCGGATATCTTGCCTGTATCAACTCAGACGATGCGTTTTTCCACTACAGCGGCTATATGGGCGTACTCAATTATGTGGAAAAAGAATTTCGTGCGAGCATCCAAAAGAGCCGGAAAGAATACGCGAAGCATCCGCAGATTTCTGCACAGGTTTATGCGGATAACATGTTTTTGACCCGGGAAGCATGGCAGACTGTCGAGAAAAAGGCGGTTGTCAGTACCAAAACAGCGAAAAAGGTTTCCAACGCGGCGACAACGGCTTCTCTGAAATTAAACGGAGTGGAAGAGGGCATGAAAGCGTATGACGGTGTGGTGAAGCTGCTGCTGGATTATTATGACGGTGTGCTGTACGGGGATGTTTTGGTGACGGTGGACGCAGAGTGACGGTCTAAAAAGCGTGCAAGACATTATTCAGAGTGTATAAAACAGGAATCTGCTGCGCATCCTGACCAAAACGGCGGTGCTCTTTGGAAAGAAACTGCCGGGAAAAGGAAAGGGGCGTGTGGGCGATGGACTATTTGAATGCATTCTGGGTAGGTGGTCTGATTTGCGCGCTGGTGCAGATTTTGATGGAAAAGACGAAGCTGATGCCGGGGCGGATTATGGTGCTTTTGGTCTGCTCGGGCGCAGTGTTGAGCGCACTTGGCTGGTATCAGCCCTTTGTCGATTTTGCCGGGGCAGGGGCGAGCGTGCCGCTGCTTGGCTTTGGGCATACGTTGATGAAGGGCGTAAAAGAAGCGGTGGAACAAGACGGATTTCTCGGATTGTTTACGGGAGGCTTTCAGGCAGGGGCTGCCGGAACTGCGGCGGCGCTGATTTTCGGATATCTGGCGAGCCTTGTTTTTAAACCTAAAATGAAAAAGTAGAAGGATTATTCCCTGCAGGCGATTTCCTTGCGGGAAAGAAACTGGCGCATGGTTTTGTCCCACTGCGCGTCCAGTGTTTTATCGGGGACAAAGGAAGAAAAGGCGGTTCCGGTCGTCAGGCGGATGGCGGAGCCGTCATATTTTATGGTCAGGACCAGCGCCTGAACCTGTTCCGGTTTTAAAGACGGATCTGCGCCCTTCATGACGCCGGGGACATACTGGGGCATGAGATGCAGGACGAATTTGAAGGAAAGCGGCGTGTGTTTGCCGCGGATCATCTGAAACAGAACCGGACGGATGGATTTCCAGGGCAGAAACAGGTAGCCGGCGTCCGGCGTTTCATCGTCCTGATAAAATTCGGGATTGACGCGCCCGTCGATTTCATAGGAAACGGCGCAGGAAACCGAAGCCTTCTCCAGCAGAAAGGAATCAAAGCAATCCTCTGTCAAAAGCTTCGCCATAAAATGCTTCATTTCAAGAATCTGAAAAGCGGTCATATAATCAATCCTCCATTCCGCGGGCGCTTTGTGCTGCTACGCGGTTTTTTGTGATATGCGTGCCGGTCAGTTGTGAAACAGTTCACCC
>CEBY01021619.1_pt1 | contig 27446 bp, 19 predicted proteins | sample 554731 | NCBI WGS metagenome assembly CEBY01 (sample SAMEA3182050, study PRJEB8094) | gut metagenome | biome: human; feature: gut; material: Stool; isolation source: human stools | place: Canada | collected 2012-02-22
CCGCCGCAGACCGCACAGCGTTTCAAGTCCTTATCACGGAAAATCTCCGCTTCCAGCGTCCCGTCCAGCGGCAAGACCGCCCAGCGGAACCACTTACAACAGACCGAGAAAGAAGCCGTCTGCGGGCAGGTGCAGGTGTCCCCATCGTCAAGGACAATGCAGTTGCCGTCCTCACAGCAACAGCACTCCCGGCGTATCAGGCTGGCCGCCTGTTTTCTCTGCGCCGGTGTCATGCGGTAAAGGGAACCGTCCGGCCTGCGTTCCAGCGGCGGCAAGTCTTTGTAGGGGTTATCTCTCATGCGTTCCCTCCATTTTGCTTTCCGTTGCCGTTCTCCCCGAAAAGGCTTCCTGCCCCATTCCTGCGGCGTGTTCCGGCGTTGGCACGCTCCCCGCAACTTCGGGACATTTTGTCCCGAAGTCCGGCTCCTTGCGGTGCTTCCCCAGCCGGGGTATTCCTTTTCGGACGGTCATTCTGTTTTCAAGGTGCTGTCCATCGATGAACTACCCTAAGTCTACACCTAAATGACCGTCCGTCCCGTATATCCGAAAGGTAGGAAATCGGCTTAAAAAACAGGCTATTTCCACGTTCTCGGAATTGTGATAGAATAAAAGAAATCCATAAAAAATTATAGAGGGGGTATCTACGTGAACAATAAAACCAAAAGCAAAATACAACAAATGATGGATTCATTTGTTGATACCGGAATGGATACAGCAACTGAATGGGGAAACGATTGCATTAAAACAAATCTTCCAAAGGTATTAGATCAGATGTCCTCTTATGTCAAAGAGTTATTTGCATCAATAATAAGCCAAAACAATAATTCAATTCGAGAAAATGTGCGACAGGCAATTTTTGCGGGAATTGAAATAGGGGAAGATAATAAAGAGCAGTCATTAGTTCGAGCGATGGTCGATGAAGGGATAGAACAAGAAAAAATTCGCCTTATTTTACAAAAGTCAAATCAATATCTTATAACTCCCGAAGAACTTCAAAAATAAGCAACTAACATATCAGAAATTTGCCCAGAAGGAGGGAGAGCATGGAACTATCCATACAAGAACGATTGAAAGACCTGCGTGTAGAGCGTGGCTTGACGCTGGAACAACTTGCGGAGCAGACCCATCTCTCCAAGTCTGCTTTGGGTAGTTATGAGGGGGACAAGTTCAAGGACATTAGCCACTATGCCCTTATTGAGTTGGCAAAGTTTTATGAAGTGACCGTTGATTATCTGCTGGGCCGGTCTGAAACGAAAAATCACTCAAACGCCGACCTTGCAGACCTGCGTTTGAGTGACGATATGATTGAACTATTGAAAAGCGGGTTGGTGGACAATTCCCTCTTATGTGAACTGGCGACACACCCGGATTTCCCCCGGCTCATGGCCGACCTTGAAATTTATGTGAATGGCGTGGCGGGAAAACAGGTGCAGAGCGCAAATGCCATCGTGGACGCTGTGAGCGCAACGATTATGAAACAGCACAATCCCGGCTTGACCGACCCGCAGTTAAGACAGCTTATCGCCGCCCATATTGACGATGACAGCTTTTGCCGCTATGTGATACAGCAGGACATAAACAAGATAGCCCTCGACCTGCGGGAAGCCCATAAAGACGATTTTTTCAGTGTCCCGGAGGACAACCCACTGGAAGATTTCTTACAGACTGCCGAGGAAACCGCCAGTCCGGACAGCGACTCGGAACAGGCGGCTATGGCATTTATCTGTAAGCGACTCAAGCTGAACTATGGCAAACTGTCAGAGGAAGAAAAGAAGTGGTTGAAAAAGATTGCACAGAAATCGGATTTACTGAAAAATCCCAAGCCACAACGAGGACGAAAGTAAGGACGCAATAAGGAGGAGTATTTTTGGACAAAGTTTTAACCCATAGCACGAAATCCTATATAAAAATTTTTTTAGTTGGAACTTTAGTTGGGGGTATATGTAGACTGGCAGATTATTTCCCCGCAGATACATTATGGAGTTTTTCATCAATTCAAACATTATTAGGATTTTGGATAATTACCAATACTATCATTGTTTTATTAAGTGCCTCAAATATTTGCGCAGGAATTAGTTCATTCTTATATATGTTTGGAATGACATTGAGTTTTTATGGTTTACAGGCAATATTAGAAATGTTTATCCCCTTGTTTTCTGGCGGTTTTCGTTTTTCTCTATTTGTCTTATTTACCGTTCTTTCAATTCCTTGTGCAATCGCAGCGTTTATTCTATATTATTGGAATAAGGATTGTGTTTTTAATTCTATATTGTATGCCTTGCCAGTAGGAGCCTTGATTGCGGAAACAATAGCAATTTTTATTTATTTTCAAACACATCATACATTCTTGTTTCAGTTGTTGATGGATATTGTAGGAGCGGTGGTTTTTCTTTTAATGTTTTGGAACAGAGTAAAAAGCCGAAAAATTTATATAATTGCTTTGATAATAAGCTCTTTGGCGTTTTATTTCATTTTCCCGTGGTAATATTCAATTACATTTTCTATTTAATCAGATAGCAAAGCCCTAAAATGGCTTCCCGCCTATTTCCATTTTTAGAAAAGAAACACTCCAAAATCAGAAAGAGAGCGGCCAAGCACTTTGAGGGATTGGCCGCCTTGTCCCCCATTCAGCGGAACGGCGGGCGGCGGTCAAGGCCGGGTGTAAACCCGTTCATTTCAGCCTTGACGGTTGCCCGCTGTCCTGCTACTTTTCCGGGAGTGTGGCCACAACTTCGGGACACTTTGTCCACAAGTTGGAGCGTAGGACAAGAGACGGGGGCTTTCATATACGCCCTGTCTGCTGATGAAAACAGACCTGCGCTTGCGGCTCCACGCCACACAAGCACAGCCCTGTTTTCCTGCCGCTTCAAATGCCCTTGCCCTCTCCGGCGGCAACGGCATTTTCACGGCAACGCCGACAGAGCGTATAACACACTACACTTTGCAAGCAAAGTCGTGTGCCAAGGGGCAAGCCCCTTTGGAAACCCCAGACAACAAAACAGGCTGAATATCTCGCATTTCCCCGGTGCTTGATATTCAGCCTTTATTTGTTGTCAGCAGCCCCCGTTTCGTGGTCTGCGTGTAGTTCCTTGTAAACTGACCTAACTGGGAGTTCAAACTATGTTGATTTATTTACAGATGTTGGAATCTCCAGAGGAGAAGTCAATATTGGAGCAGATATATTTCGATCAGCAAAACGGATTATTATGATGGACGTTACTTTGAGGAATAATCTCGCGCTGTTTGCCGGCTACAAGCTCTCGCTGTCCATGGACGCAGCGTATGTCCGCGCCTACTATCCCAATGACTTCAACATTTTCAATGAGCTGCCGCTGCACCTGTGCAACATCAATCTGTTTCTGATCCCGCTGGGCGTGTGGAAGAGGAACCGCTCGATCATGGGCTTTTCCTTCTTTGTAGCGCCCCTTGGCGCACTGATGGCGCTGCTCTTCCCGGAGCCTCTGTTCTTCGGCTTTTCGCTGTTCCTGCCGCGAATTTTCGGCTACTATGTGACCCACGCAACCCTTGTTGTCTGCGGCCTGAGTCTGGCGACGCTGGGCTTTTACCGCCCCGACCCCAGGGATATCCCGAGGATCCTCAAGACCTTTGGTTTGCTTGCCGTAGGCGCGCACTGTATCAATCTCCTGTTACGCCTCACGCTCTGCCCGGAGGCGAACTACTTCTTCACCTACGGCGCGGAGATCGGCGTGCTCAAGCTGTTTTGGCGTATCATCCCGGCACCGCTGCTTTACGGGCTGCCGGCACCGCTGATCCTTGCAGGCTATATGTACGCGGTCTGTGCGTTGTCCCGCCTGGCGCAAAGGGCGGAAGAAGTGTATTTTTCATAAATTGGATAAGTCCCACAGCGCAAAAACAGGAGGATACGACATTGCATGATAGAAATGTAAGAGGAATCGGCATCGCTCTGTGCTTATTGACTCTCTTGCTATCCCTGTCCGGGTGTGGTTTATTGAAGGATGACTCGCTTCTGATCGTCAATGCAGTGATCACGGAAGTCGATGCAACAAAGCAAACCATAACGGTAAAAGACGATGCCGATGAAAGCACTTTAGGTGAAGAGTTTTGATCGACTGTCCGTCCGTTCCTATGGTCTATTGCGACTTTGCCGCGCAGAAGGTTACAAAGATTTCTTTTGAGGATTTACAGGTCAATGATAAGGTTATTATGTGTATCAGGAGCTCGGAAATGGAGAACTTCCGAAGCGGCGGCAACGAGGAGAATACGCTCACGGTCGAACAATTGCAGTTGTATACGCAAAGACCTGCCGAATGAGTCTCGGCTGTCCAACGCTGCATCGAGGCTTCGAGATCGAGCCAGAGAGCATGAAGTGGGTCAGCCAGCACACCAACGCTAACATAGTCGAAACGGACTTCTTCGAGACCTGCAGCACCTCTTATGCCAATAGCACGGCACTGTGGATAATCTTGTGAGGATGCGCATATGAGCAATCAAAATAGACAGCTATATATCGTAATCAGCCAGACCGGAACACTTCTGTCCCGGATCCTTAAACAAATCACCGGCGCAGAATATAACCACGCCTCCATCAGCCTGTCCAGAGATTTAGAGAGGATGTACTCTTTTGGCCGCAGGCATCCCTATAATCCGTTTTGGGGCGGCTTCGTGATAGAGACGCCTCGTACCGGGACCTTCAAGCGTTTTTCCGAAACCAAGGTGTTGGTTCTGAGCGTGAGTGTCACAGAAGAACAACACGCAGAACTCAAAGAAATGCTCGATGTGATGTGGAAGCGGAGGAGGAAATACGGCTACAACTATATTGGCTTAGCGACAAAGCGACCCGCGACGTTCTGACAAAGCTCTGCGCGCTGTTCGGTCTGCTGGACACTACAGCGCTGGACATCCGCAAGGCGATCTCAGCGGAAATTTCCGATTTTGAAGATGCCGTGATGGTCGAGACGGCGGTGCGCTCCGGTGTGGACTGCATCGTGACGCGGAACACAAAAGATTACAGCAAAGCTCCGATCCCTGTGTACGCCCCGGCAGAGTTCATAGAGCCGCTGACCGAAACAAGTGAAGATCAATCGGAATGACCGTCCGCAAATGCCGCCGCTCCTGGCGGCATTTTGCTTTTTATCGCTCCTGCTCATGGCTGCGCTCTCACTTCGACTGCTGCATCGCCATCTGATGATTGCGTTGCATTTTCATTTTGCTCACAGGTCTTTTCAAAAATTTTTGATAAATAAGCAACGGCAAACATGGCGATTGCTAATCTTAGCAAACTCAACCCCGAAGGCTGTGCGGCGGCGGAGCGCAGCGGTATTGCAAATTCCCATGCCATCCGCTATAATGAGCGTTAAGGAAAGGGCGGTGAGCAGGATGTATCGGGTGGCGGTTTGTGAAGACGAAAAAAATCTCCGTGAGGACTTGTGCGCACAGTGCGCGGCGATCCTGTCGGAGCTGCAGATAGAGCATACGGTCACGCCCTATTCTTCAGCCGAGGAACTGGAGGCAGCTTTTTCAGCGGGTGCGGAGTTCTCACTGCTTTGTCTGGATATTCTGATGGACGGCAAGACCGGCATGAAGCTGGCGCAGGAGCTGCGGGAGCGGGACGACAGGACCAGCATCCTGTTTATCACCGGTTCCACGGAGTTTCTCAAGGACGGCTACAGCGTCCGCCCCATCCAGTACCTGCTCAAGCCGGTTTCCCGGGAAGATCTGGAGCAGGCGATCAAAACGGATTTGCGGTTATATCATCAGCCCCGCACCGTAACCTTCCGGGTGGCCGGCAGGACCTTTGTCCTGCCGGCAGAGGATATCCTCTGCGCTGAAAGCCGGGATCACGGCAGCGTACTCCACACAACACATGGCGAACAATTCATTCTCTGCCCGCTGAGCCAGATGCAGGAGTATCTGCCGAAGGATCGCTTCTGCCGCTGTCACAACAGCTTCATCGTAAACCTCTTCCATATCCGCAGGGTCAGCAGCCGGACAATATGCCTGACAGATGGAAGGGGTCTAAGCATCGGACGGCGCTATATGGAGCAGTTTCAGGACCAGTTCGTTCGGTATCTCAATCAAAGCTGAAGTAAGGGCAAGGCCATTTGGATAAAGAGAATGCGGCGTCTCCCATCGGGAGACGCCGCATTTTGTGTTTACAGAGAGCTTATGGGGGTCTCTTTTTCGGGCAGCAGCTTCAGAGCCGTCATCACGGTGAAGCGGGTGTCATCATAGCTGACAGCCAGTACGCTGCCGTACTTCTCGGCGATGGTTCGCATCTGCAAAAGGCCGAAGCCGTGGCTGCCGGCATCCTGCTTTGTGGTGCATAGCTGTCCGTTTTCATCTGTTTGCAGCACCCCATTGTAGGTGTTTTCACATCGGATGGCCAGATACTGCTGGCGGATCTGCAGGGAACAGACGATCTCGCCGTGTTCCGTTTTGGCGGCGGCCTCCACGGCGTTGTCCAGCAGGTTAAACAGAAAGCCGCACAGATCCGCCTCCTCAATGGGCAGCGTTTCCGGCAGCATAGCGCTGACATGGAAAGAAACGCCATACCTGTCTGCCTGGGCCGCGAAGCGCTGGAGGATCGTGTTGACCATCGAATTGGCCGTATAAACCTTTGGGAAGAGCTGCTCCAATTCTCCATCCAGCCGGTTCAGATAGTCCAAAAGACCGGCTTGATCCGGCTTTTGTGCCAAAAGGTGCAGGGCGGCGATATGGTTCTTCCACTCATGGCGGAATGCCGCCGTCCGCCGGACTGTCTCCTGTGCCTGCTCATACTTTTCCTGCGTTGCCTGGCTGCTGCTTTTGATCGCCTGCATCCGGCGCTGGCGAAGCAGTGTTTCGCGCACAAAGCCCGTCACCACCTGCACGGCGCACAGCGCACCGGCAAAGCCGCACAGGATCGCGTAAAATGCATGGGGATACCCCGCCAGCAGCGTGGTCACCGGATTGGTCAGTGGATAAAAGATCCCGCTTCCGCTGAATCGGGTCACGCCCCAGAACGCAAATAAACCGCCCGCCACCGCGCAGAGAAACAGGCTCGTTCGGCGCAGCGGCTGCTCATGGGAGAACAGAAGCAGCGCCGCTGCCAGAAGAAACAGGGTGGTGCCGAGCCAGTCTCCCGCTGCACTGGCGAGCAGCGGCAGCGCCGCGAAGCTCCACAGCGCAGAAAGCAGGATATGGAGCAGCGCACCGGAGAGCAGCACCCACCGCTTCCAGCCGTGCAGCGCCGCGGCCAGATAGCAGTAAAGAAGATCCATATAGATCAGGTAGACCCAGTTCAGAAGCCCGGCGTCAGCATTCAGCCCGGCCGAAATTTCGAGATAGGTATGGCAGACCCCGGCTGCCGCCGCCAGTAGGAAATAGCCGATCAGAGGCAGCAGCTTCCAGAGAAACTCGCCATCGTGTGCACCAAGCAGCAGCACCAGTAGCAGACAGATCGCCAGCAAAAGCTGCGCCGTGACTGCCGCCATGGGCCAGACGACGCCGGAGGTCTGTACCACAGCGTCGGAAAAGCGTCCCACCAGCGAGGGCAGTACCGGCTGGCGAAGGCCATCGCCGGAGGGTCCGTAGGTGACAATGCGAAGCCGCTTCCCGCCGCAGTCCTCCGGCAGCGGAACGCGGAGCCCGTCGTGGGAAATACTGGCAGGATCAACATCCTCCAGAAAGCTGTCCACCGGGTTTTCCTCGGCCGGAAAGTCTGTATAGAGAAGCGTATGATCCAGAAACACCTGCAGGCCAGCGCCGTAACTGTCAAACTGCAGAAAGTGCCGCGCACCCGGTTCCTCCATCACGCGCTCCGCCGCGACAGGGCCGGTCCCCTCCGCCGGAATACCGTTGATATAACCACCAAGGCCGAAGACAGGTTCCACTGGGCCGGCCTCTGTAAAGAATACCCAGCCGCCGCGATCCGACTCTGTGCAGTTCAGGTAGACCGACCGCTGTTCCTGATCCGGCTGCGACAGGCGGAACAGGAACCCGATCGCCGCCGCGACCGTGAGGATCAGCAATACCCCAGCAGCCCAGATTTTCCTGTTTTTTGTGCTCACCGTACCGTCCTCCTTTCTTCCAACATTGTAGCAAAGGAGCACAAATCGCACAAGCGATATATGCCCTGTTCTCCTAAACAACACGAATTCGCCCCTAAACGACACAGCGCGGGCGAGAAAAGCATGGTAAAATTAAAATAAGCAGAATTATGTGACACCCTGCGAAGTAAAGGAGGAATCGCTTATGAAACATTGCAGCAGAAGACTTATGGCATTGCTGTTGAGCGCCATCCTGTGCGTGCAGCTTTTGCCCGCCATGGTGCGGGCGGAGGAAGGCACTGCGGCTGCCTCCGAGGGCAAGGGAGCCTTCGGCCTGCCGGCGGCTACAGGACTGACAGAGGGCAGCGTTGAGTACAACAGCGCGGTGAAGGACGCCCCCTTCGGCAGCAGCGGCCGCGCCGTGCCGCTGTTTGTCAAGTCGGAGCTGATGCTGTCCTACAGCTGGGGCGGAGCACCGCTGTACAGCCACACCTATGACTACAACGGGGACGGCGGCGAGGCGGGAAATCTGATGGGGGCCTTCCCGAATCTGGCGAACCAGTACCGCGTGACGTTCAACTCCCTCCCGGCTTCAAAGCAAGCCAGCTACCGTGTGGCGGCCACCGACGGCGTGAATACCGGCAGCGGACGCCAGGAGCACATCGCCATGATCGGTCTGAGTGCGGCAGGGATCGAGCTGTCCCTGCGGGACCGGAACAACAATGCGGTGTACACCAGCACGGTGTCCCGCGGCAACCGGAGCTGGATCAACCGCCTTGCCTTTGAGCTGGGCGGCTTCGCCGCCATCGCCTGCGGCGACTTCGACGGCGACGGCGTGGATTCCGTGGTCGTCTACGTGCCGCCCACGCAGGGAAACGGAGATGCCAAGCTGATGGAATACACCATCAGCGGCGAAGGGAGCAGCCTGACGCTGACCGAGGGCGGCGAGATCGGAAACGTGTACGACTTGCTGGATGTCCGCACCCTGAAGGCAAATCATATTCAGAATGTGCCGGTGGTGCAGTTGACGGCGGCGGATACCGACAAGGACGGCTACGATGAGCTGGTCATCACCGCCGGGCTGAACGATACCTATGGCAACGACAGTGTCAAGAATCTGGGCACGCAGGTGTTCCTGTACGACAGGCTGGAGGGCGTGTGGACGCAGACCTTCAAATACGCGCCCTCGGCGGGCAAGGAGACTGTTGCGGTGGGAGATGTGTCCCCGGCGAGCAAGCTGCACCGCTATGTCTGGGGCAGCTCCTCCGTGGGCAATGTGCTGGCCAGTGACGACTCCTCCAACGGGACGGATTTCCCGGAGATCGTCACGGCGGGCATGATCGACTACGGCGGCAACCATAATATCTCGATCAACAATAAAACCTGCGGCTTCTCCATGGTTCGGTGCGTCGGCATGACCGAAGCGTGGGCGGGCGTGCAGAAAAACTTTAAGGGCCAGTATGAGTTCCTGCACCGGCAGACACATGACACGAATACGCTGACCACTCACGGTCTGTACAGCGGCGACGAGGTCCTCAGTCCGCTGATCGTGAAGTGCTTCCGTTATCAGGGCGGGGCGCAGCCGGATGCGGTGTTCTTCTCGGGCAGTGTGTACGCGTGGGCGGACAACGACGGCAGCGGCACCCTCGCCCACAAGTACACTCACGGTGCCTTCAATCACACCGACAAATACATTGGATCAACCAAGATCACCAACAAGCAGGTGCAGGCCGTGGCCGTGGGCAACTTTGACGGCAACAGCGAGGGGCGCGAGCAGGTCGTCTTCGCATCGCTGGTCAAGCAGAGCGGCACCGGAAACCATTACAGCACCCTGTATACCATCGGCTGCCAGCCAAAGGGCGATAACAGCGGCTATGAGTTCAGGCACTCGGAAACGAACGGTTGGTTCATCAACAAGCAATCTGGCGCTTATGTGTGTCTGACCGACTTCAACTATGACAGCGACAGCACCCTGGTGCGCTATGTGGGCGTGGAGCGTCAGTGGACGGACTACGACGTGCTGGCCGTGCTGGAGGCCGTGCCCTACTTTGAGGAGCTGGGAGACGATCTGGGCGAGGGCCGCACGGCTTACGGCAAAAGCAGCAGCAGCGGGAGCGGCGGCGGCAAGAGCCACGGCCTGAACACTACCGTGCTGGTGGGGTACGAGGTCGAGGTCGAAAACTCCGGCGCCGGTTTTGAGACCACCATCGAAAACAACTTCACCTGGGCCACCAATGTCAGCCGCTCCATTGAACACAGCGTCGACTATGAAAACAATTCCGGAGAGAACGCAGTGGTGGTGTACCGTGTTCCCGTACTGGTCTATACCTACCAAAATCTTTCCGACGGCAAAGATATGACGGTCATGAAGACCCTGCCACCCCACACCAGTATCGTCTCTGTGGAGGAATACAATGAAGAAGCCGTCGCCTACAGATTAGAACCCATTGCCGAGGATCGGCTGGCAGAGGCGGGCAACCCCTTCAGCTACCGCTCCAACGTCAGCCAAATCACCAACGCAGGCGGCTCTACCCCTCTCGTGTCCAAAAGCGGCTGGTCCGAGTTGACGGGTAAGGGCAACATCGAAAAGACCATTAGCGTTACCGATGAGACAGAGAAGAGTTTTGAGTACGAACTCTCTGTGAATGTGGTAGCATGGAAAAAGATCGGCGGAGCGAAGGTGGGCGGCGGAGCCGGTTATACCTTTACCAAGACCCGCTCCAAAATGAACGGCACAGGCACGGAGCACAGCGGCTCGGTGAACAGCCCCAAGGCGGACGGCTATGGCTTCTCGTGGAACTTCGCCATGTGGAACATGACGCTCAATGGGAAAAAGGTCCCCGCGCTGGGCTATCTGGTGAAAGATGTCTCCGCGCCGTCCTCTCCGCCCAGAGATCTGGCAGTAGAAACGCTTACCAGCACCGGCGCAACGCTCACCTGGAGTGCGGGCAGCCGTCCGGCGGAGGAGTATCGTATCTACCGCGTGATGGAGAACGCCGCAAGGCCGTATGCTTTTGTTGGTGCTGTTTCCGGAACGAAGAACAGCTTTGAGCTGAACGATCTGGCGGGAGATGTGACCTACACCTTTGTGGCGCGCGGCTGCACCAACGGCGTGGAGTCTGTGGACAGCAGCTCGATCAGCTTTACCACGCCGAAGGAAAACGGCCCGAACTATGTTCGGGTCGGTGAGGTCGCCGATCAAACGGTGCGCCCCGGAGAGGATGCAGTTTTTTCGGCCACAGTACTCAAGAGCGATTCGAAGACTACCCTTACCATGCAATGGCAGGAGCGCAACCCTGGCTCGCCTGCGTGGAAAGATGTACGCAACGCGACCAGCTCGATACTGACCGTGAGTGACGCAGCGGCCGCAATGAACGGCACCCAGTACCGGCTGATGGTGACAGCATACACACTGGCGGAGTCTTCTGCGGTGTATTATTACAGCAACGCGGCCACGCTGACGATCGGCGCACTGCCCACCAGCGTTAGCGCTGTAACCGTGAAAGACGCGGACGGCGGGAGCGGAACGCAGAGCGATCCATACTACGGCGGGGCGGACTGGACGAAGAAAACGACCGATACACAGCAACAGAGCGTTCAGAAAACAGCCTCCTTCGAGAAGGATGGCGTGCAGGGCACTGTGTACCGGGCGGGAGAAAACGGCCCGTACATCGGCGTGATCGAGAGAAAAACCACACAGGAAGGCACCACGAGCACGGAGACCCAATATTACCGGCTGACCGGTCCGGACAGCGGCAAGCAATATACTGTGACAGGGAACGCACTTTCTCCCGTATATACTGCGTTCAACGAAGCTGCCGCGGTGAAAGGCTTTACAGCAGCCCACGCCGAAGGCCAGCTGAGCAAGGAAGTAACCGCCGGCGAGACGAGCACGGTCTACTTCGCTGTGGCCCACTGGGATGGCCCTTCCGCAAAACCGACCTTCTACTGGGAGAGCGGCGGCAAATATTTCAGCGACCAGAGCGGCGCTGTCGGCACAGAAGCTGAATTGGAAGACTCCAGCAAGCCGCAGTATTCCGTTTTCCATCGTAGTAAGGACGATGCAGAGATCGTGCTCTTCGGCGAGAAGGATGATGATAAGGAATGCTTCTTCCTCCTGAAAAAGTCGGCGGGCACGGACTCCTACACCATGACCGAAGTCGATCCTGCGGAAAAGCTGCTGATCGACGGCGACGCATATCCCCTGAGCAGCCTGATGCCTGTTTCCTATAGCGAAACAGTTGAGGTTTCCGTTGTCACCTATGAGCAGCGATCGGGCTCGAAGTTGACGCTCACTGCCGAGGTGACGAGCAGCAACGATAAAAGGCTGGCAAACAAGCCCACGGCCTTCGTTATCACGGACACCGCCACCGGGGAGAGCTTTTCGATCGCAGTCACGACGGATGCGAACGGCACGATGACTATGGAATGGACAGCTCCCACCCAGGGCGTATACACCATCCACGCGGCTGTGACCGCGGATGGCGGCTATGCGGCCTCCAGCTCGAAAACGCCGGTGTATTACGCTGCGCTGGGCAAGGACACTGAAGGGAAGAATACCACTCTGTACCGTCTGTTGCTGACCGAAAACGGCAAGGCGCTCGGCGCATCTGTGGAATACGGCGCAGATCTGACGCTTCAGACGCAGAAGTGGGACGGTGAGGCGTGGACGAAGGCAGACGAAACCGTCTCCTATCAGGCGGCAGCCCCCGGCGCGGCGGCGGCCGGCATCGACACCGGCTACCTCCCACAGACCGCCGGACAGTATACCTTCTCGGCAAAGGACAGCAACGGCAGGGAGCTTGCGTCCGCCGTGCTGACCGTTACACCGCGCAGGCTGACGATCCGCCCGGCCTGGGATACCGCGCCCGCCGTACTGCAGGACATCAAGCTCGACTTTGAAGGCGCTCTGGAGCGTGACAGGGATGCGCTGACAAACAGCCTGACCGTTTCCGACATCAACGAATATTTTTCTGACCCGGACAGGACCGGCGTATTTACCTTTGCGCCGCAGTGGAAGGAATCGGAGGATTCCAGACGCCTGCAAAGTGCGTACTCGGTCACGCTGCAGACGAACTCTCTCCGCCGCGAGGCTGATGCGGCGCTGGTTTACTATCAGGTGGCCGCCACCGGGCATGGCACGATCTTCGGATCTTATGGCAGCAACCTGACGAACTTCTCCTCCGGCCAGAACCGCAAGCAGGGAGAGCCGCTTGTGTTCCAGGCCAATCCGGAGACCGGCTATCAGGTCAGCCGCTGGCTGGTGAACGGTACGGAGGTCAGAGAAGGCTCGCCATACCGCATCGGAGCGACCACAGGCTCGGCCACGCAGACGCTGAGCATCGACGCGTTCAGCATCGCCCGCGATGCCGGAAATGGACAGCTCACGGTCGAGGTGGAATTCGCCAACCAGTTCTCCGTGATCCGTTACAGCGCGGGCGAAAATGGCTCCGTCACCGCCAGGACCGGCGGCGGCAGCACGATCGCAAACGGCGCAAAGGTCACCTACGGCTCCTCCGTCACCTTTACCGCAGTCCCGCAGAGCGACTATATGGTGGAAAAGTGGACGGTGAACGGTACGGACTACACATGGCCGGGCGCCGGTAAGCCCTACCGCGAGGAAGAACTGACCCTTTCCGGACTGGATCAGGCGGAATACACAGTCACGGTCTCCTTTGTGACGAAAAAAACCTTCACCGCCGCTGAACCCACGCTGACGGATGGGCAAGGGAACCCGGTTTCTGCAGGCACGGTCGCCATCACCTGGGCGCGGACCGGCGAGACTGTGGCTGCGGGCAGCGTTCTGCCCCAGGGCACGGCGCTGACCTATACGGTCACCTTCACGGACACGAGCTTCAACACGGTCAACCGCTGGGAGTACTCCACGGACGGTAAGACCTGGAAGGAAGGCGGCTCCGGCGGTAGCTTCACGCTGTACGACACCGCCTTTGGCAGCGATTCGGCAGCGCTGCATGTCCGCGCGGTGGTCGCCGTGGCCAACACCCACCGTCTCAGCTGGAAGATCCTCGGTCTTGCAGCCGAGGACGGGGACAAGGCGACCCTGACAGCCTCCAGCATTGGCACGGAACTGACGAGCGGAGGCTCCTATGCGGCGAATACGCCGGTGGACTTCACGCTGACGCTGGACGGCAGCTATGATCTCGTTTCGTGGAGCGAAAATGTAACGCCTGCGGCAGGCGGCAGGTCGGCGGAGCTGAAGCTGGCCACCGATACCGAGGTCACCGTCACCGTGGCAAAGAAGCCGGTCGTGGTGATCGAGAGCACGGCAAACGGCGCGATCGAGGTGAGCGGCACAAAAAACAGCAAGCCTGTCACCATAACCTCTACCGATTATGTGGATCCCGGAACGAACCTGACCGTTACCATCAAGCCGGATACAGGCTATGTTGTGAACAATCCCGACGAAGCCTGGACAGCGGTGGACAACAGCGATGATCATACCTATACAATCCACAATGTCAGGGCAGATCAGACGCTTTCGGCGGATTTTGCAGCCTTGGACAAGTATGCGATCTCCTACTCCGTGGCGGCGGTCGGCGGCAGCGACAACGGCACCCTGACCGCAAACACGGTCCGCAAAAATATGGCGGCGTATAGATACGACCTCTCTTCGGGCGCAGAGGTCTATGAGGGTTCCGATTTGACCTTTACCGCAGCTCCGGATAACGGCTACCGTGTGCGGGAATGGCGCGTGAACGACGAGGTGTACCAGGAGAGCGGCGCGGCCTTCATCGGGACGCAGTTGGTGCTCAGAGGTGTTGGCGAGGAGAAGACCGTTATGGTACAGTTCATGCCGCTGGGCGACAAGATCACGGCATCCGCCGGAGAGCACGGCCGCATCACCGGCGCAATGGCGGGCGGTACGGAGCAGGTTGGTAATATTGCCTCCGGCTTCACACTGGCAGAAGGCGCTTCCGTCACCTTCACCGCCGAGCCGGATACCGGCTACGAGGTGGAGCAGTGGTCGGTGAACGGCACGCCGGTCAGCGGTGAAACGGACAACACCTACACCTATACCGCCGGAAGCGCGGGCGCGGTCATCACCGTAGCGTTCCGCCCGGTGGAGTACACCGTCAGATGGACGGCGGAGCACGGCACCGTGACCGCAGATGGGTACTCCGGCAGCGCGGCGAGCATCCGCGGCGGCACGCAGGTCACCTTCACTGCCGCGCCGCATAACGGCTATGTGTTCGACCACTGGACGATCAATGGCAAGACCCTTACAAACGTGACTGCAACGCTGCGCTGGACGGTTCCCACCGGGCAGGAGGCAACAATGGAATACGCCATTGAAGCCGTATTTACAGAGAATACCACTACCTATTCGGTGACCTACGATGTTTCCGGCGGCGGCACGATCACCGCCGAGGGTCATGAGGCAAGCCCCGCCACCGTGACCTACGGGCAGAGCATCACCTTTACCGCCGTTCCCGCGGAGTACGGCTATGTGAAGGAGTGGCAGGTGGATGGTGTTCCCGTGCCTAACTCTTCCAACAAGACCAGCTACACATTGGAAAATGTGACGCAGGCGCACACGGTCACCGTGGTGTTCGCCACAGCCGTCCTCTATGATGTTTCCTACGCCGTGAACGGCGGTGACGGCACGCTGAGCGCTGCTGCCGACGGCACGGAGCTGGCTCTGTCCGCAGGGCAGCAGGCCAGCGTTGCCGGCGGCTCCAGACTGGTATTCACCGCAGTACCGAGCAGCGGAATGATGACCGACCGCTGGACGGTGAACGGCACCGCGGTCACCCGGGAGAACATGTCTTCCCTTGGCGTGACTATGGATCACTGCCTGTCCAACACACTGACCATTGAAAGCCTGAGCAGGAAAGTGGAGGTCACGGCGGCCTTTGCCGAGTACAGCGGCTTCTCCATTCCGACGGGCGGGCCCAGCTATGAGATCTCCGATGTGAAAAGGCTGCCTGCGGACACTCTGCCGGATACCGAGATCCGCGCAGGCGGTGATGTGACCTTCACGGTCAGGCCAGCCGCTGAGTACAGCGACTTCTCCAAGCTGACCGTCAACGGCTACGATTGCCTGACCGGCAGCGGCAAAGCAGCAGACTGCGAGACGGTTTCCGCGCGGAAGAACGCGGACGGGAGCTATACCGTCACACTCACCGGCGTGACTGGCAATATCAGTGCGGACATCGCCGCACACAAGCTGGTCATAGGCGAGCTGACCGTGCCGCAGGTGCTGGAGAGTCGTCCTGACCTTAATACGGCGGATAAGATCAAGCTCCGGCTTGAGACCATGATGATCGGAACGGCGGAAAACCGTGCGTTCTATGACATTGCGCTGCGATACAAGAACGCCGAGGGCAACTGGGTCGAGGTCGATGAAGCGAATTTCCCAACAGGCGGTGTGGAGGTGGTGCTTCCTTATCCCTACGGCACAGACAGCAAGGATACCTTTACGATAGTCCACATGCTTACGACTGCTGCCCATGCCGGTGAACTGGAGCTCGTTTCGCACACGAAGCAGGCAGATGGCCTGCACTTCCGTGTGACCAGTCTGTCGCCCTTCGGCGTGAGCTGGGTGAAGTATGCTGCACCTTCGGGCGGCGGCTCGGGTGGCAGCGGCGGCTCGGGCGGAGGCATCTTTAACCCGGCCTACAACATCATGGTCGAAAGGACTATGAACGGCAGCATTACCGTTTCGCCTTCGTCTGCTGCCAAGGGCTCCACAGTAACCATCATGGTCTATCCCGACAGGGGCTATGAGCTGGAAATGCTTATGGTTATGGACAAGAAGGGCAGCGAACTCGATCTCAGAAAGTGGGGCGGCGAGTACAGCTTCATCATGCCTGCAGGCGATGTGACTGTCAGAGCCCGCTTCGTTGAGGAAGCTCCAACACAGAGCTTTGCGGATGTTTCCACGGACGCCTACTACTATGAGGCCGTCAAATGGGCTGCGAAAAACGGCATCACCGGCGGCGTCGGCAACGGTCTGTTCGCACCCGACGCTCCCTGCACCCGCGCGCAGATCGTCACCTTCCTGTGGCGTGCAGCGGGCAGTCCGGAGCCGAAGAATGCCAGCAGTTTCTCTGATGTACCCGCAAGTGCCTACTATGCGAGGTCGGTGGCTTGGGCAGTCGAGAACGGGATCACGACTGGCACGGGCAATGGAAGATTCTCACCCGATGCTACCTGTACGAGGGCGCAAAGCGTGACCTTCCTCTACCGTGCGCTAAGTACCAGGGCAGAGGGTACAGCGGAGTTCCGCGATGTTCCCAAAAACGCGTACTATGCGGATGCGGTGGCATGGGCTGCAGCAAACGGCATCACCACCGGCATCGGCGGCGGGCTGTTCGGTCCCGATAATGACTGCACCCGTGCTCAAATCGTGACCTTCCTGTTCCGCACCTACAACAAATAATCGTCTCGGTACAATACAGATGTGGGGCGGCGGTATTATTCCGCCGCCCCATATTCTGGTTTCGGGTCGATGAATGAAAGGTATTCTTATTTGTAAGAGGAAAACGCAAAAGCTCACTTATAGGGCAACCGTGTCTGTTTTCCCTAATTCCACATCAAATCTTAAATAGCCGAAAAGGCATATTCTATTGACAAACTCAATCTGCTCGGTTATAATATACCAGCAGTATATACTACCAGTATATCAGGAGGCATCAATGGAACGTACAGAGACTCAAATGAAGATCCTCGAAGTTGGGAAAAAAGAATTCCTGGAAAAAGGCTTCAAGGATGCATCTTTGAATAAAATCGTCGCAGAGGCGGGCTTCACGAAAGGCGCCTTCTACGGCTATTACCCGGATAAGGCCGCGCTTTTTGAAGATATTGTGGGCGAGGCAGCAAAGGGACTGCTGGAGCAGTTCAAAGCCGCACAGGCCGCCCATTTCGATCTTGTCTCCGAGGAAAAGACGAAGGACAGCCTGAAGCTGTCCACTGAGTATTTGCGCGTCTTTGTGGAATATATGTACGCCCATTTTGATGCCTTTAAGCTGATCCTCTGCCGGGCGGAAGGTACGCGCTATGCAAATTTTTTGGAGGAGCTTGTGGAACTGGAGGTAGAGTGCTCAGAGGAATACTACGCACTTCTCCGCAAAAGAGGAAAGCTCTCCGGAAAAATGACAAAGCAGCTTCATCACATGATTACCAGTGCCTATTTTACGGCGGTATGTGAGACGATTGTCCATGATATGCCCAAAGAAGAAGCTGTGCGGTATGTTGAGGAGCTTGCAAAGTTTTTCAACTCTGGCTGGGAAGGCTTGCTCCGGCTGGAATAATAAGTAATCATACAATCACTTTAATTTTTTGCACATGAGTTAGCGTACTCTAACTAAACAATATAAAATTGGAGGTCGTTTATTATGCGTAAAACAGATTCGAAGAAGCTGGAAACAAGGGACTTTATATCGGTGGGCATCTTTTCGCTCATCTATGCTGTGGTGGCGTTTGTGATTGGCGGTGTTGCGCAGATGACGCCGGTCACTTTCCCGTTTATGCCAATGATCGTGGCGCTCTTTACGGGGACAGTTTTCATGCTCTATGTGGCAAAAATACCGAAGAAGGGAGCTCTCTCCATTCTCGGTGTAATCGCGGCGATTTTGCTGTTTGTTACGGGAATGTTCTGGATGATGTCCGTATTCTTCCTGGTTTTCGGCGTGATCGCGGATTTTATCTGTGCTTCCGCTGATTTCAGATCCTTTAAGAAAAACCTGCTTGCCTACTGCGTCATGGCGCTTGCGCCGATGGGGGCATATATTCCGATGCTTGTCATGCCCGCGCAGTTTGATGCTTTTATGAAGAATAAAGGCGACTTCGCCTCCTTTGAAGGAGTGATTCATTCGATTGGGGCTACCTGGTGGGCGATCCCCGCAATGATTATCGGGACGATCGTCTGCGCGATCATCGGCGGACTGATTGGAAAGAAGCTTATGAAAAAGCACTTTGAAAAAGCAGGGGTCGTATAAATGAGACTCGACCCACGGACGAAGCTTCTGATTCTCGCGGTCACAAGCGTTTCCGTTTTTATGAATAAAAGCATCGCGGTGGAGTGTGTGCTTGCGGGGATTCCGCTTGTACTTCTGAGCGTTTCCGGCAATCTGAAAAGGATGCTGAAATACGCAGCATTTTTTCTCGCGCTTCTGCTGATCCAGCTTTTTATCGTACCGAGGCTGCCCGTGACTTTCGGCGGAATCGTCTATATGTTTGCAGTGTATATCCGCAAGCTTCTCCCCTGTTTTATGCTGGGCAGCTTTCTGATTGCAACGACAAGCGTAAGTAAATTTCTTGCGGCGATCACAAAGCTCCGATTGTCGAAAGGACTCACGATCGCTCTTGCCGTTACGCTCCGTTATTTCCCGACCATGAGAGAAGAGTGGGCCTCCATACGGGATGCCATGGCGCTGCGAGGGATATCAGCGTCCGCGGCTGGGCTGATTAGCCATCCCATACAGACGATGGAGCATGTCTATGTTCCCCTGCTTGTTTCTGCTTCCAGAATTTCGGACGAGATTACGCAGGCAGCGATTACAAGAGGCATCGAGCACACAGGTGAAAGAAGCTGTATAGAGGAAATCGCGTTCTCATTTGCTGATTTGCTGGTGGTAATTGCTTACGCGGCGGTCGTTGCCGGCATGGTATACGCGGGCATGAAAGGGGTGTTTTGATTATGATATCGTTTCAAAATGTCTCTTTTACATACGATGAAAGCGGGAACGGCGGAGTCCTTGATTTGAACCTTATTATCCGGTCCGGCGAATGCGTGCTGCTTTGCGGACCATCCGGATGTGGAAAAACAACAGTTACACGGCTCGCAAACGGACTGATTCCCCATTTCTTCCACGGCAATCTTTCGGGGCAGGTGAACGTAAACGGTATGGATACCCGGGAGACAGAGATTGCTGCGCTATCGGATGCGGTAGGGACGGTTTTTCAGAATCCTCGAACGCAGTTTTTCAATACGGATACAGACAGCGAGATCGTGTTTGGGCTTGAAAATCGGGGCATTCCGCGAGAGGCTCTGCGCTTCCGATTAGATGAACTTACGGAGGAGCTGCATCTTAGCGAGCTCCGGGGTCGAAATATCTTTGAACTGTCCGGCGGCGAGAAGCAGAAGATCGCGTTTTCCAGCGTGTATGCTTCGGCTCCCGATGTCCTTGTGTTTGACGAGCCATCATCCAATCTCGACATGAAGGCCATCGGAGAATTGGCTGATTTGATCCAACAGGCGAAAATATCGGGAAAGACCATTCTGATCGCAGAGCACCGCATCTGGTATCTGATGGACATTGTGGATCGCGTCGTTTATATGCAGGATGGCCGGATTGCATCGGACATGGAGGCTTCAGCGTTCAAGGCGCTGCCTGAAGCAGATATTCGCAGAATGGGACTGCGTGTCAGGGATCTGTCGGTATCCGAATCGGGCGGTGTGAAAACAATCGCTGCCGATGGATTGCTTTCCGCTCAGAAAATCAGCGTCCGTCTCGGCGGCCGGAATGTATTGAATGATATCTCTTTTCAGGCAAGCCGCGGAGAAATCATCGCCATTGCGGGCGTCAACGGCGCCGGGAAATCGACCCTCGCCAGAATGCTCTGCGGATTGCAAAAGAACGGCTCCGGTACTGTTTTGTGGACTGGAAAACCGATGAGCCGGCGGTTGAGACGGAAAAAGGCATACATGGTCATGCAGGATGTGGGACACCAGCTCTTTACCGACAGCGTGGCGGCAGAATGCGCGCTTGGCATAAAAGCTCCGAACAAAGACGAGATTGACCGCACATTAGAAAAGGTGGACCTGCTGGCGTATAAGGAACGGCATCCCTTGTCTCTTTCCGGCGGGCAGATGCAGCGCCTTGCGGTTGTGGTGAGCGATATCTGCGGCAAGGAGCTGCTGGTGTTCGATGAACCTACCAGCGGACTGGATCTGAAAAGCATGGAAGAGGTTGGCATCTTGACACGAAGCCTTGCGACGCAAGGCAAGGTGCTTTTGATCATCACACATGATATTGAGTTTATGATGCGGATTTGCACAAGAATACTGTTCATTCGGGACGGAGAAATCATGAAGGATCTTTCCGGTGGGCAGAAAGAAAAGATTGTAAGACTTTTACGAGGTGAGGAATGATGGCGGGAAAAGAAAACTCGGCGATGACGATTCTGATGGATTTTGCGAAGCCGTGCAAAGGGAAACTGATCGGCTCCGTTGTACTTGCGGTTTTGGGTGCGCTTTGCGGCATGATCCCCTACATCGCGGTGTCCCGCGGGATCATTATGATCTGCCACGAAGACTATGCTTTCAGCAAGTTGGCGTTTCTGGCATTGATTGCTTTTACGGGCTATCTCGGGCAGGTGTGGTTCGGAACTTTTTCTACAATGAAAAGCCATGAGTCTGCCTTTATCATTCTGCGGAATATCCGCATGGCGATAACAGAGAAGCTCTCCCGCGTCCCCATGGGAACGATCCTTGATACGCCGTCCGGGAAATTCAAAACGATCATCGTGGACACCGTGGAAAAGCTGGAGCTTCCGCTGGCGCATATGGTACCGGAGCTCACTGCCAACATCCTAATCCCAGTTCTAATGCTCGTTTACCTCTTTAGCCTTGATTGGAGACTCGCGCTGATCTCTCTTGTGACGATTCCGGTGGGCGCCTTCTGCTATATGGGGATGATGAAGGATTACGAGAAGAGATATGCCAGAGTACTTGCCGCAGGGAAAAACATGGATGCCGCAACGGTGGAATACATCGGCGGCATCGAAGTGGTGAAGACATTCAATCAGGGTGAACGCTCATATAAAAAATACGCCGACGCCGTGGCGGAGAACGAGACCGCCAAAGCGACTTGGTTCAAGCAGACCAACGGCTACTATGTGATGGGGCTTTCCATCCTGACGGCAACGCTTGTGGGCGTGCTGCCTTTGGGAAGCTGGCTCTTTATAAACGGAAGAGTCGAAGCGGGTACGCTGATCACCTGCATCATTCTCGCCCTTGGACTCGTAAAACCACTGATTCAGGCATTGCAGTACACCGACAGCCTGGCCATGGTGGATTCCACCGTAAAAGAGGTAGGGAATCTTCTGGATGAGCCGGAGCTTGTGCGGCCGACCGAGAGAACTGTCCTTGCGGACGCCGATGTATCCTTTGATCATGTTACCTTCCGGTACAAAGAGACGGAGGTTTTGCATGGAATTACCTTTGACTGCGCCAAAAACGGTATGACGGCCATTGTGGGTCCCTCCGGCTCCGGTAAATCTACCATTGCACGGCTCATTGCCTCCTTCTGGGAGGCGGAGAGCGGCGGCGTCCGTATTGGCGGCGTGGATGTGCGGAACATCCCTCTTCCTCAGATAATGGAGCTTGTCTCATATGTATCGCAGGATAACTTCCTGTTCCATCTGTCTATCCGGGAAAATATTCGCATCGGAAAACCGGCGGCCACAGACGCAGAGATCGAAGCAGCGGCAAAAAAAGCGAGCTGTCACGATTTCATCGCCGCTCTGCCGGAGGGCTATGATACGCTGGCGGGCGATGCGGGAAGCCACCTCTCCGGCGGAGAAAGGCAGCGAATCGCCATTGCAAGGGCAATCCTAAAGAACAGCCCGATCGTGGTGCTGGATGAGGCCACGGCATTTACCGATCCTGAAAATGAGGCCATTATTCAAGCATCCATTGCAGGGCTTGTAGCAGGAAAAACTTTAATTGTCATTGCGCATCGGCTGTCTACCATTACAAAAGCAGACAAGATCCTTGTCGTGGATAAAGGAAATGTCGCTGCGGAAGGCACTCATGAGGAGCTTCTTGAAACAAACGATCTATACAAGGAATTGTGGAGAGCCCATATGCAGGGCAAAGATACCGCAGAGGAGGTGGCGTGATGATAAGGTTGTTTCAAAGACTTTTGTTGTTCTCGGGCTTACAGAAGAAGCGTCTTATCCGCTCTTTCCTTGCATACCTTGTCAGCTCATTCTTTGAGATGATCCCAATCATGGCCATTCTAACGGTGCTCACAGGAATCCTGAAGCAGCTTTCCGGCGATGTTATGCCTGAAAGCACGATCTGGATTTCGCTTGGCATCATGATCGTTTCCATTGTAGGGCGAATTGTATTTGTCAATCTTTCTGCCAATGCCAGAACTCTTGGCAGCTTCGCGTTCGGGTCGGAAAAGCGCATGGAGATCGGCGAACGCCTGAAAAAGGCGCCTATGGGCTATTTCAATGAAAACAGGCTTGGGGATATCACCGCGGCGGTGACGACCACCCTCGGCGATCTGGAGCAGCAGTCCGTTACCATTATGGAAAATGTGGCAGGCGGGTTTATCCACGCCATTGTGATTGGCGTTTGGCTTATGATCTATGAGTGGCGGATCGGGCTGATCTCTTTGGCCGGACTTGCCGTGGCGCTCATTGTTTATTCGTTTATCGGCAAGGTCGGCAGGAAATACGCGCCCCGCCGTCAGGCTGCCCAGGCTGGTCTGGTCACTGCCGTTTTGGAATATGTGCAGGGCATGGGCGTAGTCAAGGCGTTTGGGCTGGCGGAACGCACCGGAAAAGCAGTTGACGCCGCAATTGAGGAAAGCAAAGAGGCAAATATCGTGCTTGAAAAGGCGTTTTCAAAAATGACAGCGCTCTATCAGACGGTGTTCAAGCTCGCACGGGCGGCTATTCTGGTTTTTGCACCCTATCTTCTGGCAGGAGGAAGCATCACGCCGGAGAAGTGCCTGCTGCTTCTTGTGTCCAGCTTCATGATCTATGCCGCCGTGGAGGTGGCGGGCAGTATGTCCTCCATTGCCCGCGCGGTGGAGGCTTCCCTGGATCGGCTGGATAACATCATGGACATTCCATCCCTGGACGAAAACGGGGCTGATCTTGTGCCGGAAAATTTCAATATTGAAGTGAAGAATATGTCCTTTGGATATGAGGAAAAGGAGGTATTACATCAAATCAGCTTAAGCGTACCCCAGGGAAGCTCCTGCGCCATTGTTGGTCCATCCGGCGCCGGAAAGACCACGCTGGTCGGTCTGATTGCCCGTTTCTGGGATGTGAAGGAAGGACAGATCACGCTCGGCGGCCGGGATGTGCGGGAATATACCAGCGGCAGCCTTCTAAAGAATTTCGCCATCGTATTTCAGAATGTGTATCTCTTTGAGGACACCGTCGAGAACAATATCCGGTTTGGCAGACCGGACGCGAGCGAGGATGAAATCATAGCAGTCGCAAAGAAAGCCTGCTGCCATGACTTTATCATGACGCTGCCCGACGGTTATCAGACAAAGATCGGCGAAGGAGGCTCCAGCCTCTCCGGCGGAGAAAAGCAGCGAATCTCCATTGCAAGGGCAATTCTGAAGGACGCACCCATCGTCATTTTGGATGAAGCCACAGCCAGCGTGGATCCCGAAAACGAGCAGGAGCTGCAAAAGGCCATCCGGGAGCTGACAAAAGGCAAAACGATCCTGATGATCGCCCACCGTCTGTCCACCGTGCGCACGGCAGATCAAATCATCGTGCTGGAGAACGGCAGGATCGTTCAACGCGGAAACCATAAGGAGCTGATGCGCGAAGACGGCCTGTACAGGCGCTTTGTGGGAATGCGCAGCCAGGCAATCGGCTGGACGCTGAAAGGTGGGAAAGCACATGGATAGAAGGTTAGACAAAAGATACTTGACCGGAGCGGTATCTGCAATGGAAAAACAGTATGGCGCGGAAAAGACAGACGCGATCATAGAAGATGCATGGAGACGTTATGCGGAAATCGTAAATGAAAACGCCGACGAGCCGAAAAAGATGTATATGCATACGAGGAAACGCATCTATCCTGCCATCGCCGCCTTTGACGCCATGACGGGAAATGGAATCTCCCGTGAGGAAGCGGCGGCTTTTCTGAATAGATATTATGAAAAGCGGGCAGCGGGCGTTGGTTCAAAAATCCGAGGGGCAATGAAGATACCGGGTCTGTATAAGCTGGTGCCGAGGTTCTTTGCCAAAATGACAAAAAGCTCCTTTGGAGAGGACTGCGGTTTTCGGGCTAATTGGATACGAACAGAGCAAGAGGAAATGTGCTTCGACATGCTGGCCTGCCCCTATCAGGACACCTGTGTGAAATACGGCTGCCCGGAGATTGTGGCCGGCTTTTGCCGCGCGGATGACGAGGCCTACGGGCATATGCATCCAAAGCTCAAATGGGGACGGACAAAGACGCTCGGACAGGGCGGAGACTGCTGTGATTTTAGACTGACGATAGAGTAATGACCCTATGGAAAGACTGATGAGATACAAGACCCTCCAATGCTTTCTTGCGGCGCTGATTATGATTGTGTTCCTCGCTCCTGCTGCATATGCATCCGGTACACCGGACGCATATGAGGCAAGCGCAAACGCTGTTTCCGAAAAATATATTGGCAAAACGGTTCCGGGCGCGTGTGTCGTAATTTCGGAGTATGACAATACGGTATTTGCGAAGGGGTATGGCTTTGCTGATTTGGAGAACAATACGGCCATGGACCCGGAGACCACGGTTTTTGAATGGGGTTCCATATCAAAGACCTTTGTGTGGGTCAGCGTGATGCAGCTTGTTGAGGATAGGAAAATCGATCTGGAAACGGATATCCGCACCTATCTGCCGGACGGCTTTTTGAAGAATCTGCGATTCGCTGAGCCGGTTACTTTACTTCACCTGATGAACCATACGGCAGGATTTGAGGAAGAACTGCTGGATTTGCGCTATTACAGCGCGAGTGAGGAAATTCCCTTCAAAGAAGTACTATCTGCGCACCAGCCCAAGCAGGTCTATCCGCCGGGATCCGTCAGTGCCTATTCCAATTACGGCGCGGCACTTGCAGCGTTGATCGTGGAGGAAGCCAGCGGCCAAAGCTATAAGGATTATATCAAAGAACATATTCTTTTGCCTCTGGGTATGACGCATACCTCTGTCGGTCCCTTTTGGATGGATGTGGATGGACTCCTTGATCACAAGGCGAAGGGTTATTCTTATACCGGAAAAGGATTTCGGCGGGAGGATGAGATGCACCTCCGCATGTATCCTGCAGGAGCCATGAATGGCACAGCCGCAGACCTGCTTCTGTTTGCCGAGTGGCTGGCAAAGGCGCCAGGAGAGGAGATACGACTCTTCAAAAGCCCGGAAACAAAGGAGCGGTTGTTTAAAGAGACATGGTGTTCCTATGGGGCAAACGCCGGACTTTCTCATGGCTTCTGGCAGTATGCGAATCATCCCGGAATACTCGGGCATGAGGGTGGAACCTATGGCTTCAAGACGCAGTTTTGGGTGGAACCGGAAGCTGAACGTGCAATCCTAATCCTGACCAATGTGATGGAAACGGATTACTGCTCCGCCATCATGGAGGCAGTCATCGAGCAGGATGCGCGACCGCCGAAGCAGGAAGTAGGGTCACGTGACTTCTCTATGCTATTTGGCGACTATCTTCCGGCACGATCCGCATGGTCATATGCAGGCAAGATACAAGCACGAATGCAAATAATCCAAATCTCAAAAGAGGGAGAAGAAAATCTCCGGCTGAAAACGCCCCTTTCCGATAAGGATTTACTGTACGAGCCTGTGGGAGAATATCAGTTCTACTGTGCCGAGGCGATACCGGAGGAAAGAAGCCTTGCTTTCTCTGTATTGGACGGTAGGGTGACGAGCATGACGTTCCGACTGGCTCATGACTATGTTCCCGCGGGACCTCTAAACGGCTTTGCCGGCAGCTTTCTGTCATTGGGAAGTTATATCCTGCTGATGGTTCTGTGGCTTGCCATTTTGATCATATTGGGCTCAAAGATCGTTTGTAAACGCAGCTCTTTTCAATGGCAAAGGATTATACTTCCCATATGTGGGCTCATTCTTGGTGCGGCGGGGATTGCCGGAATGTTTCATTGGTTTTCTCTTTACACAATTATTTCGACGGAGCTGAACATAGTAGCAGGTATAGGAATTGCAGCGGCCATCTGCGGGATTTTCACGGGATTCAGCTATGTTGTAAAGAGAAAAAATAGAGCATCGGTACTTACGATTGTTTTATTTGCATTGCAAATTATATCTGCGTGGATGCTCGGATTCTTAACAGTAGTATAAATTAACAGAAAACGGAGGAATGGATTTATGGACGAAAAGAAAAAGTGGACGGTTAAGGATGTTATTACAACGGTATTGCTCTCCGCAGTGCTGATCGTGATCCAGTTCGTCGTCAATATGGTCTGCATGGCCAACGACTTTGTCAGCATGGTGCTGTCGGTGGGGATCACCATGTTCCTCTGCGCGCCGGTCTATATGCTCATGGTCAGCCGGATCGGCAAGCGGTTTGTGACGCTGATCTATATGACGCTGCTTGGCGTGATTTTCCTGCTGATGGGAAACTGGTTTTTGCTTCCCTACTTTATCGTTACAGGCGTCATCTGCGAGGCGATTCTCTGGAAGGAAGGCTCCTGCCAAAA
>CEBY01003039.1_pt1 | contig 27394 bp, 29 predicted proteins | sample 554731 | NCBI WGS metagenome assembly CEBY01 (sample SAMEA3182050, study PRJEB8094) | gut metagenome | biome: human; feature: gut; material: Stool; isolation source: human stools | place: Canada | collected 2012-02-22
GTATTTGAGGATTGTGATATCATTCACTGTCAGTACGAAGGAAATATGGGCGGCGCAGCAATCTCCATCCATCAGGCGGATGGCGGTCATGTGCATGACGTTCATTACAGAAATATCCGGGTAGAGCAGGCGGAGCAGAAGCTGTTTGATATCAAGGTATTGCTTTGCAAGTATACACAGCAGGTTGCCAAAGGGGAGATCAATGATATTCATTTTGATAACATTCAGGTATTAAACGGCGATATTCCGGTTTCCTTGATTCGAGGATACCAGACGCCGACGGAAGAAGTACGTGTCCATGATATTACCTTTGACAATATTACCTTTATGGGGCAAAAATGTGAAACCTGGCAGGATCTTCGTTTGGTTACGGAGCTGGCAAACGATATTTATGTCAATGGCGTCAGAACGTGTAAACAGATGAAATTCTGAGGATGGGAAGTAGTGTGAAAAATAAGCGTGATCGCTTATTTCTCACACTGCTATTTGTGCCGCAGGCGCCACAAAGTAGCTATGATCGCAGAGCAGAACTGGAAGTTCTGCTCGCGATTCCTTCGGCGCAAAGCGCCTGCGGAATGGAGATTACTATGACGGACAGGCATCCTTATTATGAATTTGAAAAAGATACATATGAAATCGATGAATTTGACTGCTCGTCCATCTTTTTATTTGTAGGAAAAGAGCGTGCGCTGCTCCTGGATACAGGCTGCGGAATCGGTGATCTGAAAGGCGTTATCAGAAAAATTACCGATAAACCGTACATTGTGGTTGCTTCCCATGGACATATGGATCACATCGGCGGGGCAGGCGCATTTGACGAGCTGTATATCAATCCGGCGGACAATTATTTTCTGGATGTATCCTTTGAAAAAATGCTGGAAAGCCGGAGAAATTATGCAGATTTTATCCGGAAGCGGGAGGATAAATATTATCCTTACAGCACAGAGAAAGATATGCTTTGTTGGGAGAAAAAACCGAAGCTGCTTCCGCTATCCGACGGTCAGACATTCGATCTTGGAGGGCGTATCATTACGGCATATAGCTGTCCCGGACATACCCCCGGCGAAATGATTTTTATCGATTCGAAAACCAGGTATCTGTTCTGTGCCGATGCGTGTAACCGTAATCTTTTGCTGATGCAGTCAGGCGACCATACGGAGGGAAGATATGTCAGTGTGGAAAAAGCTGCAAAGGCGATGGAACGAATTGTGTCGATGAAAGACCAGTATGACCATGTGATCAATTCTCATCATGATTACCGGGGCTTTGGCGCACCATTGGCGGATTATGTGGTCGATCAGGCGCTGGAATGCATGAAGAAAATTGTCGATGGGACTGCAGAAATCAGGGAGATTCCAGATCCGTTGCAGCTGAATGCAACGAAAACGGTGGCTGTATACGGGGATGTTTTCATTACCTACAGCAAGGAGGGCGTTTATGAGACAAGATAAGACGCCTTTCGAAAAGGACGGAAAAATATTTTTACAGCTTGACTGCGAAAATGCGAAAGATTTATCCGGGAGGACATGACTGGAACGTGTGGCGGCCATGCTTTGCAGATTTTGCGCAGATGATTTTTAGGTAAATAAAAAAGAAGGGTAAAGCTCATGATCCCGGCGGCAGCCAGACAATCGTTTTGGCGCCGCTGGGATCGTTTTGTTCTTTCATAGGAATCATCACTTAGATGAATCTTGCATACAGGTGGCAATTTATGACGATCGCTTGGAAGTGACATCGCCCGGCGGTTTATACAATGGATTAACCTACGAGGAAGTAATGAAAGGTCATTCTAAGATTAGAAATAAGCTGATTGCTAATATTTTCGGTCAAATGGGACTGGTAGAAGCGTGGGGAAGCGGCATCAGAAGAATTATAAGTGCTGCCGGAGAATATGGACTGCCTGTTCCGACTGTGGAAGTATTCGATGATATGTTTCGAGTGAATTTATATAGAAATGTGCAGGATAACGTTAATGGTGGAGAAAAAGGTGGAATAAATGGTGGAGATAATTTCGGAGATAAAGCCCGTATCAGAGAAAAAGCACAGAAATTGACGGATATTCGAAAAGGTACACACGCTGTATTGTAATAGTGTATGTACCTTTGGTACAGAGCTCTCTGTGGTCAACGCACATCATTCTATGATCCCGATGGTATAGGTCTGTCTGCAATCTGTCATACCAGCTCACCACCAAAGGTCACTAATTTCCGGGCATATGCTGCATCTGTATGATGGATAAGCCACTGATATGCCGCTTCCAGATTCACTGGTCTGCTTACACAGTTATGTGCATCCGATGCAACTGCATCCACACCGTCTTTCTGTAACATATATTCTACGAATCTATGTATCCGGTAATTTCGGGGGTTCAGGATCGTATTTGCATTGACCTGCAGTAAAACGCCGGTTTCATGTCGAAACCGAAGCACTTTTTTCGGTGACTGCAAAAATATCAGGTACCTTTCCGGATGCGCCAGTATCGGGCGGTAGCCTGCGCGAGTCAATTGATTTACCGCATCCGTTGCTGCCTGCCAGGAAATATCTCTCCAAAACTCTAACAATACATAGTCTGTTCTGCCGATTGTAGGGATCTTTCCCTGTTGGAGTGCCATGGGCACCTGACAGGTCCATGCGATCTCTGCACCTGGAAGAAGCCGGATCTGCAAATCCTCCAGGTTGCAAAAAGCTTGTGCTTCAGCAAGCCGTTCTGTATAGAGTTCCATGTTAAAAGGATGAAATCCCGGTGCAGCGTGAGTTGTGGCCACAATTGTTTTTATACCCTGGAAGTGCGCCTCCCGGAGCATGGAGAACATGGTTTCCCGGGAATCTGCGCCGTCGTCCATCCCCCATATCGGGTGCTGATGAATATCTGTTAATTCTTGCTTCATTGTTTTTCTCTTCCTTTTGGTAGTAGCGCTTGTTATAGTGTCCGGCAGGGCGTCCGGAGCTGTAATAATGCCGGTTACTCATACTGCTGAACTTTACCGTTGGGAACTGCGTCAGGCGTTTTATATCCCGTCTGCCTGATCAGATTGCCCATAGTCTGGGCGTCCAAAAGCGAAAGCTCAGGTGTCTCCCCAATGGATTGATAATGCTTATCATATACAAAATATGTATAAAAGTCAACATAATATCGGTTTTAAGTAACTTAAAGACAATTTTGCGAGAAATTTATGAAAAAAGATAAATAAACGACGTTATATAATGAACTTTAGTAAATTCATTGCCTATACAAATCGGCTATGTTATACTAAACAGATCAAAAGAAAAGGAGCCGACGCTGTGACCAACCTGAACACATACTTTCAAAAGCATGGACTTTGTGCGGAAAATATCCTGTACATTTATCGTAGAGATCGTAAAACCGTTATCAAACGTATGGACGGTGAAGAATTTGCACTGTTCATTCCGATCAGCAGTATTCTGGCTGTTTTGCCGGAGTGTGAGTTCCTGAATATCAGCAAAGGGACAGTGGTATGCCGCAGCCACATTGTAAATATTAGCAGCGATGGTGTTTATACCATGTCGGATGGCTGCTCCTTTCAGGGGCGCAAGCGTGGCTTGAGCAGCCACCGTCGTCTGCGCACAGAAATGAGACTGGAGGACAAGCACACAAGTCCTCTGAATATGCTGGAAAAATGCAGCCTTCTGGATAATATGCCGCTGGCATTCTGTCTGATAGAGCTTGTCTTTAACGAGGACGGCCGCGGCGTGGATTTCATTTTTCGTTACTGCAATGCGGAAATGGAGAAAGTGGAGGGGGTTCCTGTGGAAGAAATGCTGAACCGCTCGTTCTACGAGGTCTTCCGCAATGGCGACAAAAAGTGGCTTGTGTCCTATGCGGACGTAGCTTTGAACGGCACGAAGCATACCATTCATGATTACAGCCCGGAGATAGACAAGAATCTTATCATCCATTGCTATCAGCCTGAGCCCGGTTATTGTGCCTGTGTACTGCAGATGGCAGATAGCTGAATTGACGGTGAGACATTTCAAGTATAAAAACAGCCATAATCCTGATATTGATCAGTGCTATAGCTGTTTTTAGAGTATGGAAATCAGGAAGGAGCGCATAGATATGAACAATAAGTCAAATACACAAGCTATGGAAACAGAAAAAATACCCCGTCTTCTGGCACGGCTGGCCATACCGGCTGTTGTGGCACAGATTATCAACCTTTTATATAATATTGTTGACCGTATTTATATTGGACACATTCCGGGCGTTGGTGCCGCAGCATTAACGGGTGTCGGGTTGTTTACACCGATCCTGATGCTGATCAATGCCTGTGCTATGCTTGCAGGGTCCGGAGGTGCTCCGCGTGCTGCAATTTCCATGGGAAAGAAAGACAATAAGACAGCGGAAAAGATTCTTGGAAACTGTTTTGTGATTCTTCTGCTTATGGCAGTTGCTTTGACTGTGCTATTTTTTGCGTTTGCACCACAGCTGCTGACGCTGTTTGGTGCAAGTGATCAGACACTTCCTTATGGGGTGGATTATGCAAGGATTTATATTCTTGGAAGTATTTTTGTTCTGATCGTGATGGGAATGAATCCCTTTATCACGACACAGGGATTTGCGAAGATCAGCATGATGACAACTGTGATTGGTGCTGTGATCAATATTATTCTGGATCCGATCTTTATCTTTGTATTTCATCTTGGAGTAAAGGGTGCTGCGCTTGCAACTGTTTTGAGTCAGGCTGTGGGGGCAATATGGATCCTTCGTTTCCTGTCAGGAAAGAAAACGATCCTGCATCTTAGAAAAGAAAACTTTAAATTGCAAAAGGAAATCCTCTTACCATGTCTTGCCCTTGGTATCTCTACCTTTGTCATGTTGTCCACAGAAAGCATTCTGTCTATCAGCTTTACCTCCAGCTTATCAAGATATGGCGGAGACCTTGCAGTAGGAGCGATGACAATTATTACAAGTGTCAGCCAGCTTGCAACATTACCGTTACAGGGAATTTGTCAGGGCGGACAGCCGATCATGAGTTATAACTTTGGTGCAGGAAACAGAGATCGGGTAAAAAAAGCATTTTTTACACAATTTACAGCTTGCACCGTTTTTACGGGATGTTTCTGGTTGATCATGCTTCTGTTCCCGAAGGGATTTGCAGGTATTTTTTCGAATAACACAGAATTGATCACATATACTGCATGGGCATTGAGAATTTATATGGCGGGCATATTCTCTCTTGGCTTCCAGGTTGCCTGTCAGCAGAGCTTCATGGCATTGGGACAGGCAAAGGTCAGCTTATTGCTTGCCTGCTTAAGAAAACTGATCTTGTTGATTCCGTTGATCTTTATCCTGCCGCATTTTATCCAGAACAAAGTATTTGCTGTCTTTTTGGCTGAGCCGATCAGCGATATACTGGCGGCGGCAATAACAACCGCAACGTTCTTTCATCGGTTTCATAAAATTTTAAATAGAAAATAGTTACAGTTCACTGGTACACGAACCAAAACTCCTTGACGAAAGCTTCCGTTTTCTGCTATATTTGGTATATAGACCAGACGAAAAAACAAAGATAGTCACATAGAATGAGGTTGGAACAAATGGCAACAAGTTTAAGCGAACCAACAAAGAAACGCATTCTGCAGGTATGCGTAAAACTTTTCCTGGAGCAGGGGTACAAAAAGACAACTATGGCGGAAATCATCGAGAAGTCCGGCGTGTCCAGCAGCAGCTTTCAGAACATTTTCCGTGCAAAGGACGGCGTATTGACAGAGCTTGTGCAGTTCATGTTTGAGAATCAGTTTTCGATGGCAAGAAGTGCAGCGAGCACAAAGCTCCCTCCGGTCTATGTTTATGCAGTGGAAACAGCGATCCAGATGACGCTTACAGAGCTGAATGAAAATCTGCGGGAAATTTATATTGAAGCCTATACCCAGAAGGAAGCCTGTGAGTATATTCAGCGCGAAACAGCCAAAGAGCTGTATCAGATTTTCAGATCCTATCAGCCGGAGCTGGCAGAGCGTGACTTTTACGAGCTGGAGATCGGATCTGCAGGCATCATGCGAGGTTACATGGCGCATCCGTGTGATGCAGAGCTGACATTGGAGAAGAAGCTTCGCTTATTTTTCACGATGAGCCTTCGGGCCTATAACGTTCCAGAGGAAGAAATCGGGCGGGTGATTCGATTCGTGGAGGGACTCGATATCCGCGCGATCTCTGAACAGGTGATGCAGAAGCTGTTCAAAGCACTTGCCATGCACTATGAATTTTCATTGCAGGGGATAATGTAGAAAATGGAAAAGGAAAAGAGGGAGGAAACCCAATGAAGAGAAAAAAGCTGACAGCAAGCATGATCGCACTGGTCATGAGCGTAAGCCTGCCCATGACAACCTATGCCGCCAACTGGTATCTGGAGGATGGCAGCGTTACGGTAAACGCAGACAATTCCGGGCAGACGGTAACGCAGGGTAGCGGCTCTGCCGTACCGGATGAGGCTCCTGTGATTACGCAGCGGGAGAGCTCTGTAGAGACAGGCAACACAATCACGATCAATGCGGCTGAGAACGCGACGGCAAACGTGACCATTTCCGATGTAAACATCAATACAAGCGACGCTGCTGTTTTTACAAAGGGAAAGGGCAATGTAAACATCGAGCTGGATGGTACAAATACGCTTAAGAGTAGCAATTGGCATGCTGGTCTGGAAAAGAACAATGATGGCAAGCTGACCATCACGGACAAAAATGAAAACGGCAAACTGATCGCCACCGGCAGTAGATACGGAGCAGGTATTGGCGGAGGCAACCAAAGAAATGGCAGTAACATCACCATTACCGGCGGAGAGATCACGGCTATCGGTGGCTATAATGGAGCTGGCATTGGCGGAGGCGACTTAGGTGGTGGCAGTAACATCACCATTACCGGCGGAGAGATCACAGCTATCGGTGGCTACAGTGGAGCTGGCATTGGCGGAGGCAACTATAAAGACGGCAATGATATCAACATCGCCGGCGGCAAAGTCACAGCTACCGGCGGCGATTATGGGGCAGGCATTGGCGGAGGCAACCAAGGCAATGGCAAAAACATCACCATCACCGGCGGCGAGGTCACAGCGGCCGGCGGCACCAATGGAGCAGGCATCGGCGGAGGCTTACGAAAAGAGGGAGAAAAGATCACCGTTTCAGGAGATGCAACGCTGAAGGTACAAGGTGGGTCTGGAGATGGTTGGGATGGAGCAGGCGCAGGAATCGGTAACGGCGGCAACCATAATGGAGAATTTTCCGGATCATTCATTCCTGTAAACGCTGCGGAGACAGAGCCGGATACCTCCAACCTGACGACAGGTAAAATCGAATATTACGCACCCGGTGCGGATATGACAAAGGATGAACCGACGAGCACTATATTGGGTTCCGGACAGCCGGCATCTCCCGGTGAAACCGCAGCACCTGTGGAATACAGAATGCAGACATCTGCATCAGAGCCGGTACAGGGAAATGGAAAAAGCACAGGATACAAGGCTCCCGTACAAGGACATTTTTATCAGGTAGTAGGTCAGGACGGAAAAGACATGATTTTCTGTACTGCGCAGAAGAAAGACGTGCTGGCAATTGCAACGGATTCTGATTTTGCCATGCTGACGGGAAAAATGGAAGACATCGAAGCGCTCAGAAAACAGGGCGTGAGAAGGATTATCTTCGCTACAAAGAGAGCAACCTCCACCTTTCTTGTTTCGGAGCTTCTTGAAAAGAGAGCATACGGAGAAATCTGGAGCCTCATCCACGATGGAGAGAACGTTGCGTTTACTGCAGTCGAAAAGAAGATGGATATAAGCAGCATCCTTACCCGGCTGTAAGCGAAGTTTAAAATCAATGCAACAGAACAATAGAAGGTGAAAGAGGGAGGAAACTCAATGAAGAGAAAAAAGCTGACAGCAAGTATGATCGCCCTGGTCATGAGCGTAAGCCTGCCCATGACAACCTATGCCGCCAACTGGTATCTGGAGGATGGCAGCGTTACGGTAAACGCAGACAATTCCGGACAGACGGTAACGCAGGGCGGCACATCAACGCCGGATGAGGCTCCTGTGATTACACAGCGGGAGAGCTCTGTAGAGACAGGCAACACAATCGGGATATCCACGTCTGATAATGCGACTGCAAATGTGACCATTAAGGATATCAATATCAAAAGCAGCAAGGATGCGATTGATGTTACAGGAAGCTCCAGTGCCAACATTACACTGGAGGGAGACAACAAGATCTTCTCTGAAACCGGCTCTGCACTGCATATTTCGGATGGCAATGTCACCATAAACGGAAGCGGTTCTCTGAAGGCCGAGATTCAGGATGAGCCTTCTGGCTATAACCATAATGCCAAAATCGGCAGCCATGAGAAGGAGGACATGTCCGGCAGTATCCATATTACAGGAGATGTAACCGTAAAAACAGATGACAATATAGCACCGAACTGCGGAGGAGACGGAGCAGGCATTGGCTCCGGCGAAGATGGGGAAATGTCCGGAAACATTGTCATTGACGGAAATGCGCAGGTTGAAGTATCCAGCAATGACCAGGGTGCGGGCATTGGCTCCGGCGATGATGGGAACCTAAGCGGTAACATTATGATTGGCGGGAATGCACAGGTTTCGGCAACCGGTGCTGAAGACAGCGCGGGCATCGGCACCGGAGATGACGGCCATTTCAGAGGCAGTATCACCATTGATGGAAACGCAAAGGTTACTGCCAAAGCAGGCGGAGATCACAGTGGTTCTGACGGCTCCGGTATCGGTGCTGGAGATGATGGGGATTTTACCGGGACAGTTACCATAGGCGGAAATGCTGCTGTGATTGCTGCAGGCTCGGATGAAGGCTGCGGAATTGGCGCTTCAGATGGTGAGAATATGAACGGCATCATCATCATTCGGGATCATGCAAAGGTCACTGCCTACGCCGGAAATCAGGGCGCAGCCATCGGTTCAGAGGATGAATGGGATATGACAGGAAAGATTATCATTGTCGGCAACGCCATTGTGAACACCGGAATGGTAGATGATGCAGGAAATGTTCTTTCGAACCGTATCGGCTATATTGGTGACGGGCAAGACTCCAACCATAATAGCAGTAAGGGACATTATATCCTTGGACCGGACGTAACGATCAACAACCTGAGCGGCAGTGACACAGAAGCACTGAAGAAGTACGTCAATATGCACCTGGACAGCGAAGGAAACCCGACAAACCTGACGGAGCTGGATATCAGGATGGAAAATGGAATTTTTAAGGCAGAAGCAACCGGTGCGGGCAGCGTAGAAAAGATTCTCTACAATGGCAGCGAAACTGTACCTGTTGTTCCCGGAAGCTATCCGGTAACCTGCATAATCAAGATTGACGGAAGCGAAATGGAACTTCCGATCGGAACGCTGGTAGTACCGGAGCCGACATCTCCCGGTGAAACCGCAGCACCTGTGGAATACAGAATGCAGACATCTGCATCAGAGCCGGTACAGGGAAATGGAAAAAGCACAGGATACAAGGCTCCCGTACAAGGACATTTTTATCAGGTAGTAGGTCAGGACGGAAAAGCCATGATTTTTGCTACTGCGCAGAAGAAAGACGTGCTGGCAATTGCGACGGATTCCGATTTTGCCATGCTGACGGGAAAAATGAAGGACATCGAAGCGCTCAGAAAACAGGGCGTGAGAAGGATTATCTTCGCTACAAAGAGAGCAACCTCCACCTTCCTTCTTTCGGAGCTTCTTGAAAAGAGAGCATACGGAGAAATCTGGAGCCTCATCCACGATGGAGAGAACGTTGCGTTTACTGCAGTCGAAAAGAAGATGGATATAAGCAGCATCCTTACCCGGTTACAAACGAAATAAAAACTGATATAATAGGTACTGGTATTTGGAAACAGACATGACAGAAACAGAAAAGAGGGAAACAAAATGGAAAACAAAATGGAAGAAATCAGTTCACAGCGGAAGCTGGAAGCTCTGGAGGAAAATGGCACATTCATAAGAAAAGACGGAAAGACATTTTTGCAGTTGGACTGCGAAAATGCCAAAGAGCTCTCCATGAAGTGGGGAGAGAAGCTGTATCCGTTTACGAAAACAGGGAAAAAGTGGATTTTGGAACTGCCATTTTCCACAGCCGTGAATTATGTGCAGATCTGCGTAGATGGTCAGGAGGTTCTCAGCCCGGAGCTTCCCATCGCACATGGCTACGGTCGTCCGTATAACTATATTGAGCTGCCGGATGAAGACGGATTATTTGAGCTTCGGGATGTCCCCCACGGAACACTGACCCAGGAATTTTATAAATCCAAAATTTCTGATAACTGGGAAAAGCTGATCCTATATCTTCCGCCATGTGTACCGTCTGCAGGGCTTCCGGTTCTGTATTTGCAGCACGGATTTGGAGAGAGCGAGATTTCCTGGTCAACCACAGGAAAAGTGAATATCCTGATGGACAATCTGATCGCGGCAGGAAAAATCAAGCCCTTTGCGATCGTTATGGGAAATGGCATGGTAAAGCAGCGAATCGACGGAAAACTTAAACTGAATCGTGCGCTTTATGGGCAGATGCTGGTAGAGGAAATCCTTCCGATGCTAGAGAAAAAATATCAGTTTGGGGGAAGCAAGGAAAAAAGAGGTATGGCAGGACTGTCCATGGGTTCTGTACAGACGACCCGTATAATATGTGAACACCCGGAGCTGTTCAGCGAGGTTGGCATTTTCTCCGGCTTTTTAAGAGACAGGATAGTAGGAGATGAAGAACATGACGGAATTGTTCCAAAGTCATGTGGGCAGTCTTATTTAAAGGCAATGGATGATGAGGCTTTCAATACCTATTTTCATACGTTTTTCCGTTGCATTGGAGATGAGGACTGGTTCCTTCCGAGGTTCCTGGAGGAGGATGAAATTATCCAAACAAAAGGTGTTCGGGAAACCAGAAAAATTTATCACGGAGGACATGACTGGAATGTGTGGAGACCGTGCTTTGCAGACTTCGCACAGATGATTTTCCGGTAAATTTTATAGAAGGATATCAAAGGGATCCCGGCAGCGGTCAGACAGCAGTCCTGACGCTGCCGGGATTGTTTTGCCCAAAAGTAACTGCAGGGGGTGGATGATTGGGCATTTGATATGGTATGATAGAGACAGAGACATTGGAAACGATTTACAAAATGAATGGAGACTCTGGATCATGAATCTTGAATTTTGGATTCTGGATGGGATTCAAAACCTCAGAACCCCGGCAGCAGATGTGCTCATGCCGTTTATAACCAGCTTTGGAAACGGAGGTGTGATATGGATTGTACTTACAGTTATTTTGCTCCTGATCCCGAAAACGCGAAAAACCGGTCTGATCCTGGCAGCAGCATTGATCCTGGACGGAATATTCTGCAATTTGTTTCTGAAAAATCTGGTGAGAAGGATCCGTCCCTGCGATATCAATGATGCCATCAGGCTTTTGATTCCGTATCCGTCAGATTATTCCTTTCCTTCGGGACATACTGCAGTGTCCTTTGCCGCTGTGTCGGCGCTCTATTTTGCAGGGGAAAAGTACCTGTGGAAGGCTGCATTGGTTTTGGCAGCTTTCATTGCATTTTCCAGAATGTATTTGTATGTACATTATCCAACAGATATTCTGGGTGGAGCGCTTCTGGGAATCCTGTGCGGATATCTCGGATGCCGGATCGTGCAGAAAACAGAACAATATAAAAGGAAGATATAAGGCTATGAGCTATCAATTTTGGGGGTGGGAGCATGCAGATGCTCCGGCAATAACAGAAGAATATCCGGGGATCCATAACCCGCGACAGCTGTATGACGCACTGTCAAAGCTCTGGTGTGCAGATACCTGTGCACCGCGGATGCGGAAAGACTGGACAAGGGAAAACCCTACCTTGGGACAATGTTCCATTACCGCTTTTCTTGCCCAGGATATTTTTGGAGGAAAGGTATACGGAGTTTTGCGCCCGGGCGGGAATTATCATTGTTATAATGTAATCGGGGACTGGCGGTTTGATCTGACCAGTGAGCAGTTTGGAGAGGAAGCTTTGGATTATGAAAATAATCCGGAGCAGTTCCGCAAAGTACATTTTGCCAAAGAGGAAAAAAGGCAAAGATATGAAGCCTTAAAGGCTGCCTTAAAAGCGTATTGCAGCGCTGGAAACTGTTAAAACGAATTTTGGGATAAGCTTTTATAAGCTTACGATGCGGATGCATCAGAACGGGGGAAAATGAAAAAGAGAAGGCTTATTTCTGTATTATTGTGCATTTCCTTATTTTTTGCCGGAGGCTGTGGACAAAAGACAGCAGAGAAACAGCCGGCGATACAGGAAACTGCAGAGCAGACAGCAAAAGAGACACACAAGGCAGAGCGGGAAAACAAGCAGGAAACCGTGCAGGAAAACACGCCTGCAGACGGGCAGGAAGAAGCTGCCGCTGAAACTGGTGCAGCGACAGTTTTGCCAATGCTTGTCGATTATGATTATGAGGCAGAATATGATCAGGACAGCTATGAAACCCTCATCAGCATTGATATACCGAAGATCCTGGTTATAGAGGAAGGGCATGACGCTCTTTGCGCTTCCCTGGAGGAATGGAACCAGAAGACTTACAAAAGTCAGATGGGGGCCTACAAAAGTGTAATTTCGGATAACAGGGAGCTTTGGGATGAGGGAGTGGGAATGACAGGGCTTTCGATCGAAGGAAATATTACCTTCACCAGAGCCGATTCCCTTGTTTTGAGTTATTATATGGACACCAATGAATGGCTGGGAGGGGCACATCCTTACAGCTTCAAGGAGACCTGTAATTATGACGTAAAAACCGGCAAGGATTTGAAGCTTTCTGATGTGGTGTCCGATTACGATACCTTTTATAAAGAGGTATGCGCAAAGCTGGAAGAAAGAAAAGACGAATACGGTTTTTATGAGGATTATCCGGATACCGTAAAAAATGTATTCTATGGCGATAAAGAGGAATACGGGGAGCCGTTGTGGACGCTGTCAGGTGATGGCATTACCGTTTATTTTAATACTTATGTGCTGGCACCTTATGCGTCAGGAGAGCAGGCCGTAAGCTTATCCTTTACAGAATATCCGGAGCTGATCCGAAAGCAATATCAGAAAAATTCGGATCAATGGGCGATTCCGATCGCAGAAGATGAAATCTGCCTGGTGGATCTGGATGGAGACGGTGCAGAGGAGGAAATTTCCTATTCTGCAGACCGGGATGAGTATGATTATGCGGACTCTATCGTGATTCACTGCGACGACAACAGCTATGATACGGAGATGTTTATGGACTCCGATTATTATGGCGGATGTGGCTACAGCGCCTATGGATATCTGATCCGGACACAGAACGGGAAAACATGGCTGTATCTGGAAACAATGGGAGAAGGTGACGGTAAATATCTGCAGATTTTTGAACTGATGAAAAATGATCTGAGATTTGTAACAGCAGATTATCTGGGAATTGATCCGAATCAGCCCTTTGACCCGGAGAGCTTTGTGCTGAGCAAACGCTTTGATATTCTTGGAACCTATGAGGCTTACAAGAAATTCCATGTAGAGGAAGATGGAATTCCGAAAACAGAGGATTTGCTGTGGACAATTGTTTCCACTTATACAGACTGGAAAGTGGAGCTGACCTCGTCCATTGATATGGAGCTGTCTGTGCGGGAGGCGAATACAAAACGCGGCAGCGGACAGAAAGAGACGCTCCCTGCCGGAACGCATTTTGTCCTTCTGAAAACAGATGGCGAAGCATATGCGGAAGCAATGCTGGATGACGGACGAATTTGCGAGTTTGAGCTGGAGCATCCTTCCGAAGAAGAGTGGGAAGGAAGAATTAACGGTGTTTCCATCAGTGACTGCTTTGAGTATGTGCCGTATGCTGGATAAAGGATCCGGCTCTGCATCAGGGATTTAAGGAGAAATTTATGTTTACGAGACCGGACAATACCTATAATGATATCAGGGAAAAGTCGCTGATGCAGTGGCTGGATGAAATGGAGCAGCATTCCGATGTGGCAGTGCGCGGCGGAGTGAAGCTGACCCGGGAATATATGCAGCATCTGCAGGAGGAAATCAGACGACTGGAGGAAGAAAACCAGCTGAAGGCGCAGTATCTGAAAAAAATGAAAGAGAAAAACTGCAAGTAATCGTTGGATTTGTTACATTTCGGTGCAATGAGCGCAAGAGAGCGGGAACAGGAGAAACTTGCTCATTTCGAACGGCGCAAGTCGATCATAAACGTATTATTTTCTGGGGGAGAAAATGTTTACAACAAAATCTGGGCGTGAACTTACATATTTTGGACGGGAATATACGGCGGATATCAGAAGAGCGGATGGGAAACAACACATAATTGCGACAGTTGACGATCTGTTTGAGCTGCTGCTGAAAGTATGGTGCAGAGATACCGCATATCCTTCCTGCCAGAAAGATTATATTCAGGAGAATGACCCTACTTACGGACAGTGCGCGATCTCAGCGATGTTGGTGTATGATATGTTCGGCGGGACGATTCACAGAATTAGGGTTTCTGGTGGCGGCACACATTATTTTAATCAGATCAACGGTCATTATATTGATCTGACAAAAGATCAGTTTGATTTGTATGATCTTCCGGTATTATATGAGCCAAATGAAGAAATGCCGAGAGAATATTGCGGGAAAAATTCGGATACGCGTAACCGATATCATTTGTTGCTTCATTTACTCCGGGCGCACCTGGCAGCCAACATGCATTGAGAAAAAGGGGATGGATTTAGTGTGCAATTTATCTGGATATGTAGAAGAAAAAGGCATTGAGAAAGGCATCCAAAAAGGTCGTGAAGAAGGAGAAAATGCCCTCGGCAAGCTGATGGATATTTTACTCAGTAAGGGTGATGTCGCGAATGCAAAAGCTTGCGGCGACAGATGAAAAGGCAAGAAAAGAGCTGTATCGCAAGTATGGGATTATCGAAAAGCCCTAAACCGGAAATTTAAGAACATAATAAAATTTCGGCAGGAAATTCGAAATAGAATTTTCTGCCGTTTTTTATCTACCGGGTGGTAAATATGAACTTATGAATAAAATTAGTAATAATTACTATTACTATATTGACGCTGGAATAGGATTGGGATATAATACAAGTAAAGAAAAAGATGGGAGGAATCAAAATGAATAAAGAAGCAATGTATAAATTAAGCTACGGATTATTTGTTTTAACCGCCAAAGAGGGAAAAAAGGATAACGGCTGCATCATCAATACGGCGATTCAGGCAGCGTCTGCGCCGAATCAGCTGAGTATCTGTATAAATAAGGCGAATGCGACTCATGATATGATTGTGAACACGGGGAAATTCACGGTCTCAGTCCTCAGTCAGGCAGCAGATTTTGAGCTGTTTAAACGGTTCGGTTTTCAGTCCGGCAGGGATGTGGACAAGTTTGAAGGATACGAAGCCTGCAGACGCGGCGAAAATGGAATTTATTATGTGACAGAGGGCACAAATGCATATATTTCGGCAAAGGCAGATCATATGATAGACCTCGGCTCCCATACGATGTTCATCGGAGAGATCACGGATATGGATGTTTTGAGCAAGGATCCATCCGTAACCTATGAATATTATTTAAAGGAGATCAAGCCGAAGCCGGAAGCGGTCGGAAAGACGGAGAATGGTCAGACCGTGTGGCGCTGCAAGATTTGCGGATATGAGTATGTCGGGGAAGAATTGCCGAAGGATTATGTATGTCCGATCTGCAAACACCCGGCGTCAGACTTTGAAAAGATTGTCCGCTGAAAGATGGCAGGAAGGGCGGATAATTAGTTATGCAGCGCTGTTTTTTTAAAGCTTCGAAAAGCGAAGCCTATACAAAACGGCGTTGCGTGGAATGACAGAAAGATCAGGAGGAAATAGCAATGGCGATAAATAGTAGAAAAGTAGCAATGGTAGGTTGCGGCTTCGTAGGATCGGCTTCTGCATTTGCACTGATGCAGAGTAAGCTGTTTTCTGAGATGGTGCTGATCGATGCGGATCAGAACCGGGCAGAGGGAGAGGCTTTGGATATCAGTCATGGGATGGTATTTGCAAGTCCGATGAAAATATATGCAGGAACCTATGACGATGTTTCGGATGCAGCGATCATCGTGATTACAGCAGGAGCGAATCAGAAACAGGAGGAAACACGGCTGGATCTGATCCAGAAAAATGCAAAAATCATGCGGTCCATCATTGGTGAGATCAAAAAGCGGGATTTTGAAGGCATTTTGCTGATCGTTTCCAACCCGGTGGATATCCTGACCCATATTGCGCTGAAGGAATCGGGCTATCCCGCAAACCGCGTCATCGGCTCCGGAACCGTTCTGGATACAGGAAGATTTCGGTATGAGCTTGGCGAGCATCTGGGTGTAGACAGCAGAAGCGTGCATGCCTATATCATCGGCGAGCACGGGGACAGTGAACTGGCAGCATGGAGCGATGCCCGTGTCGGCGGACTGAAGATCAGTGATTTTTGCGAGCTGCGCGGACATTTTAACCACGAAGATTCGATGACGAGGATCTTCGATCATGTGAAAAACAGCGCATATGAAATCATTTCTAAAAAACATGCAACCTATTACGGCATTGCGATGGCGGTAGTCAGAATCTGCTCAGCGATTGTGCGGGATGAGAAGTCGATCATGCCGGTATCGAGCCTGATGACCGGGGAATACGGTCTCTACGACGTGGTACTCAGCATTCCGGCAGTGGTGGATGCAAACGGAATTGAGACAGTTGTGCCGATCGAGCTGAGCGAAACCGAGCTGCTCGCGCTGAAAAAATCCGCAGATATTTTAAAGGACATTCTCAAAGATAATGTATAACTGATCAGTATTTGTCATTTTATGGCGGAATTTCCTATGGTATAATAAAGGAAGATCCGGCAGGCTGATGTTCCTGAAAAAGGATATCACCTGCCGGTTTTTTGTTCGTGACAATAGAATGCTTGCAGAGCGTATATTCTATTGTTCATGACAATAGAATGCTTGCAGAGCGTGCATTCTATTGTTTACGACAGTGGGATGGAATAGTTAAAAAATACGAAAGAGGAGAGAACGCACATGAACAAATTTATTTATCAGAAAGACTATCCAGTCGTGCAGACAAAAGAGGGGGCACTGCGGGGATATGAATGGAAGGGAACCTGCATTTTTAAAGGAATTCCGTATGCGCATGCGCAGCGCTTCCGGAAACCGGAACGGGTAAAGCCCTGGGACGGAGTCAAAGATGTACAGTCCTATGGCTATGTGAGCCCGCTTTTGCATCCGGAACAGCCGGGCGGAAATGGAGAAATGATGGTTCCGCATATGTACTGGTCAGAAAAAGAGGATTGCCAGAACTTAAATATCTGGACGCCGTCCATTCGGGATGGCAGGAAACGTCCGGTTATGGTATGGCTGCACGGCGGCGGATTTTCAGCGGGGTCTTCCATCGAACAGCTCGCCTATGACGGAGAAAATTTAAGCAGAGCCGGAGATGTTGTTGTCGTATCGGTGAATCACAGGCTGAATGTGTTGGGATATCTGGATTTGTCTCCGTTTGGAGAAAAATACCAGGATTCTGCGAATGCAGGAAATTTGGATCTGATTGCAGCCCTGGAATGGATCCGGGATAATATTGAAGGGTTTGGCGGAGATCCGGAAAATGTAACCCTGTTTGGTCAGTCCGGCGGCGGGGTAAAAGTCTGGTCACTTTTACAAATGCCTGAAGCGGATGGTTTGTTTCATAAGGGAATTATTGAAAGCGGCGTAGTAGATCCGGATCTTCTCGGCGATACAGAGGACGGGAACGGAAGAGAGGTTGTCAAAGCAATGCTTGCAGAGCTGGGTCTGGAAGAAAAAGATGTCGATCAATTGGAAACCCTTCCTTATGATCAGCTTGCGCAGGCTTATGAAAATGCAGCACCGAAGGTTGCACAAAAAGGCGAATATGTCGGAAATCATCCGCACAAAAATCAAAGTTATTTCGGAGATGCGATCAAACATGGATTTCGGGAAGAAACGAAAAAAATTCCGCTGCTGATCGGCACTGTGCTTGGAGAATTTGATTTCGGACCGGCGATTTCCGGAAAATACGAATTTACCAAAAAAGAGGTGGAAGAAAAAGTAAGCGATGCATTGGGAGAAGAAGGAATTGATCTGATAGATGAATTCCTGAAAATCTACCCGGATAAAGCGCCGATTGATCTTCTGTCAGTGGATACGATCTTTCGGGAACCGACAATCCGGTTTATCAAAGAGCGGGTAAAGTGTCCGGACAGCAAAATTTATTCTTTTCAGTTTACCTATGAATTTCCGATGTTCGATGGAAAAATTGCATGGCACTGTTCGGAAATTCCGTTTGTCTTTCATAATATCGATAAGGTTCCGGTGTGCAATTGCGGTGAGGAAACAAATCGGCTGCAGGAGCAGATTTGTCAGGCATGGGTAAGCTTTGCAAGGACTGGAAAACCGGAAATTTCCGGGATAGAATGGCCCGCATGTGTCGATGGCGATGAAGCGGTAATGATGCTCGATAAGGAATGCAGAATCAGGCATAATCCGGATCATGAGTTGGTCAACCGTCTGAAAAAACTGCAAACTGCGGAACACTCTGTAGAAAACGTTCAGCACTGAATAACAGTCCTTATCGAAAAAGGAACTTCATGAAATCCTTTTTTTCTATCAGGAAAATTTGGGGAATCCGACATCATTTTTTTTCGTGGGAACTATTGTTTGTGAGAGTGCCAAATGTTAGATTCCTCAAAATACATTAGGTTTTTTGTTGAATTTTGAAACGTAGAATAGTATAATCAAAAACGAGTTGTCAGAATTATAACAAGGAAACCTGAAAAATAAAATTGCATGAGGAGGAATCTGTTATGCTGAACTGGAACAATTTGGATACACTGGCTTCTTATCAGGAGCTGGAAAAAGCAGAGCGTATCAATCTGGCGGAAGTGATGTCCGGAGAAAATGGCGCGGAGCGTGTAAAAACCTACAGCACCCCGATCGTGGATGGTCTGACTTTTAATTATGCGGCAAAAGCAGTCGATGACAATGTGCTCGCAATTCTGGACAAGCTTGCCAAAGAGGCTCAGCTGGTAGAAAAATATGAGTCATTGTACAATGGCGCAGTTATCAATACAGGAGAGAAGCGTCTGGTTCTGCATCAGCTGACACGTGGACAGCTGGGCGGCAAGGTCGAGGCAGACGGCGTAGATAAGCGCGAATTTTATGTAACACAGCAGAAGCGGATCGCAGAGTTTGCCAATCAGGTACATGCCGGTGAAATCACCAACGCTGCAGGCGAGAAGTTTACAACAGTTGTACAGATCGGTATCGGCGGAAGTGACTTAGGCCCCCGTGCAATGTATCTTGCAATGGAGAACTGGGCAAAGAAAAACGGTGCATTCAAGATGGAAGCAAAATTCATCAGCAACGTTGACCCGGATGATGCGGCTGCAGTTTTAAATTCCATCGATGTAGAGCACTCCCTGTTCGTGCTGGTTTCCAAATCCGGTACGACACTGGAAACTCTGACCAACGAATCCTTTGTAAAGGATGCGCTGGCAAAGGCAGGACTTGATGTATCGAAGCATATGATCGCAGTTACCAGTGAGACATCTCCTCTGGCAAAGAGCGACGATTATCTGGCAGCATTTTTCATGGATGATTTTATCGGCGGACGGTATTCTTCCACCTCTGCAGTTGGCGGTGCAGTATTATCTCTGGCATTCGGACCGGAAGTATTCGCACAGTTTCTGGAGGGCGCGGCAGAGGTTGACCGCAGAGCGACCAACAAGAACCTGCTGGAGAACCCGGAAATGCTGGATGCACTGATCGGTGTATATGAGCGCAACGTGCTGGGCTATCCTGCAACAGCTGTATTGCCCTATTCCCAGGCACTGAGCCGTTTCCCTGCACATTTACAGCAGATGGATATGGAATCCAATGGTAAATCCGTCAACCGCTTTGGCGAGCCGATTGACTATGTGACAGGACCGCTGATCTTCGGTGAGCCCGGAACCAACGGACAGCATTCCTTCTATCAGCTGCTGCATCAGGGAACCGATATCGTTCCGCTGCAGTTTATCGGATTTAAGGACAGCCAGATCGGCACGGACGTTGTCATTCAGGGCAGCACCAGCCAGCAGAAGCTGTGCGCAAACGTGGCTGCACAGATCGTTGCATTTGCCTGCGGTAAGGCAGATGATAACCGCAATAAGAATTTCGAAGGCGGACGTCCTTCCAGCATTATCATCGGCGACCAGCTGACCCCTAAGACTCTGGGTGCACTGCTTGCACATTTTGAAAATAAGGTTATGTTCCAGGGCTTTGCATGGAATGTAAACAGCTTCGATCAGGAAGGCGTACAGCTGGGTAAGGTTCTGGCAAAACGCGTACTGGCCCATGAGACAGACGGTGCACTGAAGGTATATAGCGACCTGCTGAATATCTGATAGGCTGACTGTTACTTTTCATAGGATAAGAAGGTAGTATTGTGCCCGCGCCTGCGCCCGCTGGTGAGCGGTGCTCTGGGTACGCGGGTGATGTGCCGGAGAATGGCACGACGCTGAGACATGCGGACAGTGTGTCCACATCCTGGATAAGAAAAGATAAAAAATAAAACTGGCGTGCTGCCGGTGGAAACCATTGGAATCCACTGACAGCGCGCCAGTTTTTTGATGCGAACAACTTTCGCGCCCGCACAGCGGCGGATCCAAAATCCTCCGCTGCATGCTTTTCTTAACTTACGCGGTTTGCTTATTTCCCGCGATCTGCTTGATCACATACAGCGTTGCAACCATCAGTGCAAAGCCGATCACGAGCATAATCAAGACATTGCGGACGAATCCGGCGATCAGGTAGGTGACGAAGGAAACAGCTGCAACGGTGATGACGTAGGGCAGCTGTGTGGTGACATGGGTGACATGCTCACACTGTGCACCGGCGGAAGCCATGATCGTCGTATCGGAGATAGGGGAGCAGTGGTCGCCGCAGACAGCGCCGGCCATGCAGGCGGAGATGGAGATAATCATCAGCTGCGGGTCGGTGTTCTGGAACACTGCAACAACGATCGGGATCAGGATACCAAAGGTTCCCCAGCTGGTTCCGGTGGCAAAGGCGAGGAACGCACCGATCAGGAAGATGATGGCAGGCAGGAGCGCCATCAGGTTTCCAGCTGCCTGGCTGATGGTACCGGCAACAAAATCCGCAGCGCCGAGGCTGTCGGTCATGGCCTTTAAGGTCCAGGCAAAGGTCAGGATCAGGATTGCGGGAACCATTGCCTTGAAACCGTAAGGCAGACAGTCGCAGCATTCCCTAAAGCTCATAATCCGGCGCAGGCAGTAGTAAAGAATCGTGAGCAGCAGGGCAAAAATACTGCCGAGGGCAAGTCCAACGGAAGCATCGCTGCCAGCGAATGCGGAAACGAAATCGACGCCGGAGAAGAAGCCGCCGGAATACAGCATACCGAGGACACAGCAGACGATCAGCACGAGAACCGGTAGAATGAGGTCGAGCACACGGCCATTGGGGTTCTCAAAGGTCCGCTGGGTGTCTTTTTCTTCCTTGCTGTCGGAGAACAGATCGCCCTTTAAAGCATTTGTCTCATATTTTGCCATCGGGCCGTAATCAAAGTTCCATACGGTAATCAGAATCATCATGGCGATGGTGAACAGTGCATAATAGTTATAAGGAATTGCGCGGACAAAGATGGAGAAACCGTCTTCGCCTTCTACAAAGCCGCTGACTGCAGCGGCCCAGGAAGAAATCGGCGCGATGATGCAGATCGGTGCTGCGGTTGCGTCGATCAGGTAAGACAGCTTTGCGCGGGATACCTTATGGCTGTCTGTGACGGGGCGCATAACGCTGCCGACAGTCAGGCAGTTGAAATAGTCATCAATAAAAATTAAAATGCCGAGGGCAATGGCAGAAAGCTGTGCACCGATTCTTGTTTTGATTTTTTTCTGGGCCCAGCGGCCGAACGCAGCGGAGCCGCCGGCACGGTTCATCAGGCTGACCATTGTGCCGAGGATAACCAAAAAGATCAGGATGCCGACGTTATAGCTGTCGGACAGCACACTGATAAATCCGTCTTCGAGAACATGCATGGTCGTTCCTTCAAAGGAAAAACCGGAGTATAACAAACCTCCCATTACAATTCCTAAAAATAAGGAACTATAAACTTCTTTTGTGATCAGCGCAAGACCAATCGCGATGATGGGAGGCAGCAGCGCCCATGCGGTTGCATAAACGGACGGGGTGTAAGCTTCTTCCCCTGCTTCTGCTGCGAAAACAGACAGCGGGCTGAATGCAGCTGCGGTCAGAACGAGCAGAAGAGTTTGCCAGAGCCTTGCAGGCAGTTTGAATGGTTTCATAATCTTTCTCCTTTACAAAAATTTACAAAAAAAACGTAGATGCGGCGCTAATCTTGCCACATCTACGGTCTTTTTCCTCTTTCTGGCAATATCAGATAGCGCTCCACATAATTGTGACAGTCTGCAGCATATTCTGATGCAGCCCAGGGAAGCATCCCGGACGGATAAATCCCTTCGGCGGAATTCCCTTTCTTATGCAGGCAGCTGTCCTGAGCGTTCTCCTGCACGGTACTGATGAAGTCCGCGCCTCTATCGTGTTTTGTTACGGCAGATTGTACGATAATTTGTCGAAGAAAAGCATACAATCTGCTTATACGGGCATTCTAACACTCTATATTGGAAATAGCAAGATGTTTTCCAGTAAAGATGTTGACAAAATCGTCCGTTGATTTCCGGTCTGTCGGGAAGTATAATAAAAAACAGAGCGTAAGCAAAAAGGCAGGAGACAGATCATGAAAACAGCAATTGTGTACGCATCCACTCATCATGGGAATACGAAGAAGCTGCTGGACGCAATCGCGGCGGCATATGAGGTGGATCTGATTGACGCGGTAAAGATTCCGGAAAAGGATTTGAACCGATACGACAGGATCGGATTTGCATCCGGTATTTACTATTCGAAATTTCATCAGGCGGTATTGAATTTTGCGGCAGTCAATATGCCCCAGAATAAGCAGACCTTTTTTATCAGCACCTACGGCGGCAAAGCGGATTATACTTCGATCGAAAAAGCGCTGACAGCCAAAAACAGTGTCCTTCTGGGAAAATATGGATGCAAGGGCTATGATACGTTCGGACCGTTTAAACTGATGGGCGGTCTTGCAAAGGGACACCCGGATGAGGCGGATATTGCCGGTGCAGTGGCATTTTATAAAGAGATTACAGAAGAAAAATAGTGCCGGCATGACGGGATGCACGGAGCGATTGAAAACAGGCAGTGCTGTCAGATTATGACGGAATACGCAGCCGGGCAGCGCGGCAGAAATGGAGACAGATATGAATATTGCAGTATATTGCGGCTCAGCGTCAGGCAACCGCCCTTCCTTTACGGAAGGTGCAAAGGCACTCGGCAGCTGGATCGCCCAAAACGGGCATACCCTTGTTTACGGCGGCTCCCGCACGGGACTGATGGGCGCGACAGCGGACGCGGTTTTGGCAGGCGGCGGAAAGGTCATCGGCGTGATTCCCGATGTGAAGCTGATTCAGGAACGACGTCATCCGGGGCTGACAGAGTGCATCGAGACAAAGGATATGGCGGAGCGCAAGCAGAAAATGATCGAGCTTGCGGACGCTTATGTGGCGTTGCCGGGAGGACCGGGAACGCTGGATGAGATCTCAGAGGTCATCTGCCTGGCGCGGCTTGGAATCGAAAACAAGGCGTGCGTGCTGTTTGATACCGACGGCTATTATCAGGCATTGAAGAAGATTTTCGAGGAGATGGTGGAAGTCGGATTTTCGGAAAAAGAAGACTTCAAGCGGGTTCTGGTATCCGCAGATCTGGACGAAATCGAACGCTTTATCGAACAATAGAACAACGTGCCAAAAGAGATACTGCAGCGTAGACGGAGACGAGCGGGGTTCCGGTCAGACGCTGCAGTTTTTTCTTGTGAAAACAGGTAGATCGGGTTATCATGGAACTATCACAAAAGGAGAGACGCAATATCGCAATAGCGATTGCAGAACGGAGGAAGTTATGTGGGACAGTATGATAGAAATGATGGAGCTTGTGATGCAGCACATTGTAGAGATTGCGATTCTGTGTTTTGAATTTATCGGAGTCATTGTCATTATTATTTCCGGGGCAAAAGGGTTCTGGAATTACGTGCGCAGAAAGCCGGAAATGAAAATTACGCTGGCGCAGGGGCTGGCGGTCGGGCTGGAATTTAAACTCTGCAGTGAAATTTTAAAGACGGTTATTGTTCGGGAATGGAAAGAAATCCTGACAGTTGCCGGTATTATCGGCCTGCGCGCCGCATTGACCTTCCTGATTCACTGGGAGATCAAGGAAGAAGTCAGGGAAGAGCATGGCAAGAAAAAAGAAAACAGTTCTGGAAAGGAATGCGGATGATCACCAGCTCCAATATCGTAGAATTTTTTGAACTGTATCTGCGTCCGTTTCTGGAACAGGAGAGCAGGCTGACAAAGGAACTGGCGGCGGATGAGGCGATTGCGGTGTATGACAATCCGGTTGTGCGCAGCATGGACGGCTACGAGGCAGCCGGACGGATTCGTCAGTATGAAAAGAAGCTGAAACGAAAGCACCTGCCGATCATCGCACTGACGGCGAACGTGTTTGCGGAGGACAGCGAGCGAGCGCTGCACGCCGGAATGGACGCCCACATGGGCAAGCCCGTGGAGGTGCCGCAGCTTCTGGCGACGATGATGCACTGGATCGGATAACGTGTAGTAGGAAGCACTGGAATAAAGATTGAAATCCTGATGGGATCGCCGTATACTATCGGAGTAGGGCTTCCGACGAGGGCGGATGCCTGCAAATAAGTCGATGGGAGATAGAAGTTATGTATTCGATTCTGGAACATTATCTGAGCACGAATCATATCCTGATGATCGGAATGATCGTGACGTTTATTCTGACCTTTTTTTTACTGGAGCATCCGTTTTCCTTTTTGCCCAGTGATCAGGGGCGGGCGTTTGCCGTAAATGGAAGCCTGTCGAAAGGAAAGCTGCGCGGGGTTGGTTTCATTTTTGTGCTGTGCTTTTTAATCAGCAGCGTGTTATTTCTTCCGATTGACGTTGAGTATGTGATCTATGCGATTTTGCTGTTTGCAATGATGATCAGCGGATATCTGGATGACGCTTCGAAGACACCCTGGAATGAATACAAGAAAGGGCTGATCGACCTCGTCATTTCTATCGTAGCGGTTTTAACTTATATGAATTTTAACTCCACGACGATCTGTTTCGGCGCGGATGAAATCGTGATTCCGAAAGCGCTGTTTCTGATTCTCGGCGTGATTCTGATCTGGGTTTCAGTCAACGTGACGAACTGTACGGACGGCGTGGATGGTCTGTGCGCGAGTCTTTGCAGTGTGACACTTCTGGCGTTTGGCGTGCTGTTTGCGCCTATTCTGCAGAAATACGCGATGGCGAACTTTTTGTTCCTTTCGGTTTTGTTTGCCTATCTGTACTTTAACAGCTCACCCAGCAGCATGCTGATGGGTGATGCAGGTTCCAGGGCCCTTGGATTTTATATCGCGGTTATCGCGCTGAAATCCACGCATCCGTTTATCTATATTCTGCTGGCTGCAGTCATGATCGTGGACGGCGGAATCGGGCTTGTGAAGATAGCGCTTAAGCGCTTTTTGAAAATTTCCATTCTGAAAAAGACGAGAACACCGCTGCATGATCATGTGCGTAAGAATCTTGGCTGGTCGGATACGCAGGTTGTTGTGCGCTTCCTGATTCTTCAGACAGTGCTGGCGGCAGTTGCGTATTGCCTGATCTGATTTCTGACAGGAAAATGCCTGCCCTCTTTGGCAGGAGGTATGTAAACTCAGCTGACAAAAAGGACGGCAGATCAGGATTCGATGAATAAAACGCCGAGGGTTCCGGGACCGCAGTGGCTGGAAATTACGCCGCCTGCCCGGGTTTCGAGGATTTCACGGAAGATTCCGAGACCTTCGAGATAGGAGCGAACCGCATTTATAATGGTTGGCTCACAGCCGGAATGTGTGATAAACACGCGATCCGGACGCGCATGCTTTAAAGCAGGCTCCATATCTTTCACATAGGAAAGGATAACGGAATCCATTTTGCCCCGGTATTTTTTTGTCGGTTTCATGGCACCGTGCTCTACGATGATCTGGGGGTGGAGCTTTAAAAGACCTCCTGCCATGGCGGCGATGGCGCTGCAGCGTCCTCCGCGATGCAGGTAAGTGAGCGTGTCAACGACAAAGCTGGCACGGACATACGGTTTTAAACTTTCTACAGCGACAGAGATTTCTGCCGCTGTTTTGTTGTTTTGTGCCAGAATAGCGGCTTCTATGACCAGAAGACCAATGCCGGTGGATAGATTTGCAGAGTCGATCACCGTGATCAGATCCTGTGCGTTCAGTTCTTCTGCCGCAAGCTGCATAACATTGCCGGAAGAGGACATACTGTTAGAGATCGAGAAACAGACGATATTGCGTCCTTCCTCCACATAAGGGCGAAATAGCTCGATTGTTTCAGAAAGAGCGGGTGCGGAGGTTTTGGGTGTCGTTTTATTAGCATCTGACCAGGAATAGATTTGATCCGGAGTAATATTTATTCCGTCTTTATATTCCTTCTCTCCAAGCAGGATATGAAGCGGCAGAATGTCGATATCATATTTTGAAAGCAGATCCGGGGTGAGGTCACAGGTACTGTCGGAAATTATTTTTACCATAGTTTCAAGTCCTTTCTGAGAACCGTTTTGGTCTGTAGTTAGTGTAGCACAAGGGAAAAAAAGAAAAAAGGGAAAAGAGAAAAAGAATATTTGACAAAATTTTTGCAGAAATAAGGACAAATTGCGAAAAGAAATATGAGAACGATTTCATAAAAGATTCACATTTTGAATCAGGATAGAGAAAAAGAGACAAAAGACAGGAAAAAACAGGACAAAAACCTTTCTTTTTTCACAAAAATGGTTCAAAACAGAAGGAAAACGGACGTGTTGACAAATTGCCAAAACTGCATAAAATAAAACCAACAACAGCGAAAGCTGCTGAAGAAAAAAATTTGGAAACTGTTCGAAAGGAGATATCGGCATGAATAACATGAACAAAATGAAAATCCGTTTGAATGCGACGGCTGATGTCCAGGAGTTCGTAAGGGCAGCAGAAAAATGCGACTTTGATATAGATATTCAGTATGATTCCACCATTGTGGATGCAAAATCCATTCTTGGAATTTTCAGTCTTGGTCTTGCCAAGATTTTTACCGTAAACTGCCATGGTGAAAACGCTGAATTCGTAGATGCGATTCAGAAATTCGCAGTGGCGTAAAAATTGCTTATCCCCCTCTTTTTTATACCCCCCCCCCCTTTTTTA
>CEBY01015971.1_pt1 | contig 27115 bp, 23 predicted proteins | sample 554731 | NCBI WGS metagenome assembly CEBY01 (sample SAMEA3182050, study PRJEB8094) | gut metagenome | biome: human; feature: gut; material: Stool; isolation source: human stools | place: Canada | collected 2012-02-22
TGGCGGAGAGGGTGGGATTCGAACCCACGGTACGTTGCCGTACATTTGATTTCGAGTCAAACACCTTCGACCACTCGGACACCTCTCCGCGTAAACCAGCCTTATTTATTATATCATAAATCCGTATTTTGCAAAGAGTTTTTCTTAATTTTCCGCACTGTCAGCAGCTATTCCAGCCTTTGCCAGCCTGTTTTCCGCACGTCTGCGTCTAAAAAAATCCTTCATTACCTGTGCACATTCGGCTTCACAGACGCCGCTGACGACCTGTGCCGTATGATTAAGATTGGGATTACTGATGATATTAAAGATCGACTCTGCCCCTCCGGCTTTAGCATCAGGACAGCCGTAAACAACCTTGTCGATACGACTGTTGACGATAGCGCCCGAACACATTGGACAGGGCTCGACTGTAACATAAAGCACGGCCCCCTCTAAACGCCAGCGGCCCAGCTTTTTACACGCCTCCCTGATCACGATGACCTCGGCGTGCGCCGTCGCATCGTTCCAGGTTTCGCGCATATTATGCGCCTTCGCTACAACTTCACCTTCAACCACAAGTACGGCGCCGATCGGTATCTCGCCGATCACGTCAGCCGCCCGGGCTTCCTGCAGCGCCAACTGCATATATTCTTCGTCCGTCATTGCATTTAACATCTTCTGCTTACTCCTGTAACGCTTCTGCCGCTGTCATCAGTTTTTCCCAACGCAGCATCAGCTTCTCGATTTCCGCTTGCAGGGCAGCATGCTCCGCCGCCAAAGCAGCGCTGGCTTCCGGGTCTGTATGGCTGGCAGGATCGGCCATTCGTCCTTCCAACACCCCCAGCAAAGCCTCCTGTTCACGAATACTCAATTCAACTTTTGCCAGCAGCTTTTCTGCTTCCTGCGGGCTGTAGGCACGCTTATGCCTGCCGGAACTTTTTACAGTACTGCTTATCGGCTCAGGCGCAGCCTTCCTCTGCACAGGGGCGCTGCTCGGCACGGCAGCCTGCAGCAGCCGTCTTTTAGCCTTTTCTTCTAAATAAAAATCATAATTGCCTTTATAATCACAGACCCGGTGATCTTCCAGTTCCCAGATCCTGTCAGCGATCTCGTTGATAAAATAACGGTCATGGCTGACCACCAGCACCGTTCCGTCAAAAGCAGTCAAAGCAGCTTCCACAGTCTCCCGCGCCATAATATCAAGATGGTTGGTCGGCTCGTCCAGCACCAGGCAGTTTGCCCCGTCCAGCACCAGCTTCAGCAATACCAGACGTGCCTTCTGGCCGCCTGACAAAGTGCCGATCTCTTTAAAAACGTCGTCGCCGTGAAACAGCATCCCACCAAGCAGTGAACGCGTACGTTCCTCAGTAAAGCCATATTCCACCAAAAAATTATCCAGCAGCGTCTGTTTGGGAGCAAGCCTTTCATAGCTCTGCGAAAAATACCCCACCTTCACACGATTGCCGATCTGCGCTGTTCCCTTCAGCGGCGGCAGCTCGCCTAAAACAGTTTTCAGCAATGTCGTTTTACCGGTGCCGTTAGGGCCCAGCAAGCCAACCTTTTCACCCTTACGCAGCACCAAATCTATATCATGCAGCAGTACATTATCGCCATAACCAACAGAAAGGTTATCCAAAATCAGCACCCGTTCAGCAGACTCCGGCGCAGGCGGCAGGCGCAGGGCAAATTCCTCATGCTGCACAGGCGCGTCCATCCGCTCCAGACGATCCAGCTGAGATTGGCGTCCACGCGCCATCTTACTTTTGATGCCCGCTTTAAAACGACGGATATAGGCTTCCGTCCGTGCGATATAATCCTGCTGCGAAGCATAAGCAGCTTCCAGTGTTGCAGTCTGGAGCTCTTTCTGCACCAGATATTTGCTGTAATTGCCTTTGAAGGAAGTCAGATGCCCGCCTTCCATTTCCAGTATCCGTGTAGCGATATTATCAAGAAACGCACGGTCATGACTGACTGCCAATAGCCCCCCCTTAAATTCCTGCAGATACTTCTCCAGCCACTCAGTCATAGCAATATCCAGATGATTTGTAGGCTCATCCAAAATCAGAAAATCAGGCTGCCGCACCAGGGCCGCCGCCAGCATCATCCTGGTTTTCTGTCCGCCGGAAAAGTGCTCGGCCGTCTTATCCCAGACCGCTTCTTCAAAACCCAGGCCAATCAAGACTCTTTTAATAAACGCTTCATAATTATATCCGTCGACATGTTCGTAACGTTTGGTCACACGGGCGTATTCCTCTAAAACCCCATCCAGCTCCGCACCCGGTTCCAGCTGGGCAGAACGTGCTTCCAAAGCCGCCAGTTCTTCACGCATCGTCACTATCTCCGGGCAGGAGCGCAGCATAAACTGCCACAAACTGCCGGTGCCGATATTCTGAAACCCCTGCTCCACATAACCGATCTTCAAGCCGGGTTCAAAACGCACCACGCCGCCGTCAACCGTTTCCGGAGCCAAAAGACAGCGCAGCAGCGTTGTTTTGCCGCTGCCATTTACGCCTACCAGCCCAATTTTTTCACCTTTATCGATCATAAAGCTGATATCCTTAAATATTTCATTAATGCCAAAACTCCTGGCAATTTTATCTACAACAAGCTGCATTTTTTCGTCCTCTGTTTTCTTCTTCCTGAACTCTTATTTTAACAAAAAAACGGCTTGAAAGCAAAAAGACCGGCTGCCCAGGCAAACCGGTCTTACATTTTCAGCCTTCATAGCCCTGCGGATGTCCCTTATGCCATTTCCAGGCCGTACTGATAACTTCATTGACAGTACTGCACTTAGGCACCCAGCCCAGCTCGTCCCTGATCTTCTCCGAAGAAGCGATCAGCACAGCCGGATCGCCGCTGCGGCGGCTTTCTTCCACCACAGTAAAGTCTATCCCCGTAATCTTTTTAGCAGCATCGATGATCTCGCGCACGCTGAAACCATTTTCACTGCCCAGATTATACACGCGGCTCGCTCCTCCAGCCAGCAGATGCTTGAGTGCCAGAACATGTGCCGTTGCCAGGTCGCAGACATGAACATAATCACGCACACAGGTACCGTCTGCAGTAGCATAATCAGTACCATAGATGGCAACCTGCCTGCGTACGCCCTGCGCAGTTTTTAAAACCAGCGGGATCAAATGCGATTCAGGATCATGGTCTTCGCCGATATCACGGCTCGGCGAAGCTCCTGCGGCGTTAAAATAACGCAGCGCCACATAACGCATCTCATAAGCCATATCATAATCAGCCAGCATTTTTTCGATCATCAGCTTCGTGCGGCCGTAAACATTAGTCGGGTTCAGACAGCTGTCCTCTTTAATAGGAACGCTCTCAGGCTCTCCGTATACTGCCGCCGTCGACGAAAAAACGATATAATCTACGCCGGCGCCTTTCATTGCTTCCAAAAGATGCAGCGACCCCTCCACATTATTAAAATAATACTTGGAAGGATTTTCCATCGATTCGCCGACCAGACTGCTGGCAGCAAAATGAATGACCGCGTCGATCTCAAACTGGGCCATGATATGCTTCAAAAAAGCAACATCATGGATATCGCCCTCCACCAGCTGCACCTCTTCAGGCACTGCCGCCGCATGGCCTGTGGAAAGATTATCGTAAACGATCGGTGTGAAACCGTTTTTCTGCAATTCTTCAACTACATGTGAACCAATATAACCGGCACCGCCGGTAACCAGAACATTCATCATTCAATCTCCTTAGTTCTTACTGACAATAGTCTGTAAATATGCTAAAAACTTATCCTTCAGATCAGGACGCTTCAGCGCCATTTCCACCGTCGCCTCCAAAAAGCCCTGTTTATCGCCGACATCATAACGACGTCCTTCAAAATTATAAGCATACATCTTCTGCAGTTTAGCCAGCTCCTTCAATGCGTCCGTCAGCTGTATCTCATTACCGCGTCCCGGCTTGGTAGCCTCCAGGATCGGGAACACCTCGGGATTGATGATATAACGCCCCAAAACAGCCAGCCGCGAAGGCGCTTCCTCAACGCCCGGTTTCTCGACCATATCGCTGACCGTAAAGGTGCGCGGTTCGGCCGTAGGCTCGGACGCTACGATACCATAAGACGATACCTTTTCCTGCGGCACCTCCTGTACGCCCAAAACACTGGCCCCGGTTTTATCATAAACATCCATCAGCTGTTTCAGCGCCGGTACTTCACCGTCTACTACATCGTCGCCCAAAAGCACCGCAAAAGGCTCATCGCCGATAAACTGCTTCGCGCATAAAATAGCATGCCCCAATCCGCGCGGCTCTTTCTGGCGGATATAGTGGATCCGGATATCAGAGATCTTTTTGACCATCTCCAGCTCCTGCGCTTTACCGCCGGCCGCAAGGTTCAATTCCAGCTCGATACTGCGGTCAAAATGATCCTCGATAGCACGTTTGCTGCGCCCGGTAATAATCAGAATATCTTCTATTCCCGAAGCAAGCGCTTCTTCAATAATATACTGGATCGTCGGCTTATCAACGATCGGCAGCATCTCCTTCGGTGTAGCTTTAGTAGCAGGCAGAAAACGCGTGCCTAATCCAGCCGCCGGAATAACAGCCTTGCGTACTTGTTTGATTGCAGTCATCTGTATCACTCTTTCTCCACTTGAACAGGAAATAAATTTTTAGATAAACACTTACCTTGATTGCCGCCGGCACCGATCAGACACGGGCTCTGTCAGGCTTCTTCGCCGCCGATCAGTTCCAGCAGTTCCGCTGTTTTTTCAGCCAGCAGCTTTTTATCGCCTCTGGTCTCAACATTCAGGCGCATCACCGGCTCTGTATTGGAAACACGCACATTGAAACGCCATTCGGCATAATCAATGCTCAGCCCGTCCAGCTTATCGACCTGACCGCCGGGCGCATATTCAGCCTCGATCGCCGCCAGTACGGCCGCTGAATCTTCAACCTTGCGGTTGATCTCGCCGCTGCAGGGAAATTTTTCCATCCGTGCTTCGACCAGCTCCGACAAAGTTTTACCGCTGGTGCATAACAGCTCCGCCACCAACAGCCAGGGTATCATGCCGCTGTCACAGTAGGAAAAATCTTTAAAATAATGATGTGCCGACATTTCGCCGCCGTACAGCACCTCATTGGCACGCATACATTCCTTCATAAAGGCATGCCCGCTCTTGCAGCGCACAGCAACACCGCCGGCCGCATCCACAACCTCCTGCGTGTTCCAGGTCAGACGCGGGTCATACATGATCTTGGCGCCCGGCTGCTTGCGCAGAAATACCTCTGCCAGCAAACCGACTATATAATAGCCTTCAATAAATTCGGCTTTTTCATCAAACAAAAAGCAGCGGTCAAAATCGCCGTCCCAGGCCACGCCCAGATCAGCCTGATATTCGCGCACCAGTTTTGCCGTAGCCTCGCGATTTGGTACCAAAAGCGGATTAGGCACCCCGTTCGGGAAAGTCCCGTCAGGTATTTCATTGATCTTGATAAATTCAAAAGGCAGATATTTGGCCAGCTCGTTCAAGACCGGGCCGGCGCCGCCGTTCCCAGAGTTAGCCACTATCTTCAGCGGTTTCAGCGACTTGATGTCTATATATCCCAGCAAATGCTCGATATATTCCGGCATGATATCATAACGTCTTACAGCACCCTCCGTCTTGCCCGGCACCTTGACATGAGGAAAATCCTTACTGTCGACCACCATATCAGCGATCTCCATCAGTCCCGTATCGGCCGAGATCGGTCTGGCTCCTCGGCGCACGAGCTTCATCCCATTATACTCTGCCGGATTGTGACTGGCCGTTACCATGATCCCCCCGTCAGCGTCCAGATGTGCCGTCGCGAAATAAATCATCTCCGTACCACACTGCCCGATATCGATCACATCACTGCCGCCGTGCCGCAGCCCTTCCGTCAAAGCATCGACCAGCTCGCGCCCGCTCAAGCGTATATCATGCCCGACCACAACTTTTTCAGCTGCAAACATCGCCGCAAAAACGCGCCCTACCCGATAAGCCATCTCCGCATTGACCTCTGTCGGCACAACGCCGCGCACATCATACGCTTTAAACGCTTTCTTAGTTAATTCCATATTTCTCCGCTCCCCTATATCTTTCTGCAATTATCTGAAAACATGATAATTATTACTTTCTACCTCCACAAAAAAACTCCTGCTTAAAAAGTTATTTTTAAGCAGGAGTGCGTTACATCGCATAATTATTTTCCCTTAAAATATCCTCGGCAAATTCACCCAGATACCAGCGCGCCACTGAAAAAAACGGCTGATAATTGCCATCTTCATCCGGCAGTAGGATACTTTCCGCCAGCAGCGGCAAAAACTCCTCCAGCACCGCTCCGCCAGCCAAAGCACTGTTTATCTCGTCCTCCAGTATCCTGATCAGCGCCAGTCTCATCCGCTGCAGCCGCGGCGCGTTCAGATTCAGCTCGCGGATCGTATTGCGCGCCTTGGCCTGCAGTTTTTTCGGACAGGAACTTTCGTCAACGATCATCTTACCGGTATGCTCCTGATAACGAAACAGCCTGACTGACGCCGGTATCTTCAGTGGGTTCAGTATCCGCTCGGAAATCGGTTTCCCGCCCTTTGGTACATCACAGCTCCGGTCATTCTTCCTGCTGGAATAACGCCATTCAGGGTCCGACACATAGGGCTGGCTGCCGCCATGGCAAACACCAAGCAGATTATGCCAGTCCAGGTGATAATTGTGTTTTTCAAGCTGTGTAGCTACTTTGGGGAAGAAATGCTCCACCCTGAAATCATCAACATTGTCCTCAAACTCAGCCAGCTTGATACTGATCTCACAATACGCGCATAAACCGTGCTGATCCTGCAGCAGCTGCTGCTTTACTTCGCGGTAGCCCCTGCGGTTGCGCCGGCGGAAATGCTCCCAGGTTTCGTCCGGAAACGCCTTCACATAACTGCGCAGGCGCTCGGGTGTAGCCGGAGATTTGTACACCCGTTTCATTTTTTCTTCCTCCTGAAAGACTTCATCCTGATTTCCGTATCAGCACGGACCAAAGCCGGTTCACACCCTTTAGACCATTCGTCCAGACGTTTGCGCAGCTCCCTGGCCTCGTCCGTATCCCATTTATCCTCGCTCACAAGCATCAGATACCTGTACAGATCCTTCACGATCGGCAATGCCTGCGGGCGCGTGTCGACATTCTGAATATCCTTGAGCAGCTGAAAGCTTTCAGCGCCTAAAGAAAAGGCAGGTTTATCGATATTGATCAGATTATTGTCCCAGCGCAGGATACGGATAGCCTCAGCCGGAACCGTGCTCAGAACCTGCGGACTGTGAGTCGTCACAATAAACTGTACGTTGGGAAACGCCTTCCGCACATCATAAACTACCGCCTGCTGCCAGGAAGGATGCAAATGCATATCGACTTCGTCGATCAGTACGATGCCCGGCGTTTCAAGAGCCGCCATGGCGCCAAGGTCAGGATTCAGCCGCACCATCCGGTACGCAAGATCTGCCGCCATACTGATCACGCTGCGGGTACCGTCACTCAAAGCCTCCAGCGGCAATACACCCATCGTTTCATGCATAATGATCAGATTTTGAAAAGCAAAGCTGTAATCTATATCCGTCCAGCCCATACTGCCGATACAGGTAATGATCGCCTGACGCACAGCCTTCAGCACTTCCGTATACGGATTCTTTTCATCCTTTTTACCGCTCTCGGCCAGATAACGGTCAAATTCCATCGCGCTCATCGCCGCATATTTGAACCACTGCCCAAAAGTATTATATGATGACGAAGGCTCCATACAATCGACGTAGCCGCTGCCGCGCTCCAGACTGATATCCTTGCGCAGCTCGAACAGCTTATTATCCTTCCACATCCTGCTGGTACCATAATAAGCCATGACCGGCAAAATTATTTTACTGTCGTTGACCTCCCGCAGCGCCTTGACCATATGCCGCCCATACTCGCTCAAAGCCTTCGCATTCAGGATCGTCGTCCGCCCCCCGGCCGCCTTCAATTCTCTTTTCCAGGTGATCTTTTCGCCGTCAACAACGCCTTCTGCCCCGATCACAACGGGATACTGGCTTTTCATCCGCAGCACATGCTCCAAAGTCCTGCCTACAGTATCTTTGGTCTGGCGTACGTCCGTATCACTGATCTGGTTGGCCTTAACACCGTCAAAGCACGCCAGATAAGGCCCTAAAGCTACAGCGACCGCATCTAAAATAGCTGTTTTGCCCTTACCGTTTTCAGCTACGATAACAGTCAGTTCTTTGTTGAAATCTATCTCAAAATTATCATAACAGCGGTAATTCTGCAAACATAAGCGACTGATATACATAGTACACCTCCAGAAGTATATTTTCTTTTATTATACCTTTTTTCAGCCGAATATGGAAATTTCTCTGCATTCTTTGTATAATAGATATATTATTTGAGAGTGAGAAGGTTTTAAAATGAATATTTTTCTCGTGATCGCTTTAGCAATGCTGCTGATCATCATCCTGCTGCGCCGCCACATCCCCATCGGTCCGGCGATCCTGGCAGGCGGCCTGCTGATCTGGGCTTTAGTAGCCCCTCAGTTCCATTATCTGGTCAGCGCCTTCACTACCACGCTTACCATGCAGCGCACCTACGACCTGATCCTGGCGCTCTATTTTGTCATGTGCCTGGAAATCGAGCTGCGTACCAGCGGCGCTTTAGACGGAATGATCCGCGCCCTGCAGCGCTTATTTGCCAGCGAAAAATTTACACTGGCCATTATGCCAGCTTTTCTCGGCCTGCTGCCTTCGCTGGGCGGCGCACGTTTTTCTGCGCCCATCGTCGAAGCAGCCAGCCGCAATACAGACCTTACCAAAGAACATAAAGCCGCCATCAATTTCTGGTTCCGGCATATCTTTGAATTTTCCAGTCCCATCATACCCGGCATGATCATGGCCTGCAGCATCGCCGGCGTTGCCTTCAGCGACTTTATCGCCCACCTGTGCTGGCTGACCCTGCTGGCATTTGCCCTGGGCTGGCTGGTACTCATCCGACCGCTGGATATGCCCGCTAACAGCAATGTAGATGTCGATCCGGCCGAACGCCGTCAGGACATTATGAACCTGGTACTGTCGCTTGCCCCGGTCGTAATCAACTTCCTGCTGGTAGTTTTCTGCGACCTTAACGCCTCCACCGCTATGGCTCTGGTCACCTTCGCCATGATCCCGGTCCTGCGTATGACAAGCCGCGTCCTGAACATCAAAGAAGTTTTTACCGGCGCCTGCGACTGGAAAATGCTGATGAACGTTTTGTGCATCCTCTATTTTATCCAGATCCTGACCGATACCAACGTTCTGCATACCATCGTGGAAGATTTTAAAGCCTCACCGCTGCCCGTACCTGTCATTATCGCCGCTATCTCCTTTATTATCGGCATCCTGACAGGTCTGTCACAGGGTCATGTAGCGATCGTTATGCCTATAGTCGCAGCCCTGTCGCCCGGCGACCTGAACCTGGCAGGCGTGGCCATGGCCTTCGGCGTAGCCGGACAAATGCTGACGCCGACACATATGTGTTTTATCGTCACCCTGGATTATTTTAAAGCCGACTTCTTCAAGACACTCAAACCGATGTTTATTTTAGAAGTCATGCTGCTGACAGTCTTCAGCATCTATACCTGGTTCACCTGGTAACAGACCTTATCTATATAAAAAGGCCGGACTTAACAGTCCGGCCTTTTTTACGCAGTCACCAGTGCAAAAAGTTAATAACTACCTGAATCATAATTTCTTTTTCTTCCGGCCTTGATTCTGCAATCATCAGCGTTATCGCTACCAAAGCACTGTCGCTGATGATCTTTTTATTATTTTTATACAACAATTTATTTTTATCCAGAAAATATAAAAACAAGCCGGCCGCTATTCTTTTACAACCGTCATTAAAAGGATGATCCTTGATCAGAAAATACAACAAATGGGCAGCCTTATCCTCCAATGTAGGATAAGCATCCTTACCAAAGACACACGGTAACCAACAGAAATTATCATATCAAGATTATAATAATCAAGATTTCTTTTTACCTCTTTTTTCCCCTCAATTCGAACTGTTCGGAAATTCCGAACAGTTTCTTCCTTATACAGCTCCCCTGAATCATATATATTTTTTATATGTTCACTGATATTCGCTTTACTAGATTGAAACAGCTTAACCATCTGTGCCTGAGTCAGCCAAACAGTATCCTCCTCAGGAGCAACATTTACTTCTAATTCCAGTTCATTATCTTTAAAAACGATAACATTATTATCAGTCATTACTTCAACCCCTTCAATCTTGGCAGTTATTTATATTATATCACCTTTCATCAGCAGCTTTGAAAAAACTGCAGCTCCATATAAAAAGGCCGGACTTAACAGTCCGGCCTTTTTTATTGATTTTATACCACTGGATCACCTGCAGATGATTACCAATATTACTCTCTGTCTGCCTGCTTCGTCGAAGCAGATCTGCACATACCATAAGATTGAGGACTAGCTCAAAAAGTGAACCTCAACCCGGCGTTGACGCTCCACTTTTTGTTGATGTCGCCGCCGAAGCCGCGCGTCACTTCACCGTAGAAGTTGCCCGTTTTGCTGATCCTGACGTTGCCGCCCAGGCCCAGCTCGAACCAGGTATCGCCGTAATCGTTGTGCTTGGTTAATATATCGTTCGTGCCCCCTGCGTCCGAGGTCAGCTGCAGGTCGCGCTCGCCGGCAAATTCGTGCAGCAGGTCGGCTTTCAGGTAGATATCGCTGCCGTTTTCTATCTTCTGTCCCATGACGAAGCCGATACGCCCGAGAGCGCTGTTCATGCCGTCAATACGGCCATTGACGCCTCTGTCGGTGGTGTAGTCGATGCTGCCCAGCCTGCCAAGGGTGAATTGGGCGTTAGGCTCGATGAACAGCCCTCTCTCCAGCTCAAAGCGTTTGCCGTATTCGACGCTGACGCTGCAGGCGTGCTGCTTGTATTCGGCTTTGTCAGGGTAGTCGCCGTAGGAGTCCAGGTCGGTAGCTACGATGCCGTAGCGGGCCGTGACATTGGTATAACTGCCGTTATCTGCCGTCCACACGCCGTACAGGCTGAAGCTTTTCAGTTTGTCTTTGCCGCTGCCCGGGCTGTAGCTGCCTGTGCCGTCGCCGTAGTCTACCGCCAGGCCGTAGATGCTTTTGGCGTTATCGGCTTTGTCGTAACCAAACTGGTACAGGTTGTAGCGGCCTTCGTAGTTATCGCCGCTGAACCTGCCCGCCTGCGTACGGGCCCAGATGCCGTCCGCGTGTTCACTGCCGTTGCCCAGTGCTCCCAGACGGCTGCGCAGGCTGTCGTTGGTGTTGCGCCACAGGGCGTAGCTGTTGTTGGCTGCCTCCAAAAGTACCCGGGTGTCGTTATTGGCAGTTTTGGCTACTTTTGTCAGATACCAGTTGTTGGCCGACTGCCCCAGCGTGTCGCCTTTGGCCAGGGTCGGGTCGATGTCCCACAGGCCGCCGGCATTGAATCCTTTGCCTTCAAAGGTCAGATTGCCGCTGTCATCGGTGATCAGCAGCTGCTGGTGCGCTCCTGTGACCTGGATGCCGTTCAGCTTGCTCAGGTCCCTGATCTGGACGTAGTGGGTGCCGACGTCGGCATCTTTGATGATCAATTTATCACTGTTGCTGTCATTGTCGCTGCCAAGGTCGGTATCCATGATAAAGGTGTTGTCGCTGCCGCTCAGTTTGTCGATGGTCAGGGTCTCGTAGGCAGGAGGGGTAACAGATCTGTACCCGGTCAGGCTGTGATCCGTCATATCGATACTGGCGCTGGTGGCTGTCAGGGTGCCGTTGATGGCAAAACTGCCGCCGCTGACTGCTGACAGCTCCAGGCTGCCGCCTGTCATCGTGAGCCCGCTGACGATACCGCCGCTGGCAAGCTGCATTATGCCGCCGCTGACTGTAGTAGCCAGTGACGTGCCGCCGTCCGCAACAGTCTGCGTTCCGCCGCTTAAAACCGTATCTAATGCTGTGCCGCCTGTCAAAACAGCCTGCGTTCCGCCCTGCAGGGCGCTGACTGTGCCCACGCCACCGGAAGAGATTGTCTGCGCACCGCCATTCATGCTATTGGCGATACCCGTCTGGCCATCTGTCAAATTCCAGCTATCGCCTGCCGTTACCGTCCCGACAATACCTGTGCCGCCCCCCGAGATGATCTGCTTTGCTGTAACGTGCTCAACATAGCCCGTGCCACCGCTGCCTATTTGCTGCGTGCCGCCTAAAATCCCCAGGGCTGAACCCACGCCGCTACTTAAGATATTCTGATAGCCGCTATTCAGGGCGTTAACTGTGCCACTGCCGCCATTGGAAACAGTCTGCGTGCCGCCGCTCATAGTGCTGATTGTACCTGTGCCGCTCATGATTTGCTGCTTGCCACCGCTCATAGTGCTGATTGTACCTGTGCCGCTTATGATTTGCTGCTTGCCACCGTTCATAGTAGTGACCATTCCTGTGCCGCCGCTCCGAACAATCTGCTGGCCGGCGCTCATAGTACTGACCGTACCCACGCCGCCGCTGGAGATATTCTGCTTACCGTCGTTCATGATGTCGACTGTACCGCTGCCTCCACTGGAGATATTCTGTGATCCCCCGCTCATGCTGCTGATCGTGCCCTCACCGCTGCTTAAGACAATCTGCTGGCCGCTGAACATAGTGCTGACCGTACCCTTACCGCCGCTCAAGATATTCTGCACGCCGTCTTTCATAGTGTCGACCGTACCACTGCCGCCGCTGGAGATATTCTGCACGCCGCCGGACATAGTACTTACCGTGCCCTTACCGCCGCTCGATATACCCTGCTCGCCGCCGCTCATAGTGCTGACTATGCCGTTCTGCCCGGCAGTTATAATCTGGTCATCGCCGTATTGCAGGCTGGGTACGCTGGCATTGCCGTCATAATTCGCCGCTTCAGCCCGGGCGAACATGGCCCGGTCCACCATGTCTGCCAGCTGCGGCAGCACGGCGTAGTCCAAAGGCTCGGCCTCTCTGCGCGCCGGCTGCGGCGCAGCAACCAGCTTCTGCTCTGCCCCGGCCAGCACTGCCAGCGGAGCTACTGTGTTCACCAGGTTCATGCCCATGACTACTGTCGCCAGTATCTGTGCCGCCTGCTTTTTATGACGGCCTTTGTTTTTTATTGGTTTGCCTTTTTTATAATCGTCAAGGCTCATTTTTTTATCAGCTCCTGTTTCTTTTTTGTTGTCGCTGCTTTACCTTTACCTGCTTCTGCTGCCAGCGGGTCCAGTTTGTGGTCTGCCATAAGCCGGTCGATGACTTTGTTCACCGCTTCCGGCGTGATGTAACGGCTGCATTCAAACTGCCGTTCTGTTCCTTTCAGCCGCGGGCACCATTCAAAGTCTTTATGGTCGAAGACTATCTGTGTATCGTTCCAGCAGCCGTTGCAGACGTGGTAGTTGATGACCCGGTAGGGTGTGGCAAATTCGTTCAGCGGCAGGGTGAAGCCGCTGATGAGTACTACCGGTATGCCAACGCCGTTGGCCAGCCAGCTGAGACCGCTGGACAGGCCGACAAAGAAGTCGGCCTGGTATAAAAGGTCGATACGTTCCTGCAGGGGCAGTTTGCCGGTAAAGTCTTCCGCTCCGTAGGGGATGATGTTGAAGCGGCTGTTCATGCCGTAGACGTTTTCGCGGTCGATGCACAGTACCCGGTAGCCTTTGGTCTGCAGGTGTTTGACGACGCTGAGCCAGCCGCCGCCGTTGTTCCAGTATTTGGCCTGGCTGCTGGACTGGGCGGCGATGCAGACGTAGGGTTCTTGGATCCTGCGCTTTTTGTCCTGGGGCAGCAGCTTTACGCTGAGCTGGGGCGGTTCGCCGCCTTCGTCCAGTCCCAGGATCATGGCCGCGTTCTGGTGCAGGCCCCGGACGCGGAAGTCTGACGGCTGATGCACCCGGTCGTCGCAGGGGAAGAAGATGCCCATGTAGTAGCTGGCGTACAGTCCTTCCGGCCGTTCTTCCGGCTGGACGAAGTTTATTTCCGGGTAGGACGGTTTGAACAGTTCGGCCAGTTCTGCGGCCATGGCGCAGTAAAGCTCACAGCCGTGTTTTTGCCGAAAGGCTTCCGCATAGGGGAACCAGGCCAGGATGTCGCCCAAAATTCCGACGGGAAATTTGAGCAGTACTTTTTTACCGCGCAGGTCCAGGTCGTGGGCAAAGATCAGTTGATCTTTTTCGTATACTTCGATCCGGAAATCGATAAAATACTTTTTGCTGCTGGTGACCAAAACGCCGCTGGCCGGGGCGTCGTAGACGGTGAGGCAGGCTTTGCGGTCGATGAATTTTACCCGGTATTCGCCCTGGGGCACGGTGACGCGCACGCCGTAGTTGAAGTCGAACCTGATGCCTGCGATACCGCTTTCCTGCTGCACTTCGCCGGCATCGAACATCATATAGGGTCTGGGCGCTGCCGCTGCCGGCTTTTCGATGCCGGCGGCCGGGGCTTTGCCCTGCCCCCGGTCGCTGCCCGCAGTATTATTTCCACCCTGCAGCGCTGCCGACTCTGCCGGCTTCGTGCCGGGCGCCGTTATTTCTGTCACGCTTTCTTCATTGTCCATGCTTCTGCCTCCTGTTTTGCGGCGCAGCCATGTGCCGCAGCCTTCTGTGCTCTTACCTGTTTATCTTTGTTATCTCTGTGTCTGTTTATCCGTCAGCTGACGGGCGGAAAGCCTGTGACCCTGATATTTTTTTCTTCAGGCACGCACAGCCAGTTGAACGAATTCACATGGCCATTCTGGATGAGCTTTCCTTCCGGGGTCATGCTGGGCTCGATAAACAGGTCCATCCTATTGCCGAAGTAGTTTTCCTCCGAGAACAGAGGCACATCGTGCCTGTATATCTGATAGCGATACTCCCTGAGCAGCTCCCGGCAGTCGTCATTGCGTTCGATGTAGATAATGGGCCGGCACCGGCTTATCAGCTGCCGCCCGCCTGCTAACACGTCCCGTTCCATGCCTTCGCAATCTATTTTTAGCAGAGCGCACTTTTCTGCTCCCAGACTGTCCAGGGTGATGATGTCCACTTCATAACCGGCAGCTGCCGCCGTCAGCTTTACCCCGCCGGTATTGATGTCTGGGCAGAACTCTTTGGGATCGTCGATGACGATAGTCCCGCATTTGGCGCCAACGCCCTTATTATAGGCATAGACGTTGGTGAGGCTGTTGATAGCCGCGTTGCCGGCCAGGATCTGGAAGATGAGCCTTTGAGGCTCAAAGGCGATAACTTTGCCGCTCTCGCCGACAAAGCGGGCCAGCGGTATGGTGAGCGAACCCATATTGGCGCCTGCTTCTATGACGGTGTCGCCGCTGCGCAGCAGCTGACGGTATAATTCGGCTTCGTTATGCGAATATTCACCGTAAACAGACAGGGAACGGCCTATATACCGGTCACGCGCATTGTAGATGATCTTGCCGTATTTAAAATCATGACAGATATTGATGATACTCATTGTTTATCTCCTTATCTCTTTTGATTACCGAGGTTGTTCTCCCTTCAGCGCTAAAGCCGCCTCTGATACCGTCATCTAATTACGGCTGGCTGCTTTTTTTCACCAGCGTCAGCAGCAGCTCCATATCGCTCTGGGTATACCGCTTATCCTGCTCAGTCCCGCCGACTGCTACGTTGGCCGCCTGCCGGGGGTCAAAAAAACATTCCAGCTGGCAGTCAAAAAGGTTGGCCAGGCGCAGCAGCTGTTTCAGGCTGAACTTGACGCGGCCGCATTCCATATTGCTCAGATGGGTCTGACTGATGCCCAGCGTTTGCGCTACATCCTGCTGGCGCAGCTTGCGCATCGTGCGCAGGAACTTGACATTGGCCCCGATTTTTTCCAGACAATCTGCATCGTACATCGTTTACCTCCGCCTTTCTCATTATTTTTAAGGTAAAATTTTACTGTTTTTCAGATAGATTCTTTGGTTTTCTTTTGATTTTCTTTTCTTAAAACGGTGTTTTTATTTCCCAGAGCAATAATTATTACCATTATAGCACGTATGTACCCCCCCACAAGACATACGAACGGATATTTATCAGAGACTTCCGTTTTGCCCCTCCCCGGCACTTATACAACAACCATCAGCGGGCAATGCTCTGCACGTGGTCACTGTCCTCCTGCTGCCCGCCTGCGTCGCTGGCGACAAGGTAACGTAAAAAGAAAAACCCCGGATGCTTTGGTAAGTACCCGAGATCGGAGATCTATTCAAGTCCACAAAAAAAATTTAGCCCCAAAGGGGCTAAGTATTCTGCGGCGTTATTTTGCTATTTACTTTTTTTAAAAACAGGCGTACACTAGCAACTGTTATGCATAACGCTTTACAGTATGGCCTGCCATCATAAAACCAAGGGATTTGATCATCATAAAAAATATTAACACTCCAAACAATACAAACGACCAGACACCTCCCAGCCGCCTGCAGCTGCTGATAACAGCCTCACAAAGCGGCGATGGGCAGGCACTGCTGCAGCTGTGCGAAGATTTCAGCCCGCTTTTAAAAAGCGAGGCCCACCGCGAAATGTTTTACCGGTCGCTGGGTAAAGATGCCGAAGGTATCGCCGTGCTGGCCCTGATCGAACTGATTTTGAAATATGATGGCGCCGATTTTGCCAACTGGCCTGGGCTGGCACGCTGTAAGGTGCATTTTGCCCTTTTTGACGCCATGCAGAAGCAGGGGCAGATCTGGGAAAACGAAGCGCAGGTAGATACTGACAGCGCCGCCGGGACCGAACTGCTGGAGGCCTGCCGTGATGCTGACGGCAGCCTGGACGAGCTGGCCCGGCTTTTACTGTCGCTGGATCTGCAGGAAGCTCTGCGTCAGCTGAACCCCGCCCAGCGGCAGGTGATGATGCTGCTGTTCGCACAGGAGCTGAAACCTTCCGAAGCAGCAAAACGTTTAGGCTGCAGTGTGCGCAATGTCACCAAGCACCGATTAAAAGCACTGGACAAACTGCGCGGGCTGCTATAAAAATACAAAAGGACTGCCGTTTGGCAGTCCTTTTTTTACGCCGTTTTATTTAGCGGCTTCTTTATTTTCTTCTTTTTGCGGCAGAGCAATACCGAAATCACCTAATAAAGGTTTTTCGTTTTTGACTGCAAACAGGAAGCTCATCATTGCTTCGGGCTGTTTGGCAAATTTCATGCTGTATCTTAAAATATCAGCATCGGCGCCTTTTTCTATCACTACTAAACGTTTTTCACTGACAGCGCCAAAGTTTTTATCCATCTGCTCTTTAAAATTTTTAAAAACTTCTTCTGTAAAGTCTTTTTTCATACCGTCAGTCATCATGGAAGTTACGGCAGAATAATTGGAAGCTGCCAAAAACTTGTTGACCATGGCTTCTTCAGCGTCAAGCACTTTACCGTTGCTGGCACTGCAGATAGCGCTGAAACCAAGCACTAAGACCATTGTCAGCATTAAAAGAATTTTTTTCATTAATAATTACCTCCGGCTCTCTTTGAATATTAGGGTCAATTTGATTCTTTACTATTATACATCTACCTTGGTATAGCTTCAAGGAAAGTTTTGTGATTCTACAAAAATCTCACAAAGAAAAAACTTTTTTGTAAATTTTTTCTTTGAAAGCTTGACTTGAAGTTAACTTAAAGTATTAAAATATGATAAAATAATATCAGGCTGCTGAAGCAGCCGCCGGCAGTTGAAGCTGCCCTCATTCTTATTGAACAACAGTATTATTGATACAGCTATGAAGGCTTAAGCTGCTCCTGAAAGGGCGGTTTACTTTGCATAGCTGTTTTTATTTTCAGAAAGGATGCCTGACACGATGAATGTTTATATCAAACACCGTTTTCTGCTTTTGCTGCCGGTGCTGCTGGGCATCACTTTTTTTACGTTTGTGCTGATGCAGCTGCCGGCAGACGATACGGTCGATATGATGTATAAGGCCTCCGGGGCGGTATCGGAAACGGTCAAAGCAGCGGCCCGTGCCGAGCTGGGACTCGACCGTCCGCTGCTGGTACGTTATCTGGACTGGCTGCTGGCTGTCTGCAGCGGCGATATGGGACGTTCGTATATTTCAGGCACGCCTGTAACAGCGCTTTTTGTGGCTAAGCTGCAGCCTACGCTTTATTTGACGGCACTGGCCCTGCTGCTTACCGCCTGCATTTCTGTGCCGCTGGGTATCGCGGCAGCGCTGAGGCATAACCGCTGCTGCGATCATCTGATTCGCTGCTGCGCGTTTCTGGGCAATTCACTGCCGGGATTTTTTATCGCTTTGCTGCTGCTTTACTGCTTTGCATTAAAACTGAACTTTTTTACCGTCCTCGGCGGCTCAGGGTTCGGCGGTCTGCTGCTGCCGGCACTGGCGCTGGCAATTCCCATGTCTGCCAAGTATATCCGGCATATCCGCAGTAATATCCTGGAGGAGATCAACAGGGATTATGTTGCCGGCGCTCTTGTACGCGGCATTCCCAAAGCAACTGTTTTTCGCAGGTTCATCCTGCGTTCTCTTGGCAGTACGCTCATTACTTTATTATCCTTGTCGGTAGGCTCGCTGTTAGGCGGAACTGCAATTATTGAAATGATTTTTATGATCGACGGGATCGGCAAAATGGCAATGGACGCTATTTTGATGCGCGATTACCCGGTCGTGCAGGCTTACGTAGTCTGGACCGCGCTCATTTTTACCTGTGTCAATCTTGTCACCGATCTGCTGCTGCATCAGCTGGAGCCGCAGGCACGGCAATTTACTAAAGGCGGTGGATGGTGATGCCCAAAAATATACTGCCGCACGGCCTGCATAAGACCTGCTGGCTGCTTCTGCTGACAGTACTGCTGTTTCTGGTCACGCTCAGCGCGCCTTACTGGGTACCTCACGATCCTTATCTGCAAAACCTTGACCTGGCTTTGCAGGCTCCCAGCGCCGAATATCCCTTTGGGACTGACCGTTACGGACGCTGCGTTTTTTCGCGTGTGCTGGTCGGAGGGCAAAGCTCCATTTTTTCTGCGCTGGCTTTAGTGGGGATCATTTTTACTACCGGTACTGCCGCCGGGCTCTGGAGCGGTTACTATGGCGGGAAGCTGGATAATTTTATCATGCGTCTGTCCGATATTTTTTTAGCGTTTCCCGGCCTTGTTTTTGCCATTGCTGTTGCCAGTATCCTGGGCGGCGGTATGACAAACGCTGTTTTGGCGCTGGCCGTCATCTCGTGGCCCAAATATGCACGCCTGGCCCGCAGTCAGGCGCTGACTGTCCGGCAGCAGCCATATATCGAGGCGGCACGTTTGAGCGGCTGCAGCGACACGGAAATAATTTTCCGGCATCTCCTCCCTTCTATTTTAAGTCCGCTGCTGGTAATGTCGGCACTTGATCTTGGCACGATGCTGATGGAACTTGCCGGCCTGTCTTTTCTGGGTCTGGGGGCCCAGCCGCCGGCAGCCGAGTGGGGTTCGATGATGAGCAGCAGCCGCAGTATGCTGCAGACGGCGCCGTGGGTGATCCTGGCACCCGGCGCGGCGATTTTTGTGACGGTCAGTCTGTTCAATCTTTTAGGTGACAGCTTACGTGATCAGCTTGACCCTAAATTCAATCCCAAATAATTTTACGCGAGGGGTATTGCTATTATGATGAAACTTTCTTTACTGGGCAGCGGTCTGCTGCTTACCGCTTTACTGCTCAACGGCTGCGGCCCTTCCGCAGCTCCTGACAAGGCGGAAGAATCTGTCTTCCGTTACGGCACCACAGCTTACGGTGTGGCTATGGAGAACGCCGGTATGGACCCGCACGAATCCTATAAGGGCTGGTCAACACTGCGCTACGGCGTCGGCGAAACGCTGTTCCGCTTTAATGAAGCAATGCAGCCGCAGCCCTGGCTGGCAACAGGCTACGAATTTCTTGATGATCATACTGTTAAAATCACTTTACGCGACGACGTAAATTTCAGCAGCGGCGCCAGACTTACCGGAGCCGCCGTGAAAGCCTGCCTTGAGGATCTGGTAAAGCGCCATAAACGAGCTGCCGACGACTTAAAACTGGCTTCAATCACTGCTGACGGACAAACCGTTACGATAAAGTCTCAGGAAAAAGTGCCGGCGCTGATCAATTATTTATGCGATCCTTACGGCTGCATCATCGATATGCAGCGTGGCACTGCCGACGATGTCAAAATCTCGGGCACCGGCCCGTATATCGTCCAAAGCCTGACGCCTACGGAAATAGTTTTGACTAAAAATCCGGCGTACTGGGGCGGCAGGGTGAAAACAGATAAAGTTATCGTCCGCAGTATTCCCGACGGCGATACTTTGACGATGGCGCTGCAGAACGGCGAGATCGATGCCACACAGGGCCTGCCCTATGCCAGTCTGCCTTTATTTACCGGCAATGCAAAATTTAAGGTTGCTTCCGCCAATACTTCCAGAGTTTTTCAGGCCTGCCTGAATTTTACGACGCCGGTATTACAGGAGCCTGCCGTTAGAAAGGCAATAGCTATGGCTATCGACAAGGATAAATTTACCAGCGTGCTTTTGAATGGCAATGGTACGCCGGCTGTCGGTCCCTTCCCTGCCAATATGCCCTGCGGCGGCGATGCCGTGCATACGGACGCTTATAACGCCGAACAGGCCAAAAAACTGCTGCGGGAATCCGGCTGGACCGACACTGACGGCAACGGCTACGTTGATAAAAACGGTCAGGACCTTACCGTCCGCTGGCTCACCTATACGTCCCGGCAGGAACTGCCTTTACTGGCCGAAGCGGCCCAGGCTTTTCTAAAGGAGGTCGGTATCAGAGCCGAAGTCAACGCGACAGATAACTATAACGATTTTCTGAAACGCGGGGATTGGGATATTTATGCCAAGGCTTTTGTGGCTGCGCCTACAGGTGACCCGCAGTATTATTTTACGACCCATGTACTGGACAGTTCTTCCTATAATTCCGGACACTACCATAATGAACGGGTCGAAGAACTGACCCGGCAGCTGCGCGGCGAATTTGACCCGGCAGCACGCAGCAGGCTGGCAGTCCAGATCAGCCAGCAGCTTTTAGACGATAACGCATTTATCTATGCTTCGCATCTGAAAATGTCCTTTGTGATGAAAAGCAACATCAAGGGCTTTACAGCCCATCCTTCCGATTATTACGAAATCACCTCCGACCTTGAGGTCTAAGGGGTTCAACTATGAACAAACAGCAGCCATTACTGCAAATAAATAACCTGAGCCTTGCCTATGGGGCTAAAGAAATTTTAAAAGCTGTGCAGCTTACTGTCTGCCCGGGAGAGATCCTGGGCATCGTCGGCAGCTCCGGCGGCGGCAAAAGCACTCTATTAAAAACGCTGACCGGCCTTTTACCTGCTAACGCTGTCATTACCGGCGGCGAGATCCTCTGGCAGGGGCGCAGCCTGCTCAGCGGCGGTCTGCTCGGCAGGAAGCTGTCCATGATTTTTCAGGACCCTACAGCATCTTTATATCCCCTGCAGACGATCGGCTCGCAAATCTGCACTATGCTGCAGGCACAGGGGCAGTTCGATACGGCCGCCAGCCTGCAGTCTGCCGCGCAGGTGCTTGCCGGGCTCGATTTTTCTAAGCCTCAGGCCATTTTAAACAGCTATCCGTTTCAGCTTTCGGGCGGCATGAACCAGCGGGTCTGTATCGCTATGGCACTTTTGCTGAAGCCGGAGCTGTTACTGGCAGACGAACCGACCTCTGGACTTGATTTGCTGACGCAGCAGAAAATACTGCGGCACCTGCTGCAGCTCAAAACAGATCACCATACTGCGTTGATCGTTGTTTCACATAACATCAGCGCTTTGGCCCAGATAGCTGATACGATAGCCGTACTGCGGCAGGGCGAAATCATCGAAAGCGGTCCGGCGCAAACAATACTCAACCGGCCGCAGCATGACTATACCCGTAAGCTGATCGAGGCCATACCGCATTTCAGAAAGGAATTTCTTTTATGAGCGCCCTGTTAGAGGCAGCCAGCCTCAGTAAAACTTTCTTCAGTGAACATAACGCGCTGCCTGCTGTCTGCAATGTCAGCTTTAGTGTTGCCCCCGGCGAATGTCTGGGGATGGCTGGGGCAAGCGGCTGCGGCAAAAGCACCCTGGCACGTCTGCTTATGGGACTGACGCCGGCCGACAGCGGTACGGTCAGCTTCAATGGCCAGCCGCTGGACTTTGCCGATGCCGCACTGCGAAAAAATTATTACAGTCAGGTCCAGCTGGTTTTTCAAAATGCCGCTGCGGCTTTTCACCCCCGGAAAAGCATCGGCAGATCGATCATGCTGCCAATGCTGAATTACGGCTGTACTAAGGCTGCGGCCCAGGAAAAATCGATTGCTTTACTGCTGGCAGCAGGCCTGACACCGCAGCATGCTGAAAAATTTCCGCACCAGCTGAGCGGCGGCGAATGTCAGCGTGCCGCTATCGCCAGAGCGATCAGTATCAAACCGCGGCTGCTGATCTGCGATGAAATAACAAGCGCTTTAGACGTACAGACCCAGGCAGAGATCATTCAGCTGCTGCTTAAGCTGCAGGCTGAAACTAAAATGAGCCTGCTGTTCATCAGTCACGACATTACTCTTGTACAGGAAATATGCCAGCGGATCCTGATCATGCAGTCCGGGACGATCATTGAAAGCGGACCTGCCCTGGATATCATCACCCGACCGCAGCAGCATTACACCCGCGAACTGGTAACGGCAGCATTCAATCTTACGAAAATATAGGTGAAGGCTATGACATCTGCATTATTTGAAGTTAATAAAAAATACTGGACTGATCGGGCTCCCAGTTATTCGCAGGTCAATCAGGAAGAACTGGCAGGCTGTCAGCGCAGCAACTGGCTCAGAGAAATCAGCAGACAGATCCAGATGGTTTATCCTAACCGGGCGCCGCAGGAAATCACTGTTTTAGACGCCGGCACCGGTCCCGGTTTCTTTGCTGTTATTCTGGCGGAAGCCGGTTATAAAGTAACGGCTATCGACGCTGCCCCGGCAATGCTGGCTGAAGCCAAACGTAATGCGGGACCTTGGCAGGAAGCTATCGATTTTCGCCTGATGGACGCGCAGAAGCCGACGTTTACCGCAGAATCTTTTGACGTTGTACTTTCACGCAATCTTACCTGGGTCCTGGAAGACCCGGAGCAGACTTATGGCAACTGGCGTCATGTATTGAAACCCGGAGGGCTGCTTCTGAATTTTGACGCCAACTGGTATAATTATCTGTATGACGCTGACTTAAAACAGCAATACGAACAGGATCGACGCAACGTACAGCAAAACGATCTTGAAGACCATTATCTGAGTACTGATATCGACGCGATGGAGGCGATCGCCCTGCAGGTACCTCTGACAGGTATCCAACGGCCGCATTGGGATATCCGCACTTTGGAAAAGCTGCGTATGCGTTCCATTACTACTGACGTTTCTGTCTGGCAGCGCGTCTGGTCGACGGTAGAAAAAATAAATTACGCTTCAACGCCCATGTTTATGATTGCAGCGATAAAATAGGAGCAGATCATGTCTGATTTATCTAAAAAAACGCTTATTCCAAGCGGCGATACCAAAAACTATATTGAAAATTACTGGACGAAAAGAGCCGACGCTTTTGCCGCACTGCGCCGTCAGGAGCTGCACAGTGAAAAATACAGCCAGTGGCAGCGCGAAATCGTGCAGCATTTGCCCCCCGCAAAACAGCTGCGTATCCTTGACGTTGGCTGCGGCGCCGGTTTTTTCTCCGTTCTGCTGGCTAATGAAGGCCACCGAGTCACCGGTATCGATCTGACACCTGCCATGATCGCTCAGGCGGAAACGCTGGCGGCAGCAGAAGGCTGCAGCTGTACTTTTCAAACTGCCGATGCCGAGCATACGGCTTTTTCTGACGGCAGCTTTGATGTCGTTATTGCCAGAAATCTGATGTGGAACCTGCCCCATCCCGAAACAGCTTATGCCGAATGGCTCCGTGTGCTGGCTCCGAAAGGTATCCTGCTGAATTATGACGCGGAATACGCCAAGGACCATCATCGGCAAAAACTGCCTGCCCTCAATGCCCATGCCGATGTTTCCGCAGAATTATTAAATGAGTGCCACAATATTTACCATATGCTGGAAATCAGCCTCTTTGAGCGTCCCCGCTGGGACTTGGAAATACTTAAGGCTTTAGGCAGCTGTTCCTGTTCTGTCGACCAGAGCGTCGGCGACCGTATTTATGCCGAACAGGATATCTTCTATATCCCAGTCCCGATGTTCTGTATCAAAGCTGTTAAAAATTGACGGTCTGTTTTAAAAGCAAAAACGCCTGGTTTTTAACCAGGCGTTTTTATTATTCTGCTTACAGTTCTTTTTCAATGCGTTCCATTGCTTCGATAGTGTTTTCACGGCTGCCAAAAGCGGACAGGCGGAAGTATCCTTCGCCCATAGCGCCAAAACCGGCGCCGGGAGTACCGACAACAGCCAGTTTTTCAAGCAGGAAATCAAAGAATTCCCAGGAAGACATACCCTGCGGGCATTGCAGCCAAATATAGGGTGAATGGGTCCCGCCGTAGAATTTAATGCCTTTTCTGCGCAGTCCTTCGGCCATGATCCTGGCATTTTCTTTATAGAAAGCCAGCATTTCGCGGCATTCCTTTTGCCCCTGCTCACTGAACACAGCTTCGGCACCGCGTTGGATGATATAGGGCACACCGTTGAATTTGGTAGTCTGACGGCGCAGCCACATTTTATTCAGTTCCAGCTCTTTACCGCTTTCAGTTTTACGTACCAAAGCATGCGGCACTACAGTATAACCGCAGCGGGTACCGGTAAAACCGGCAGTTTTAGACAGGGAGCATAATTCGATAGCGCATTTTCTGGCGTCTTCAACGACAAAAATACTGCGCGGGATAGCAGGATCATCAACGAACGCTTCATAAGCGGCATCATACAGGATGACCGCGTCGTTTTTCAATGCATAAGCGACCCAGGTCTCCAGCTGCTCTTTGGTATAAACAGCGCCGGTAGGATTATTCGGCGAGCAAAGATAAATGATGTCAGCTTTAACGCTGTCGTCAGGCATTGGCAGGAAGTTGTTTTCCGGCTTGCCGTCCATATAAACTATTTTACGGCCGCACATGATATTGGTGTCCAGATATACAGGATAGACCGGATCAGGAATCAGGATCGTATTCGCATTGCTGAAAATATCGGTAATATTGCCGCAGTCGCTTTTAGCGCCGTCGCTGATAAAGATTTCATCGCTGGCCAAAGTTACGCCGAAGCCGGCATAATATTTTACGATAGCTTCGTGCAGGAAATCATAGCCCTGCTCCGGTCCGTAGCCACGGAAAGTTTCCTTCACGCCCATTTCGGCAACGGCTTTCTGCATCGCGTCGATAACGGCCGGCGCCAAAGGCAGGGTAACGTCGCCGATACCCATACGAATAACCTTTTTCTCAGGATGTTCCGCTACATAAGCATTAACCTTTTGCGCGATTTGCGAAAACAGGTAGCTGTCTTTCAAATTACAATAGTTGTCATTTACAAAAGCCATTTTTTGTCCCCCATTAAACTAAAAATATATTTTTATTTATTAATGACTTCATCGGGAATATCGATGACGCCTTCAAATACAGTTACAGCCGGGCCTCTTAAAATAACATGATTATTGGCCAAATGGGTAAGCTTCAGAGTGCCGCCTTTGGCGATAACTGTTAATTCTTCACCTTTTTTACCTGCATGGCCCAGCATGATAGTAGCAACACAAACTGCTGTCGCGCCGGTGCCGCAGGCCCAGGTTTCGCCGCTGCCGCGTTCCCAGACACGGAATTTAACGGTATTTTTATCGATTACCTGCACAAATTCAGTATTGACGTTTTCAGGAAATAATTTGTGTTTTTCAAATTTAGGCCCTAATTTTTCCAGATCCAAAGCATCTACATCGTCTACAAAGGTGACGAAATGCGGATTGCCTACAGAAATAGCCGTACCATTATAAACAACGTCTTCTTCCAGCACCAGTCCCTGATCTACAAACATAAAGTGATCGCTGATCATGGGGATGTCGGCACATTTAAAAATAGGCTCGCCCATATCGATACTGGCTTCTGCCACTTTACCGTCTTCACCCAAAAATACATCGATGGTTTTGATACCGGAAAGCGTTTCCAGCGTAAAAGTTGTTTTATCCGTCAGACCTTTATCATAAACATACTTGGCGATACATCTGCTCCCATTACCGCACATCTTGGCTTCAGAAGCATCAGCGTTAAAAATACGCATTTTAAAATCCGCAACGTCAGATTTACAGATCATGATCAGGCCATCACTGCCAATACCAAAACGTCTGTGGCTGATATATTCGGAAATAGCGCCCGGATTAGGCAATTCCTGTTCCATACAGTTGACGTAAACATAATCGTTACCAGTACCGTGCATCTTTGTAAATTCCATTTTCATGGCAATATCCTCCTAAATAAATTCATAGCTTGCTTTATATTATAACAAAAAACAGACAAACAATACAGTGATTAAAAGCCCCTTGTGTTGTTCCTTATTAAGAACACTATTCTTCATCTTCATATAGTATACTATTAGCGTAGGCTAACGTCAAGTAAAGATTAGAAATTTACCTAACATAAAAAAATAACCATACCGTATGGTATGGTTATTTTTTAACCGGCAGCTTTCTATCCTCCCAGGCCGCTTCCAGCCAAGTACTTTCGACGTTTAAGGGCTTAACTTCTGTGTTCGGGATGAGAACAGGTGGATCCCCTTAGCTATCGCCACCGGATTGACGCTTGCGCCTATTGTTTAGGAGCAGCTTTTGCGACGCTAACAATAGTGCCGCAGGCTAACGCAAAATTCCTGACTGAACAGGGAAGAAATTTTACGATATCCTTGAAGGTTTTCTTTAAGCCTTCAAAACTATATAGAAGAGTACAAACTTTTGAGTTCGCTGTGTGTTTTTACTTCTTTTCGGCGATTCACTTTCATCGAAACAGCTCCTGTTCGTCGCTTTTTCGATATAAGTTCCGCCACCTCTAATTCTGACTTCGCTTGCGCTCGTCACAATCAGGGCGTCACTTAAGTCAAGCCCTCGACATATTAGTATCGGTCCGCTCAATACATTGCTGTACTTACACTCCCGACCTATCAACCTCATCTTCTTTAAGGTGTCTTACTAGATTGCTCTATGAG
>CEBY01023622.1_pt1 | contig 27058 bp, 21 predicted proteins | sample 554731 | NCBI WGS metagenome assembly CEBY01 (sample SAMEA3182050, study PRJEB8094) | gut metagenome | biome: human; feature: gut; material: Stool; isolation source: human stools | place: Canada | collected 2012-02-22
GCTGCAGGAATATGAGCCGCTGATGAAACAGCTGACCGGCGCAAAGCCGGAGATCGTCGGGAGTGTGTATCATAATGCGGGCTGCGCTTATGCAGGTCTGTTTTTGTTCGATCGGGCGGCTGTCGCGTATGAAAAAGCATGGAAGCTTCTGCGGGATAAAAGAAGCGCGGCAGGGTTTCTGGCGGCAAAACGGATGGGACTGTCTGAGCAGGAATATGTGGATTTTCTGGCGAAAAATCCAGAGCTGTACCAGATTTCGCTTCTGGTGGAGGAACAGCTAAAGGACTGCAGGCAGAAATGGCAGGGTACGCCAGGACAGGCCTTTTGTGCGTCCATGGAGGGGGCTTTGCAAAATGGTTCCGGAGATATTTGCCAAAAGCAGCTGGCAGATAAAATCAAAGAGCTGGAAAAAGAATACCGGGAAGCGGTTTCGTGATACCGGAGTTGTTATCGTAAGATGAGGCAGCCACACGTCAGTGCAGCTGCCTCATCTTTTCTGTAAAAGGAACGTAAAAATTCCTGGCGGCTTGTATTTACAGCTTATGAAAAGCCGGTACCCGTTTCTCAAAGGTGCAGTAATACGAGAACCCGCACTCTTTCAACACATCAGCCGCGTGGTCGAAATGGCGTCCAATATCCTCTGGGCGGTGTGCATCGGAGCCGACTGTGATGATCTCACCGCCTTTTTTGCGGTATTGACGGATGAATTCAGTGCAGGGATGCTGTTCCTTTAAGCCTTTATCCAGACCGGCGGTGTTGATTTCGATGCCTTTGCCGTTGGCGATCAGCGTTTCAATGATGGGGTCAAAAATATCTGCATACTGCCCATAGCAGTAGTTTAAATCCTTTGTTTTGCTGTAACGGATCACATAGTCGATATGTCCGTAAATATCGAAATTGGTAAAGGAGCGGATGGATGTCAGGATTTCATTAAAGTAGGCGCGGTAGCCCTCCTCAGTTGAGATTCCTTCATAATAAGAGGGAAAAGCAGGATCCTGATGCTGTACGACATGGGTGGAGCCGATGATAAAGTCAAAATCATAGGATCTTGCGTAGTCGGAAATTTCTTTGAGGTAATCTGGCTGGAGTCCCAGTTCAACGCCGAATTTAATATTAATCTGTTCCCCGAATTTCTCCCTGGCGCGGAGCAGATCATAGAGATAGGAATCGGTATTTAATAAAAACATGTCTTCGGGACACTCTTTGGAAGCAGGATAGTGCAGGTCCATATGCTCGGTAAAGCATATTTCCTGATAACCGAGTGCGATGGCGCGCGCTGCCATGTCCTGCATCGGCGCTCTGGAGTCTCCGGAAAAGCTGGAGTGCATATGATAGTCTGCTAAAATTGGCATGAAAAACTCCTCCTGTTGGTGTTTGTTGATTTTTCATTCCAAAGTATAGCATAAAAACGACGTATGTTTCCAATATTTTTAATTTTACATCTTGATATTTTGAAACAAATTAGGTAGAATAATTGTGCTGATAAAATTTTGTCAAGCATACTGCCCTTTGATCGGACAGCTTGTCTGACAAAAGAATTTCAAAACATTTTTAGGAGGAAACTAAAATGGCAGTAAAAGTAGCAATTAATGGTTTTGGCCGTATCGGTCGTCTGGCTTTCAGACAGATGTTTGGCGCAGAAGGATTTGAGATCGTTGCAATCAACGACCTGACATCTCCCAAGATGCTGGCTCACTTACTGAAATATGATTCCACTCAGGGCAGATATGCACTGGCTGATAAGGTTGAAGCAGGCGAAGATTCCATCATCGTTGATGGCAAAGAGATCAAGATCTACGCTAAGGCTAACGCAGCAGAGCTTCCTTGGGGCGAAATCGGTGTTGACGTAGTTCTGGAGTGCACCGGCTTCTACACCTCTAAGGCTAAGGCTCAGGCTCATATCGATGCAGGCGCTAAGCACGTTGTTATTTCTGCTCCTGCAGGCAACGATCTGCCTACCATCGTTTACAATGTAAACCATGAGTCCCTTACCAACGAAGATACCATCATCTCCGCTGCATCCTGCACAACCAACTGTCTGGCACCTATGGCTAAGGCTCTGAACGACAGCTTCCCGATCCAGTCTGGTATCATGTGCACCATCCACGCTTACACTGGCGATCAGATGACTCTGGATGGCCCTCAGAGAAAAGGCGATCTGAGAAGATCCCGTGCAGCAGCTGTAAACATCGTTCCTAACAGCACTGGCGCAGCTAAGGCAATCGGCCTGGTTATCCCTGAACTGAACGGCAAGCTGATCGGTTCCGCTCAGCGTGTACCTACCCCTACAGGTTCTACCACCATTCTGACTGCAGTTGTTAAGGGCAACCCTACAAAGGAAGCAATCAACGACGCTATGAAGGCTGCTTCTAATGAATCCTTCGGTTACAACACCGATGAGATCGTATCCAGCGATATCGTTGGCATGAGATATGGTTCTCTGTTCGATGCAACTCAGACCATGGTTCTGCCTATCAACGACGAACTGTCTGAAGTACAGGTTGTTTCCTGGTACGACAACGAGAACTCCTACACCAGCCAGATGGTTCGTACCATCAAGCACTTCGGCAAACTGCTGAACGCTTAATTGGCGTTAGGCTTTTTCGTATAAGACAAAGGCCATTGGAGGTCCGGTCTGAGAAGGACCGGGCCTCTTTTCATCGTATCGGAAACTTTGTTTCCATACGATAACAGTTAAAATTTCAGGAGGTTCCTATCATGGGCTTAAACAAGAAAACCGTTGATGACATCAACGTAAAAGGCAAAAGAGTTCTGGTAAGATGCGACTTTAACGTTCCGTTAAAGGATGGCGTGATCACAGATGAAACTCGTATCGTTGCAGCGCTTCCTACAATCAAGAAGCTGATCAACGATGGCGGCAAGGTTATCCTTTGCTCTCATCTGGGCAAAGTAAAGAACGGCCCCAACGAAGGCGAGTCTTTAGCTCCTGTAGCAGTAAGACTGTCCGAGAAGCTGGGCAAAGAGGTAAAATTCGTTGCAGATTACAATGTAACCGGCGAAGCAGCTACCAAGGCTGTTGCTGAAATGAAAGACGGCGATGTTGTTCTGCTGCAGAATACTCGTTTCCGCGGCAAAGAAGAGACCAAGAACGGCGAAGAGTTCAGCAAAGAGCTGGCTGATCTGGCTGACGATTATGTATGCGATGCATTTGGTTCTTCTCACAGAGCACATGCATCTGTTGCAGGCGTTACCAAGTTCATCACCGAAAAAGGCGGCTCCAACGTTGTTGGTTATCTGATGGAGAAAGAAATCAACTTCCTGGGCAATGCAGTTGAGAACCCGGTTAGACCTTTCGTAGCGATCCTGGGCGGCGCTAAGGTTGCAGATAAGTTAAACGTTATCTCCAACCTGCTGGAGAAGTGCGACACTCTGATCATCGGCGGCGGTATGGCATTTACTTTCTTAAAGGCTCAGGGTCTTGAGATCGGTAAGTCTCTGGTTGACGAAGAGAAGATCGACTACTGTAAGGAAATGATGGCTAAGGCTGAGAAGCTGGGCAAGAAGCTGATTCTGCCTGTAGACGCAGCTGTAGCTGACGCTTTCCCGAACCCGATCGATGCTGAGATCCCGGTTGACTATGTTGATGTTGAGAATATCCCTGCTGACAAGATCGGCCTGGATATCGGACCGAAATCTGCAGAACTGTTCGCAGAGGCTGCTAAGACAGCTAAGACTGTTGTTTGGAACGGACCTATGGGTGTATTCGAGAACCCTGTTCTGGCAAAAGGTACTATCGCTGTAGCGAAAGCTCTGGCTGAAACAGATGCTACTACCATCATCGGCGGCGGTGACTCCGCAGCAGCTGTAAACCAGCTTGGTTTCGCTGACAAGATGAGCCACATCTCCACCGGCGGCGGCGCTTCCCTGGAATTCCTGGAAGGCAAAGAGCTTCCTGGCGTAGCAGCAGCAGACGACAAAGAGTAAACAAAGGAGACCAATTTATCATGGCAAGAAGAAAGATCGTAGCCGGCAACTGGAAGATGAATATGACTCCCAGCCAGGCTGTAGAACTGTGCAATACCTTAAAAGACCTTGTAAAATCTGACGATGTAGACGTAGTTTACTGCGTACCTGCAATCGACATCGTACCTGTAGTAGAAGCTGTAAAAGGCACAAACGTTGAAGTTGGTGCTGAGAACATGTACTTCGAAGAAAAGGGTGCTTACACCGGCGAAATCTCTGCAGACATGCTGCTGGATGCTGGCGTAAAATACGTTATCATCGGTCATTCCGAGAGACGTGACTACTTCAAAGAGTGCGACTGCCTGCTGAACAAGAAGGTGAAGAAGGCTCTGGAAAAAGGTCTGATCCCGATCCTTTGCTGCGGCGAGACTCTGGAGCAGAGAGAAATGGGTGTTACCATGGACTGGATCCGTCTGCAGATCAAATCTGATCTGGCTGACGTTACCGCAGATCAGGTTAAGGGCATGGTTATTGCATACGAGCCTATCTGGGCAATCGGTACCGGCAAGACTGCTACCACCGAGCAGGCAGAAGAAGTCTGCAAGGGTATCCGTGAGTGCATCGCTGAGATGTATGATACCGATACTGCAGAAGCTGTTCGTATTCAGTACGGCGGTTCTGTAAATGCCGGCAATGCAGCAGAGCTGTTTGCACAGCCTGATATCGATGGCGGTCTGGTTGGCGGCGCATCTCTGAAGGCTGATTTTGGCAAAATTGTAAATTACAAATAAGCCTGTTCTAACCGTATATTTTAGGCAATAAAACACAACGAAACGCCACTAAATACATCAGAAATTGGAAAATACATCCAATTGAAATGTGTTTGGTGGCGTTTTATAATTATATTACTATCACTTTTAACTATCACTTTTAACCCATTTCCTATTCCTTGTTTTAAAAAGTGATACTTGTAAAAATGGAGGATATAATTATGATTCGAAAAAAGGGAGAGGGCAGTGTACGAAAGATAAACGACAGTGCGTGGGAATGCATCACAACATCCCAGTATCTGAATCCTAAAACCGGCAAGCCGAAACGATTCAAGAGGGTAGCACCGTCTGAAAAAGAAGCCATCGAAAAGGCTAAAATGGCAAAGGATGCTTGGGAAAAAGAATTTATAAGAGGAAAAGATGTAAAGGTAGACCGCAAAAAGACATTTGGCGAATATATGGATGAATTCATTGAGACAGAAGTAAAGCCAGGTTTAACCGCAAGTGGATATCATTCATATATAAGCACAATGAAGAATAATTTTTTTCCATTCCCGATTTCAAAATTACAGCTTCACATGTTGAATGTAGTTGAATTTGAAAGTTATTACAACACAATTTTAGCGTTAAAAAGCAAGAAGACGTGCAATCTGCCAAGACAATTATGTTCAAGATGTTGTAAATGGCTCGTAAATAAAAGTCTTTTAAAAGAAAATTATGCCGCTCAAGCAAAAACGAAAAAAGAAGTAGCAGATGAGTATGATCATAAGAGAGAAGAAGAATTAAAAAACAAGAAGGAAGTATTCTCTTATGATGACATTCAAAAGTTCTATCATGCTTACAAAAACAATATAGGACAATATGCAGTTGTAGCATTATTTCTCCTTGAAACCGGAATGAGAGCCGGTGAGTTTGCAGCTTTAAGAAATAGCAACATAGATATAGCGAGAAGAAGAATTGATATTGTGGAAACAAATTCTTTGCGATTCAAAGAGAACGATAAAAATAATGGTGTAGAATACTACACAAAAGTCCCTAAGAACAAAGAATCCCGTTTTGTGATGATGTCTGATTTATGTGTGGAATGTGTCTTATACATGCAAGAACAGACTAAACTGCGTTGCGAAAGTAATCCAAACGATCTGTTGTATCCGGTGTTTTCCAGCGGAAGAATCAGGCAAACGTCTGCTATGGAAGTTGGATTCAAATCGCTATGCGACAAGATTGGCGTAGACAGAGATGTTAGGCTAACTAAGACAGGACAACAAAAAGGATTATGCCTGCATTCTCTTAGGCATACGGCGGATTCAATTGCGAATTCAGCGAAAGGGGCCAACGTTGTAAATACGGCTCTTGCAATGGGACATAAAGCCATCGCGACAGAAAATATATATACGCATCCAACAGAGGAAGCGCTGCGTACCATTACGACGCCATCTCAGGCCGTTTTGGATGGATACAAAAAGGACGAAAACGACAAAAAGGAATCTCTTGACGACGAGAAATTGCTGCAAATGTATTTGCAGTTAAAAGAAAAATTCGAACCTAAAACGAATTGATTATTTTGCAATAAAGATGTATAATCATTTTGGACATCCGTGAATCCTAAAATGATTTTGTTACGAAGAAGAGTGGTTTTTATTGCCACTCTTTTTTGTAAAAATCTATAAAATTATATACGATATATAATGTAAAAAGAACGTCAAAATGGAAGAGTATATGCGACAGGCGTAAACTTCTCCATCTAAAATACGCGGAATGCGAAATTGGACAAAAATCTAAAGTAATTAACGTACTAAAATTGCTCATTTGAAATCCAGATTTCATCTATTTATAATCACGAAATGTGCGACACGATGCCAGAATTTACATCAAAGGTTCTGCAAGATATCAAAAATATAGCACCGCAAAAAGAAGGAGTAAGAGATGCTAAATATTTTTTATGGAGATATGAAAGAAGCTGTTCAAAATCCAGCGGGTTATTTTAAATATGGCTATGAAGATGAATGGATTGTAGATCCTTTTGTAAAGAAAATGATTCTGGACGTGGACAAATCGACCGTAATGGACAGCGGAGTAATAGATAGTCCGGTTTCTGGAAAGATACCGCCAGTGTGGTTGTCTGGCGGCGTAAAGACCTTAATTCTTGTAAAATTCGAAAAGAACAAAGTGTTCAATGCATCTGCCTGCGGCGACAACTGCGCAAAGTGGCTGTTAGAAATAGCAAAAGAGGAGGATCGAACGATTAATCTGCACCATTTGATGAATTTTGGAAAGGAGTCATTTAAGATTCGCATTTTAAATACAGATCAGATTGTTCATTCGATGGAAGAGCTGGTACTGATAGCAGGAGAATTTGTATAACGGAGATAGGGTATGAAAGGAAAGCATAGGATTGTCGTTTCAACGAAGCGACAGAAATACGAATTTGAACTGCATAGCAATCTGACGATACTTCGCGGAGACAGTGCGACCGGAAAAACGACGTTGATTGAGATGATACGGAACCATGAAAATGATCCACTAAAAAGTCCGGTAGAGTTGATCAGTGATAAAAAGTGTTATGTGCTGGATGGCGCTTTATGGAAAGAACAATTGGCTGGAATCACTGACAGTATTGTTTTTATCGATGAAGGAAATACCTTTGTAAAAGCAGAAGAATTTGCAGGTGTCATTCAAAATACGGATAATTATTATGTTATTGTGTCGAGAGAGTCTCTTCCGGCGTTGCCCTATAGTGTGGAAGAAATTTATGGAATCCGGACTTCTGGAAAATATGGAACACTGAAGCAGATCTATCACGAGTTTTACAGAATATATAACTTAGATGAAACGAAAGGTGAGATAGAGCCGGAGGCTGTTGTTACAGAAGACAGTAATTCGGGATATCAGTTTTTTGACGCAGTGTGCAGAGAAAACGGTTTGACGTGTGAAACCCTGAATGGGAAATCCAATATTTTCCGTTATTTGAAAGTGCATAAGAATGAAAAGATTCTTGTCATTGCAGATGGTGCTGCGTTTGGTTCTGAAATGGATCGGGTTATGCGATTGATGGAGAGCAGAAAAAATATCGTATTATACTTGCCGGAATCATTCGAATGGTTGATTTTATCAGCAGGAGTATTAAAAAATGCTGCGATGGAGAAGATTTTGAAGAATCCATCTGAATATGTGGAAAGCAGGAACTATTTTAGCTGGGAGCGTTTTTTTACAGCGCTTTTGATAGAAGAAACAAAAGGAACTTATTTGGCTTATTTCAAACGAAACCTGAACCCGGTATATTTAAATGAGAGCATAAAAACAGCAATTTTATCCCAAATGAAAAAGATAAAGATAGATAGAAAAAAATAATGTTTCCCCCAAAAACATCCCCAGCGTTACCGCGATTATCATATAAACCGCGACGCGCTGGGGGATATTTTTCCAATAACAGGTATTCAAGCATTTAGCCGTCTTGCGCAGGCACAGACACCTGCAATGTCGAATTTAGCGACCAGCACTCTTCACTCACATCAGCGATGCATACTGGGACATATAGAGCTTGTAATATTCTCCTTTTTGGGCCATCAGCTCATCATGTGTGCCTTTTTCCAGGATCGTTCCCTTGTCCACATACATGATGCAGGAAGAATTTTTAATTGTGGAAAGACGATGTGCGATGATGAAGGAGGTACGTCCCTTCAGCAGTTCATTTAAGCCCTTCTGCAGGATGATCTCTGTTTCGGTATCGATGCTGGAGGTTGCCTCATCCAGGATCAGGATCTTCGGGTCAGCCAGAAGTGCGCGGGCAAAGGAGATCAGCTGGCGCTGTCCGGCGGACAGACGGCTTCCCCGTTCATTTACCTGTGTCTGATAACCGTTTTCCATTTCCATGATGAAGTCATGGGCGCAGACCGTTTTTGCAGCCCGGATGACCTCTTCATCTGTAGCGCTGAAGTTGCCGTAGCGGATGTTATCCATGATTGTGCCGGAGAAAATGAAACTGTCCTGCATCATGACGCCCATCTGCTTACGGAGAGAACGGATGGTAACGCCTGCGATATCGACGCCATCGATTAAAATCCGCCCGGAATCTACATTATAGAAGCGGCTCAACAGATTCACCAGGGTTGTTTTGCCGGCACCGGTGGGGCCTACCACTGCAAACGACTGCCCCTGGTTTGCATGGAAGGAAACATCCTTTAAGATCGGAACGCCAGGCTCATAACTGAAGGTAACGTGGTCGAATGCAACATCTCCGTGGATCGGAGGCATTTCAACCGCATCCTCCCGGTCTTTGACCACAACCGGCTCGTCGATAGTTTCAAAAATACGCTCCAGATAGGAGATCGCGGTCAGCAGAGAGTTATAAAAGCCAGCCAGCGTGTTGATCGGTGCCCAGAAACGTCCGATATAAGCAGTAAAAGCGACCAGCACACCGACGGTAATGCCGGTTTCGCCGTTGATCATCCAGCTGACACCGAGCACATAGATCGCTGCAGTTGTAATTATTGAAATGATATCGATGCTGGGACCCATCGTAAAGTTGAACATAACGGCGCGCATCCAGGATTTCCGGTAGCTGCCGCTTAAGTTGTTGAAAATACCGCTGTTCACGTCTTCCCGGACGAAGGATTGGGTAACACGGATCCCGTTGATACTTTCAGCAATGTACGCGTTTAAGTTGGACTGCTTATTGCTTTGAACCTGCCATGCGGTACGCTGTTTTTTCTTGATGACAACGATAACGATCGCGAGGATCGGAAGACCGCAGAGACATACAAGCGTCAGCCGGACATTTAAGATCAGCATGAAAACGATGATAAACACCAGGTTGCACAGGTCGGTGATGGTATTTAAGATACCGTTGGAAAGCAGGTCGCTGATGCTGTTGACATAGTTTACAACACGCACCTGAATTTTACCGTGGGGGCGGTCATCATAGTAGGAGAACGGAAGCTCCTGCAGATGCTCAAAGATGTCATAGCGCATGTCGTGAATGATCTGCTGTCCGATCTGGTTGGTGTATTTGATCTTGTAGCGAAGGCTGAAGGCACTGTAAAATGCGGCAAGCAGTGTCAAAAAGCTGTAAAATGCGATTCCCTTCATGTCCTTGTTCGGGATGCAGACGTCCATGACCTTCTGAAAAAATTGCGGAATCAGCATGGTAAAAGCGGAAGCGGAGAGCATCATGAAGCCGACACTGACAAACCGTTTCCGGTAAGGAATCAGATAAGAGAGCAGACGTTTTAACTGATTGACGTCAAATTTATCTTCCAGGACTTCGTCCACATCATATTTATTTCGTGCCATGAGTTCTCACTTCCTTTCGTTGGCTGTAACCTGACGGTATTCTTCCTGTTCTTCTCTGGAAGGAAGCTCACCGTACTGATGATGGAACGCGCTTGCATAGTAGCCGTCATTTGCAAGCAGCTCCTGATGCGTTCCGTGTTCGATAATCCGGCCGTTATCCATAACCAGGATCTGATCAGCGTCTTTGATGGAAGAAATACGGTAGGCGATGACGAAGATCGTGCACTGGCCGTTTAACTTGCCGAGCTGCTGCTGGATATAGCTTTCTGTTTCCATATCAACTGCGGAAGTAGTATCGTCCAGAATCAGGATGGACGGTTTCTTTAACAGGGCGCGCGCAAGGGAAATACGCTGCTTCTGACCGCCGGAGAGTCCGACACCGCGCTCGCCGACGATGGTATCATAGCCTTCTGGCATAGCCTTGATGAAATGGTTGGCATCTGCCATGACAGCAGCTTCGTGAATTTCCTCAAATGTACAGTTCGGACGACCGTATGCAATATTCCCTTCAATTGTATCAGAAAAAAGAAAGATATCCTGCATTGCCATGCCGATGTTGTCACGCAGATCGTAAAGGTTCCAGTCCTTGACGTTTACGCCATCTACCAGAACCTCGCCGGAGGTCGCGTCGACAAAACGGCACAGCAGGTTCATGATGGTGGATTTGCCGGCACCGGTGGAACCGAGAATGCCGACTGTCTGTCCTTTTTTCACAGAAAAGCTGATATCCTTTACGATATCCTCATCATCTGCCGTATAGAAAACATCTTTAAATTCAACATTTCCTTCCATATGTTTGCGGGAAACCGGCACAGGAGGCATTTTTACAAGAGGCTCTTCCACATAGGTTGTGTAAATTTTTTCTACGGAGGTGATAAAACGGTGGGTATCATTGACCCACCAGCCTGCCATACGCAGCGGAGCGTTTAACATCCACAGATAACCGTTGACGGTTACGAGGTTACCGATTGTCATTTCTCCGGTAATTACCATCCAGCCGCCGTAGAGCATCAGGACAACGTTTAAGACATATGCCAGAACTTCGAAGATCGGAAGGTATTTCATCCAGACCTTTGAGGAGTTCAACTGTGCGTCCATGTAGGCATCGTTTTCCTTATTAAATTTTTCAATTTCAAAGTCTTCCTTGGCAAAGGCTTTTACGACACGGTTGCCGCTGACATTTTCCTGAACGAAGGCATTCAGGGAAGAAAAGCAGTCGCGGATGCGCTGGAATGTCGGTCGAACCTCTTTGGACTGTTTTGCTGTGGTGATGGCTGTAAAGGGCAGAACGATCAGCATGCAGAGCGCCAGCTTTACATTTACCGTGAAGATCATGAAGAGCGCAAAACAGAACAGCAGGATATTTTCGTAAACCTGATAGATAATGTAAGCAACGAAGTGGCGGATTGCTTCCATGTCGCCGGTCTGACGGCTCATCAGGTCGCCTGTTTTTTTCTTGCTGTAAAAGGCGAAGTCCTCTGTCAGAAGGCGGCGGTAAACAACGTCCCGCATGTCGTAGAGCACGCCCTGCGAGCATACCTCGAAAATAACCTGATAAAAGAAACGCAGAGCGCCGCGGACCAGCGTAACTAAAAGCAGGATGAGAACAAGCTTCCAAAGCAGGTCATACTGACCGCCCTGAATGACATCATCTACGATCATACCGGAAACGTAAGGGTTTACGATGGCGAGAACGGAAATGAAAGTCGTCAGGATCAGGCCGCCCAGAAGCTTGAAGCGGTACTTTCTGAGAAATCCCCAGAACCATTTCATTGGTGTCATATTTCCTTTTTTCCTCCCTTAAAAAAGTATCCATGGGCTTTGATAGATCATGGATAAAAAAAGTGTATCGCAAAATATTTTATTTGGAATGTACAATCTTGCAGGTTTCATGTAAAATGTTGTTAAATGGTAACTGTGAGGATACTGAACAGTTACGTTAAATGTTTTTGTGGGATGTTGCAGGAAAATAAAAGATAAATTTCAGGCATCCGGGAAGGAAGCTGGTGGATATGGAACGGGAAAACACGGTATTTCAGGATGAGCTAAATCCGACCTTCTTGTTTATGTGGAAGGGAACACGTGTGGAGGATGAGCCGAACTATCACTGCCATGAGCATCTGGAGCTGTGTTATATTCAATCCGGGACAGGAAAGCACAGAATCGGCGATACTATATATGAAGTAAAAGAGGGTGACCTGCTGGTCATCAATGAAGGAGTTTATCATCAAAGCCTGGCGGGAGAGCATAAAACGCCGGTTGCGGAATTTTACGTGGGGCTGACAGATTTAAATCTGGCGGGGCTTGGGCGCAACCATTTTCCACTACCGGGGAATTGCCCGGTATTTCGTACGGAGGGAGAGCTGCAGCGTAAGCTTTCCAAGCTCTGTATGGCAATGGAGGCAGAGCAGGAGCTTTGCCGGATCGGGCGCTATTATATGATGAAGACGTATGCCATGCAAATGCTTCTTTTGCTGCTGCGGGAAGAAGAAGAGACCGGTAAGCCGCAGAAGGCAGGCGGATGCTCCTTTGAATCCGCGAACCGGAAATATCTCGTGGAGAAGATCACGGATTACTTTGAGGATCATTATGCAGAGAAAATCTCTCTTGACCGGATCGCCGGCAATATGTATCTGAGCACCTTTTATGTGTCCAGGATTTTCAAGGCGGAAACCGGAAACACACCGATTCATTATCTGATTGATATTCGTCTGACCAAGGCCTATAACCTGCTGACACAGAATCTGGAAATGAGCATTCAGGAAATCGCGGCGCAGGTCGGCTATGAGGATGCCTATCATTTCAGCAAGCTGTTCAAGAAAAAATATGGGGTGGCTCCGTCTGCAGTGCGGCGCAGGATACCATAAAGCAGCAGAATACGCCCATTCGGCTGAATACGGCCTGTCATAATTCATGACAATAGAATCTCGCAGAGCGTGCATTCTATTGTATTAACAAAAAAGGAACTGGGGACAGGAGATCATGGAAAATCCGATTATTTTTACGGCGGAGATCATCGGGACGATCGCTTTTGCATCGTCCGGGGCAATGCTGGGTATCCGCAAAAATCTGGATCTGTTCGGGGTACTGGTGCTGGGACTGTGTGTTGCAGTCGGAGGCGGCATTGTCCGGGATATTATCCTGGGGCGGACGCCGCCGGGAGCATTCCGGGATCCGGTTTATGCGCTGGTGGCGCTGGGAACCTCCGCTCTTTTATTTTTACTTGTCTATGGAAAGCAGGAGATCATGACGAGCCGTTATCTGACGATTTATGAGCAGGTTATGAATTACTGTGATGCGGTTGGACTTGGGATTTTTACTGTCCTTGGCGTATATACCGCACACGGCGAGGGCTATGACGGGATCTTCTTTTTAGTATTTTTGGGCATGATGACAGGTATCGGAGGCGGTCTGATCCGGGATATTTTAGCGGATACGATGCCGTTTATCCTGTATAAGCATATCTATGCGATGGCGGCTTTTGCGGGCGCACTGGTGTGTGTGCTTTTGATCCATATCCATCTGTATCTGGCGCTGGCAGCAGGAACTGCGGTGGTGATTGTGATCCGGGTGCTTGCGACACATTACTGTTGGGATCTGCCGCGGCCGCTGCATGAAAAAGATGCACACACGAAAACAAAAAATCTGTCCGAAAATAGTAATGCCGACGATACTTGAGCAGAATCGACACTTTTGCTACCATGAAAAGAAATTTTGTGATAGAATTGGTAAGACTGAGCTGGAAACGTAAAATGCCGCCTGTGCGGCAAAAGGAGGACAAATGGAAAACGTAAGACGGATCTATGTGGAAAAGAAGACCGGTTACGCGGTTAAGGCACAGGAACTGAAGGAGGATCTGATCGGTTATCTGAATATGTCAGGGATCGAAGATGTCCGGATGTTCATTCGTTATGATGTGGAAAATATCAGTGATGAGGTTTTTGAACAGGCATGCCGTACTGTTTTTTCCGAGCCGCCCGTGGATATTCTGTATCGCGAGACGATCGAAATCCCTGCAAACGGACGCGTATTCAGCGTTGAATATCTGCCGGGACAGTTTGACCAGCGTGCAGATTCTGCCGTACAGTGCGTTCAGTTTTTAAAAGCGGAGGAGCAGCCGATTATCCGTACCGCAGTTACTTATTTGATTACAGGAGATCTGACAGACGAAGAATTTGACAAGATCAAGGCTTACTGCATTAACCCGGTGGATTCCAGAGAGACCGGTATGGAAAAGCCAAAGACGCTCGTAACCGAGTTTGCAGAGCCTGCAGATGTCAGGATTTTAGACGGCTTTACTACGCTGGATGCAGACGGATTAAAGCAGCTGTACGATTCTCTTGGTCTTGCGATGACCCTGCAGGATTTCAAGCATATCCAGAAGTATTTTGCAGGCGAGGAAAAGAGAGATCCTTCCATGACGGAGATCCGTGTGCTGGATACCTACTGGTCTGACCACTGCCGTCATACGACGTTTTCCACCGAACTGAAAAATGTCGCATTCGGAGATGGTTTTTACCGGGAACCGATGGAAAAAACCTACCAGAGTTATCTGGATGCGCGTGCAGAGATCTTTAAAGACCGTCCGGATAAGTTCGTCTGCCTGATGGATCTTGCACTGATGGCGATGCGTAAGCTCAAAAAAGAGGGCAAGCTGGAGGATATGGAGCAGTCCGATGAAATCAACGCCTGTTCCGTTATTGTTCCCGTTGAAATGGACTACGGCGATGGTCCTGTCACCGAGGAATGGCTCGTATTTTTCAAAAATGAAACCCACAACCACCCGACCGAAATCGAACCCTTCGGCGGTGCGGCAACCTGTCTGGGCGGCGCAATCCGCGACCCGCTTTCCGGCAGAGGTTATGTATATCAGGCAATGCGCGTGACCGGTGCAGCGGATCCTACCGTTCCGGTTGCGGACACCTTAAAGGGAAAGCTTTCCCAGAAAAAGCTGGTGCGCGGTGCAGCATCCGGTTACTCTTCCTACGGCAACCAGATCGGCCTTGCGACCGGTTATGTAAAAGAAATTTATCATCCCGATTATGTTGCAAAGCGTATGGAGATTGGCGCGGTTATGGGTGCGGCTCCGAGACGCAACGTCATCCGTGAAAACTCCGATCCGGACGATATCATCATCCTGCTGGGCGGACGTACCGGACGCGATGGCTGCGGCGGCGCAACCGGTTCCTCCAAGGTGCATACGGAAAAGAGTATCGAAACCTGCGGTGCTGAGGTGCAGAAGGGTAACGCTCCGACCGAAAGAAAGATTCAGAGACTGTTCCGCAGAGAAGAAGTTTCCCGTCTGATTAAAAAGTGTAACGACTTCGGCGCAGGCGGCGTTTCTGTTGCCATCGGCGAGCTGGCAGATGGCCTGACCGTTGATCTGGATAAGGTTCCCAAGAAGTATGCCGGTCTGGATGGCACAGAGCTTGCAATCTCCGAATCTCAGGAGAGAATGGCAGTCGTTGTTTCTCCGAAAGACGTTGATACCTTCTTAGGCTATGCGGCAGAAGAGAACCTGGAGGCAGTTCCGGTTGCGGTTGTAACCAAAGAACCCCGTCTGGTTTTAAACTGGCGCGGCAAGAGTATTGTAAACCTGTCCAGAGCATTTCTGGATACCAACGGAGCACACCAGGAAACCGATGTTTTTGTAGATGTTCCGTCGAAAGAAGATAACTATTTTGAGCAGTATGCAGTTCCTGCTGTAAAGGAAGCCGTAAAAGCCGGCGATCTGAAAAAGGCATGGAAAGCGCTGCTGTCGGATTTAAATGTCTGCTCCCAGAAGGGTCTTGTGGAAATGTTCGACTCCTCCATCGGCGCAGGCAGCGTGCTGATGCCTTACGGCGGTAAGTATCAGCTGACCGAGACCCAGGCGATGGTTGCCAAGCTTCCGGTTCTGAAAGGAAAGACCGATACGGTAACGATGATGGCATACGGCTTTGATCCGTATCTGTCCTCCTGGAGCCCTTACCACGGCGCAATTTACGCGGTTGTGGAATCCATGGCAAGAATCGTAGCAGCAGGCGGTGATTTCTCCGGAATCCGCTTTACCTTCCAGGAATATTTCCGCCGCATGACCCAGGATCCCGAACGTTGGAGCCAGCCTTTTGCGGCGCTGCTGGGCGCTTATGACGCGCAGATGGGATTCGGACTTCCGTCCATCGGCGGTAAGGATTCCATGTCTGGAACCTTTAACGATATCGACGTACCTCCGACGCTGGTTTCTTTCGCTGTGGATGTTGCAAAGGAAAAAGATGTTATCAGCCCGGAATTAAAACAGGCTGGAAACCGTCTGGTTCGTTTCTCCATTCAGAAGGATGCTTACGATCTGCCGGATTATGAGCAGGTAATGGCACTGTATGCAAAGATTACCGAGCTGATGGGCAAGGGCGTGATCGTTTCCGCATATGCACTGGACAGCTATGGTGTGGCAGCAGCCCTGTCCCGCATGGCATTCGGTAACGGACTTGGCGTTGCAATTGAGGAAACGGTTTCTGCAGAGGAGCTGTTTACAAACGGCCTTGGCGATCTGGTGGCAGAAGTTCCGGCAGACCGTCTGGCGGATATGGATGTTGCTTATACGCTGCTCGGCACGGTAACGGCAGAGCCGGTATTTACCTATGGAAACATGACCCTTTCCGAAAAAGAGGCACTGGATGCGTGGAAGAAGCCTCTGGAAAAGGTATTCCCTACAAAGGCAGTCAAGGACACGGACGCAGTAGAAACCGGCCTGTATGAGACGAATCACATTTATGTATGCAAGAATAAAGTAGCGAAGCCTACCGTATTCATCCCGGTATTCCCCGGAACGAACTGTGAATACGACAGCACAAAAGCATTTGAACGCGCAGGTGCACAGGTTGTAACCCATGTATTCAGAAACCTGAGCGCAGAGGACATCCGTTCTTCTGTCGATGCGTTTGCAAAAGAGATCAGCCAGGCTCAGATCATCATGTTCCCCGGCGGCTTCTCCGCAGGCGACGAGCCGGATGGCTCCGCAAAGTTCTTCGCAACAGCATTCCAGAACGAGAAGATCAAAGAAGAGGTTATGAAGCTTCTGAAGGAAAGAGATGGCTTATGTCTTGGTATCTGTAATGGATTCCAGGCGTTAATTAAGCTCGGTCTGGTTCCTTACGGCGAAATCGTCGGACAGAAGGACGATTCTCCGACCCTGACCTTTAATACGATCAACCGTCACATTTCCAAGATGGTATACACCAAGGTGGTTTCCAACAAGTCTCCCTGGCTGCAGGGCGCTGAGCTTGGAAAAGTATATGTCAATCCGGCATCCCACGGTGAGGGACGTTTCGTAGCTCCGAAGGAGTGGATTGACAAGCTGTTTGCAAACGGACAGGTAGCGACCCAGTATTCCGATCCGGAAGGAAGGATTTCCATGGATGAAGAATGGAATATCAATGGATCCTACAGCGCGATCGAAGGCATCACCTCTCCGGATGGACGTATCCTGGGCAAGATGGCGCACTCCGAGCGCCGCGACAGAAGCGTTGCACAGAATATCTACGGCGAACAGGATCTGAAGATCTTCGAGTCCGGTGTGGCATACTTTAAGTAAAAGGCTGTAAACAATAATTCCGAAGACCTCACAGAAGGGAGAAATCTCTTCTGTGGGGTCTTCGTGGTTATGGGGTAGTACGAAGATAGGACTATTATGGAACAATGCGATTTGGATACGGAAGAATCCTCCGTTTTGGAGCATAAAGAATATGCGGAAAGCATCGGAGCGTCGAGAAATACGGTCAAAATTCGAAAAAAGTCTACCGTATATGGCGTGGAATTTGTTATACTGGGAATGAAAGGACAGGAGGAAACTTTAAGTAATCAAAATCATTCTCAATAGTGATTAAATGTGTTAAAATATACTCGAGGAGGGCATTGTTATGAACACATCTAATATCACTAATTACAAACCAAAAGATTTTGCTGAATTATTGGGTGTCTCTGTCAAAACGTTACAACGCTGGGATAGAGAGGGGATTCTAAAAGCAAATCGAACTCCAACTGATAGGCGTTATTATACTTATGATCAATATCTTCAGTTTAAGGGCATAAATACTGAAAACGATAATCGTCAGATTGTTATTTATGCCAGAGTATCTACAAGAAACCAAAAAGATGATTTACAAAATCAAGTAACTTTTTTACGTCAGTTTTGCAATGCTAAAGGTATCATTGTAGATCAATGTATTGAAGATTATGGAAGTGGGCTTAACTACAATCGTAAAAAGTGGAATCAATTATTAGATGAAGTAATGGAACAAAAAATCAAAACTATTATAGTTACACATAAAGATAGATTTGTCAGATTTGGCTATGATTGGTTTGAAAAATTCTGTATGAAGTTTAATACAACCATAGTGGTAGTGAATAATGAAGAATTATCACCGCAGGAAGAACTTGTACAGGATATTGTATCTATACTTCACGTTTTCTCCTGTAGATTGTACGGTCTTCATAAGTATAAAAAACAAATAGAAGGGGATGCGGAAATTGCTAAAGAGCTTCAAAACGGAAATCAATCCGACCGTCGAGCAAAAAATCAAGATCAACAAGACTATCGGCACTTGTAGATACGTCTACAACTTCTATCTCGGTCACAACAAAGCTTTATACGATAAGGGTGAAAAGTTTATGACTGGCAAGAGTTTTAGCGTATGGCTCAATAATGAGTACATTCCTAATAATCCTGATAAAATATGGATTAAAGAAGCATATTCAAAAGCTGTAAAAAAATCTATAGAAGATGGATGCACTGCATTTACAAGATTTTTTAAACATCAAAGTGCTTTTCCTAATTTCAAAAGGAAAGGTAAGTCTGATGTAAAAATGTATTTCGTAAAGAATAATCCTAAAGATTGTAGATGCGAGAGACATAGGTTAAACATACCCACTTTAGGTTGGATACGCATGAAAGAAAAAGGCTATATACCAACAACTAAAGACGGTTGGAAAATCAAAAGCGGTACAGTATCCATCAAAGCAGACAGATATTATGTGTCAGTTCTTGTAGAAATTCCCGATGCTAAGATTGCTAATAATAGCAATGACGGTATAGGAATTGACTTGGGTTTGAAAGACCTGGCGATTGTTTCTAATGGTAAAACTTATAAAAATATCAATAAGTCAGCAAGAGTTAAAAAATTGGAAAAGAAATTGCGCAGAGAGCAAAGATGCCTCTCACGCAAGTATGAAAATTTAAAGAAAGGGGAGTCCACTCAAAAGAATATACAAAAGCAAAAGCTCAAAGTGCAAAGACTTCATCATAAAATAGATAATATCCGTACTGATTATATCAATAAATCAATAGCCGAGATAGTGAAAACCAAGCCATCTTATATAACGATTGAAGATTTGAATGTATCTGGAATGATGAAGAACAGACATCTATCAAAAGCCGTTGCATCACAAAAGTTCTATGAATTTAGAACTAAGCTTAAAGCGAAGTGTGATGAAAATGGTATTGAATTAAGAGTCGTAGACAGATGGTATCCATCATCCAAAATATGTCACTGCTGTGGTGCTATCAAGAAAGATTTGAAGCTTTCAGATAGAATATACCGTTGTGATTGTGGCTATGTCGAGGATAGGGATTTCAATGCTGCTCTTAATCTAAGAGATGCTGTAACTTACGAAGTTGCATAATGAACGCAAACGTAAGTATGTACTGCGGGCTATCGCAGGAATTTACGACTGTGGAGTGTATAAGAACTTGTGAGTAGCGTATTGTTTACAATCGCCAAAGCATACACAATGAAGCAGTAAGAAGTATCCGCAAGGACTTCAATTTCTCGATGTGTTTGAGTATATTTAAACACATTTTGAGTGGCAGATGCTGATATGTGCACCGTGTTTGAAGAGACGAGGCGTGAGGGGATAGCAGAAGGAGAAGCAAAAGGAATTATTGAGACTGGATATGAATTTGAGATTTCAGAAGAAGAGATTCTTGCAAGATTACAGAAAAAGCTGAACATTTCTCTGGCAGAAGCGCAGGAGTATGTAAAAAAGTTCGGCAGGAAAAACGAGGAAAAGTAAATCAGAAGATCCCGATGCAGAAGAAAATGGTTAAAATATAAAACTTTTTTGCATGTGAATAAGAGGAGAAATGAACAAAATTAACTATCAAAAAGAACTGGAACACCTGATCGATAAGCTTCCGGATCATCACCGGCGGCTGTTTTTGCACAGCTGCTGTGCGCCGTGCTCCAGCTACTGTCTGGAATATTTGCGGCAGTATTTCGACGTGACGGTATTTTATTACAATCCAAACATCAGCTTTTTGGAGGAATACCGGCATCGGGTGGAGGAATTAAAACGTCTGGTGAGCACGCTGAATGAAGAGGCGAAAGGGTCTGAAATGCTGAACCAGATCGCACTTTTGGAGGGCGCTTACGAGCCGGAAAAATTTTTCGAGGCGACGAAAGGGCTGGAGGACTGTCCGGAGGGCGGAGAGCGCTGCTTTATCTGCTACGAGCTGCGGCTGCGGGAAGCGGCGAGGCTGGCGGCAGAGGGCGGCTATGATTTTTTTACAACAACGCTGACGATCAGTCCGCTGAAAAATGCGCAGAAGCTCAACGAAATCGGCAGCCGACTGGCGGAGGAATATCATGTGGCGTGCCTGCCGTCGGATTTTAAGAAAAAGGGCGGCTATTTAAGGTCCATCGAGTTAAGCCGCCAGTACGACCTGTACCGTCAGGATTATTGCGGCTGCGTTTTTTCAAAGCGGGAACGCGATAAAAGGATTGTACAGGAAAGCTGAAACAGATATACTAAAAAGCAAAGTACGAAACATGGGCTTTCGAAACGCAAGACGATCAGAAACGGTCGATGAGTCCTAAAACAGGGCGCGGATGTCTGTCAGTGCGTTGTCGATGACATCGAACTGCCAGACGCTGTGTCCGGGAATCCTGTGCTCCGTCAGATAATAATGTCCGTCAAAGGAAGAGATATAATAAGGCGTTCCGCCTCCGGCAAAGTTGTCATAAATATCCTCCCAGCTGCCGGAAGAAAGATCGTTTAAATCCTGCACGCGCAGGATCGTCGCATAATCCTGATTGCCGGTAAGGTCGGTGGAAACGGTGATGTAAAACCAGTCCTGAATGTGTGTCAGCTGGATCATGCCGGAGATTTCGGCAGGAACCGGGAACCGTTCCAGGATCTTCAGGTCTTTTTTGCGGGTGCGCAGAATCGACTGATTGCCGGAAACAAAGTACAGGTCGTCGCCGTCGATTGTAAAGGAGCGGACATAAATCTGATCCAGCTCTGGCACAGAGAGGATTTTTTCGAGAGCAACAGAGGGACTGTCCGGGTCGGGACGGTAAAAGACGTACAATTGTCCGGTCATGGAGCTGAGTACATAAAAACGTTTTTCCGTTTCATCATAGACGACGTAATGCGGGCGAGTGCCGATTTCGTTGAAAAGCTGGGTAAGGTAAAACTGTCCGTCCTGTTTTTCAAAGATGAGGACGCGGTTGTTTTCGGTGTCATCTGCAAGATAAACGGTGCCGTCTCCTGCAATAGTGTGCCCGCGGTTGATCTGATCGGTCATTACATACCAGTCGGTAAGTAGAGCATCCGGTGTTTTCGAGGTCAGAATCTGATTGTGATAGCAGTCCACCAGAAAATAATCGTCACCGATTTTGGTAATCTGCGTGGGGACACTTAAGGATGGCTGCACATTTTTGACAGGTTCTGAGGAAACGGCTTCAACAGCTTCCGACCAGGAGAGCACCTGAGTGGAAGCGTTTTTTACGATTTTCAGGATCAGGGCTGCCGCTGCAAAAATCAGGACAGCGAGCAGGATCAAAAAGATTGTAAGTTTTAAATGGGATAAATTTCTTCGTTTCATGTCCCAAAGTATAACATAACAAAAGAAAGGATACCACTATGAAAAAACTGTTGCAGGAATTTAAAGAATTTGCGCTGAGAGGAAATGTCATGGATCTGGCAGTCGGCGTTATCATTGGTGCTGCGTTTCAGGCGATCATCAATTCGCTGGTAAACGATGTGATTTCACCGCTGATCGGCCTGTTTGCCAATACGGATCTGACGTATTTGTCTGTGATGGTCGGGGATGTGGAAATCCGCTATGGTGCATTTTTGACCGCAGTGATCAATTTCATCATAATGGCAGTGATTATTTTCCTGATGGTAAAAGGGATGAACGCGCTGGCTGGTCTTGGCAAAAAGAAGGAGCCGGAAAAACCTGCTGTGAAAATGTGCCCTTATTGCAGAAGCAAGGTTGCGGCAGAGGCAACCCGCTGTCCGTACTGTACGTCTATGCTGGAAGTGAAAAAAGAAGATAAAAAAGAAGAAAAGAAACAATAGAATGCACGCTCTGCGTGCATTCTATTGTTTACGGTTCCGTCTTCGGAATCTGTACGCCGTCTGCATCCATATAATAGGAGTGCTTCCAGATCAGCTCGGAGATGGGAACTGGCTGATAGCCCTGATCCTCCAGATTGTCGATCAGGTCGGGAAGCGCCTGTGCGGTATAAACAGTTCCGGCATGGAACAGGAGGATAGAGCCGTTTTGGAGTTGGCGACTGTTTAAAATCCGATGGAGGATGTCCTGTGCCCCGTAGTCTTTCCAGTCCATGGAATTGATGTTCCACTGCACCGGATAACCGCCGGATTCCTGGATGAGCCGGATAGCAGAGTTGTCATAGTTTCCGTCTTCAAAACGAAACAACGTCGTTTCAGAATCGGTAAGGCGATCAATTCGCTGCGTGAGATTTTCCAGTGTGAGCGTCTGTTCCCGGATGGAAAGAGATGCCTGCGTTGTCCACAGACCGCCGATATCGTGTCCGGCGTTGTGAATCGTACAGAGCAGCTCCGGATAGTTTTTTGCCCAGGCGTCGGAAACGAAAAAGGTGGCGTGCACATTTTTTTCTTTCAGAATTTCCAAAAGCTGCTGCATGTCTTGTGCACTGTAGGTGCAGTTGAAGGTCAGCGCGACTTTTTTCTGGTCGGTTTCGACACGGCAAATAGGCATAAATGTGCCGTTTACAGAGGCAGACGCCAGTGTTGTTACAGACGGAGGGGCGAGAAAAATGCACGCGCGGGCAAAGGCGAGGACGCCGAGCAAAAACAGGGCGGTCTGGAATGCAGACGAGCGGGAGAGGCTGTGCAGGGAGGGAAAAACGGCATAGTGGCGCAGTTTATTTTGAATCAGATGAACGAAATCTCGGATCATGAAGGCTCCTGCCGGATTTTTGTTACAACTTATGAACGCAGGAAACGGAAAATCTCTATTTCACAAAAATTTCATAACCTTTTCGTGTGCTTTCTGGTACACTATAAAGACAGGCTGCAGGCGTTTGGCTGCAGAACAGAAGAGAAATGAAAGGAGACTGTTATGTTTTCCTGTATTTTATTTGACCTGGACGGAACGATCAGCGATCCGAAACAGGGAATTTGCGGCTGTGTGCAGTATGCGCTCAGAAGCTTTGGGATTGAAGAACCGGAGCTGGATCGGCTGGAGCCGTTTATCGGACCGCCGCTTGCAGAGAGCTTTATGAAATATTATAACTTTACGGCGGAGCAGGCGCAGGAGGCAGTTGAGAAGTACCGGGAGCGGTTTTCTGTAACCGGCAAATACGAAAATGTGCTGTATCCCGGAATGGGAGCGCTTTTGCATGATCTGAAGGCATCCGGTGCGACGCTGGCGATTGCATCGAGCAAACCGACCGTTTATGTGGAGGATATTCTGGTGCATTTCGGAATCCGGGAATATTTCGACATCGTGGTCGGAAGCGAGCTGGACGGAAGGAGAGTGCACAAAGAAGAGGTGGTTGCAGAGGTGCTGTCCCAGCTTGCAGCGCGGGGCGAAAGCGATCCGGATAAGATGGTGATGATCGGCGACCGCAGCTTCGATGTGGAGGGTGCGAAAGCGATCGGTGCACACTGCATTGCGGTGTCGTATGGGTATGCACAGCCGGGAGAGCTGGAAAATGCCGGTGCGGAGATCATTGTCCGGGATGTGGAAGGACTGCGAAGCGTACTGCTGGGCGGCACGCAGGCAGGAAACAGTGCGCAGGCAGGAAGTGGCACGCAGGCAGGAAACAGCGCGCAGGCAGGAAGCAGCGCGCAGGCAGGAAACAGCACGGCGACTGGCTCGAATACCCTTTCAGAGCGCTACCGCGGCAGCGCTGCCAAAACGAAGACCAAATCCGGGCAGTTCTGGAGTGCAGTTGGAACCAGCGCACTGGCGATGTTTGCCTATTATGTAATCAGTCTCCTAATCAGCAGCGCAATTTTGACGGCGATATCGGTAGTGTATGCGATCGGGCTGCAGGAGCTGGAGGGTTCTTCCTACAATTTCTGGCTGAATGTGGCTAGCGCACTCTCGACGTTCGGTGCATTTATAATCTGTTACGGAATCTGGCACAAAAAGATCCGGTTCCATTCGACAAAAGAAATCGATAAACTGTCCATCGTTCCGATGGTGATTTTGGCGGCGGCAATTGCAATCGGCATGAACGGTGTTCTGACATTGACAGAATTGTATCGGTTCTCTCCGACCTTTCAGAGGGTTTCGGAGATGCAGTTCGATACGCCGGTGTGGCTGGGAATCATTTCCTACGGCATTCTTGCGCCGCTGGGCGAAGAGATCGTTTTCCGCGGCGTGGTCTATGGACAGCTGCGCAAGGTGTTGAAAGTGCCGTATGCGGTGGTGCTTTCCGGACTGGCGTTCGGTCTGTTCCATGGAAATCTTGTTCAGGCGGTCTATGCGACCGTAATCGGCTGCCTGCTGGCGCTGGTGTATGAATGGTATGGAACGATTGCAGCGCCGATGCTGTTCCACAGCGTTGCGAACCTGTTTGTGTATGTGATGTTAGAGCTGTTGCCCTTTGGCAGCGTATTTTTAAGCGTTCCGTCCTGTGTGCTGTTTTTGGTGCTGTCAGCAGGAAGCCTGTTTTTATTGTGGATGCTGCAGGGAAAGGCGGCATTGCGGCAAAAAGGATGAGCAGAGAAGAAGTTAAGATTAGCTGGTGACAGCGCCTGCATTGCGACGAGAAGAAGATCCTTTGTGTGATGTGCTGACCAAAAAGAGCGAGGAAGCTGTACGATACAGCTTTCTCGCTCTTTTATGACAATGGAAGGTTCACGGAGCGTGCATTCTATAACAGGACAACGCGCAGCCGCTTATCCTTATTCATGACAATAGAACGCTCGCAGAGCGTACATTCTATTGTTTACAGCAGCTGGATTCCGTGGGCTTCCGCTTCTTTGCGGATTTCCTCTGGCCAGATGGAGCACTGTACTTCTCCGATGTGCGCCTTGCGCAGGAAGAACATACAGATACGGGACTGACCGATACCGCCGCCGATGGTGTAAGGCAGCTCTTCGTTGAGGATTGCTTTCTGGAACGGAAGTTCTGCGCGCTCGGGACAGCCGGCTTTTTCCAGCTGGGACAGCAGAGCCTCTTTGTCTACGCGGATACCCATAGAGGACAGCTCCAGGGCGATGTCCAGAACAGGATAGTAAACGAGGATGTCGGCGTTCAATGCCCAGTCATCGTAGTCGGGTGCACGACCGTCGTGGGGCTCGCCGTTTTCGAGCTTATCGCCGATCTGCATGATACAGACAGCGCCCTTTGCTTTGGTGATGAAATATTCACGCTCCTTGGGCGTGTTGTCCGGGAACATGTCTGCAAGCTCCTGGGTGGTGATGAAGAAAATCTCACGGGGCAGAATCTCTTCGATGTAATCATACTGGATCGCCATGTACATTTCCGTTTTGCGCAGCGCCTTGTAAACGTCGCGGACGGTTGCCTTTAAGGTTTCCAGGTTGCGATCCTTTTTATCGATGATCTTTTCCCAGTCCCACTGATCGACGAAAATGGAATGGATGTTGTCAGTCGTTTCGTCGCGGCGGATGGCGTTCATATCCGTGTAAAGACCTTCGCCAAGAGAAAATTCGTATTCCTTGAGCGCGTAGCGTTTCCATTTTGCAAGGGACTGTACAACCTCTGCGCGGTAATCGTTCTGCTCGAGAATGCCGAAGGAAACCGGGCGCTCATAACCGTTTAAGTTATCGTTCATGCCGGAAGCGGGATCGACGAATAACGGAGCAGAGACACGCAGAAGGTTTAAATGACGGACCAGAAGACTCTGGAAAAAGTCTTTCACCGTCTTAATACCGATCTGGGTATCGTGCAGGTTCAGGGCGGAGGAATAATTCTCCGGGATGATTAAGTGTTCCATATTACCTCTTTTCTGCCGCAGGGCGGCATATTTCAATAATCTTAGGAAGCTGTAAAAAAGTGTAGCGGACATTGACTTCTGACAGAAGCTCAGGAAATCAGGAATCAAACGTCTTATCGTGCAGGTACGAAACGCTGCACCAGTTAAAAATTATAGCATAAAATCAGCCGGGTGTCAGGATTTTTTTCCCAAACGCTTCTGAGCAACTCCGATTCCGATAAACACAAGCAGGCAGATCAGGCTGACGATCAGACCGGCAGTCAGACCTGCAGGGCGGTAGGAAAGCTCAATCGTGTGGCTGCCCTCCGTCAGCGGAACGGATAGAAATACACCATCATACACGTCGTAGCCTGCGGCTTCTCCGTCCACCTTCATCGTCCAGCCGGGTTCGTTTGCGATGGATAAAATCAGCCGACCGGCTTTGGTGACGTCGACATGTCCGGTCACATGGCTGGAATCATAAGAATCTACCGTAAAGGGCTGCTCAGAGAGCGTCTGCAGTGTGCGGGACAAAACTGCTTCATCCAGGCGCACAACAACGGCATTCAGCACGCTATCTTCGTCGTTGGTCAGTGTTACATGGTCGCCGATTTCGTGACGACCGAGATCGAGAATATAGTCATATTTGACTTTTTTATACGTTTTGTTGACGCTGGCGGAAGAGATCGAAACGGTATCGATTTTGGAGCTTTTACAGTAAGCGTAGTAATGCCCCTCCGTGTATACATCAAAGAAAGCCTGATTGCCGGATTCCTCTGATTCGATGGGAACAAAGAGCGGATCGGAGGTTGAAACAGAAGCCGCCATCTGATTCTGTACCTCGAACGGGTCGGAGGTCTCTTCAGAAAA
>CEBY01004293.1_pt1 | contig 25832 bp, 22 predicted proteins | sample 554731 | NCBI WGS metagenome assembly CEBY01 (sample SAMEA3182050, study PRJEB8094) | gut metagenome | biome: human; feature: gut; material: Stool; isolation source: human stools | place: Canada | collected 2012-02-22
GTGTTCCATAATTTAGGTGTTGCACTTGCTTGACTTTCTGCCCACCTTTAAGGGTTGGGCTGATAGCGAAGGCAAAGCGTACACCGGCACGTTCACACTCTCGGCTGATACCCCCAACGCGGTTGTAGGCGATAACTCTGTAACTCTCGACCTGTATGCACAGTGGGAAAAGAATGCTGCTGAGAAGACCTTCACCGTTAACTACTATTATGAAAAAGACGGTCAGCTGTTCAAGGCTGACACCCAGACCGGCACCGGAGACAGCGCAGCATTCACGGTCATCTCCGATGTTCCCGCTAAGGGAGACTGGACGTTTAAGGGCTGGGTCGATGAAAGCAACACCGCATATGCCGCAGGTCTTGCCTTTGACCTCTCCGCCAGCACCCCCAACGCAATCGCTACCGATACCACCGTTACCCTCAACCTTTACGCGACTTGGGCTGCCGAGACTCCTCCTGTTGATACTAAGACCTACACCGTGAACTACGTCGACGATGACGGAACCACCGTGGCAGCTGACCCTGAGTCCAAGGAGAGCGCCGCAGGCTATGCTGAGTTCACGGCAAAGGGTCAGGATGCCATTTATCAGGCAATCCTTGACAAGCATACCGGTAAGGTATTCGGCGGCTGGAAAGACGCAGATAGCGAAACCTATGCTGCCGGCGCAGACGTCACCGTCAGAGACCCGGCACAGTCTATCACCCTTATTGCGATCTGGACTACCGGCGGTGAGACTCCTGACGAGCCCGGCGATGAGAAGGTCAGCGTACCCGGCATGATCAAGACCAACACCGCGACCGGCATGACCGGCGAGGGCGCTATCGGCACTCTCAAGCCCGGCGACACCGTTGGCTTCACCCTCAAGACCAATGTCGGCGAAGATATGATGTGGAAGAAGAATGATGACGGTACCAAGGAGCAGGTACTCACTGAGAACAAGGAAACCGGCCTTTGGGAAGGCACTTATGTCCTCACCATTACCGATACCATGGAAGGCCCCATGACCGCTGATTGGACTACTCTCAAGGTCACGCTCAAGGGCGCTGATATCACCGGTGCGGCTTACGTTACCAAAACTACCAACGAGACCGGCTTCGTTATCACCATTGACTGTGTTGCAGCTCTCAACGCAGGCGCAATCACCGTTGATGACATCGGTCTGGCAGAAGTTCTTGTTACCTACACCGCAACGGTCAATGCCGACGCGGCGGACGGCGCAGTGCTTAAGAACACCGCTTCTGTCAACGGCAGTGCAGATTCCGTCGTCACCGGCGACGTTACCAACCCGCCCATCGAGCCGCCTCACACCGGCGGTAACGGCACCCGTATGTTCACCATCGGCGGCGTGCTGATCCTCGCGGCGGCATGCGTCCTGTTCGCGGTCTCCCGCAAAAAGGCCAAGGACTGATACGCAGACCCGTACATAAACACATAAATTCCTGACATTAAGGGCAAAGATTTCTTTGCCCTTAATGGCGTAAACGGCACTATTCACACTTTGACCGGGAAGGCGGCGATACGCTGACATGAAGAAGAAACTGAGCCTGAGCACGGTGCTTATCGCGGTGCTCATCATCTGCGGCCTCGGCCTTATTCTGTATCCCACGCTCAGCGATATGTACGCCACCCGGCAGTACAACAAGGAAATAGAAGCCTATAATGCCGAACGCACACGGGAGACCGCCGAGCGCAACGCAAAGCTCTGGGCGGACGCGGAGGAATATAACCGCGACCTGCTCAATAAGACGGAGCAGTTCAGTGTTTCGAGCGAGGAGCTCACGCGCGTGGAGGGGCTGCTGAACCCCCTCGGCAACGGCATGATGGGCTATGTCAACATCCCGAAGATCGATGTTGCGCTCCCTGTGTATCAGGGGACGGACGAGAAGGAGCTTCAGTCCGGCGCGGGCTGGTGGATTGGGTCGAGCCTGCCCACGGGCGGCGAGAGCACCCACTGCATCATCACCGCGCACACCGGGCTTTCCAAGGCGAAGCTCTTTACCGACATCGATCAGCTCGAAGTGGGCGACCGGTTCTCCCTCACGATCCTTGACCGCACGCTGGTGTATGAGGTCGACCAGATCCTTGTCACCGAGCCGACGGATTTTGAGCCGCTGTACATAGTCGAGGGTAAGGATTATGCCACGCTCTATACCTGCACGCCTTACGGCGTCAATACGCACAGGCTCCTTGTGCGCGGCGTCCGCGTCGATGACGCGCCTGCGGCCGCGGAGAAGTCCGGCACGAGCTGGAAACTTATCGTTGGCATTGCTTTATTGCTTGCTATTATTGCGGCAGTGGTGTATATTATAACTATGATAAGACGTAGAAAAACGGCGTCCGGGCAGTCTGCCGCTGCCGTGGAGCCTGAAGTTTCCGCCGCACCGCCGGCCGAAACAGGCTGCGGGACTCCGCCCGCACCGGCTGCGGAAGCGAAGCTGCGTCCGGCAGCTGCGGCAAAGCGAAGAGCGCCCACCGGTTATGTCGGCAAGCACTGCGCGCCGTCCGGTACGCGCAAAGAGTCATCCAGATCAACGGGAAAGCAGTAATACAATGAAAAAGAGACTTGCGAAAACATCAGTTCTGATAATGTGCGCCCTGCTCCTGCTGGCGGCGGCCGTTCCGGTATCCGCCTCGGCTGACGGCAGCGCGTCCCTGACGCTCAAGTACGTCCTGCCCGACATTGAGTTCAGGGTATATCTTGCAGCGACGCCCAGCGGCTCCGGCTATACGCCGGCCGCGGCATACTCGGGCGTGAGCGCGTCCTTTGCACCGAAGACGGCGCAGGATTGGGTCACGCTTACGGATGCGCTCGTCGCCGCAACGGCCAGCACCGCCGCTCCGGCCGCTTCCGGGAAGACGGATGCGTCCGGCAGCCTTACCTTTAACGGGCTTGCCGCCGGTATGTACCTCGTCATGGGCGACAGCGGCAGCAAGAACAACATCGAATATACGCCGACTCCGTTCGTCGTCACGCTTACCGAGGGTCAGGCGCTGGTGTGTCAGGTGAAGCATACCGAGACGCCAATCGGCCCCGGAAACACGACGACCGTCACCGTGCGGAAGTTGTGGTCAAGGGACAAGGCATCCGTGCGCCCGGACGCAATAGTCGTCCAGCTGCTGAGGGATGGCGAGGTGTATGACACTCAGGTGATAACCGCCGCCACGAGCTGGCGCTTCACGTGGGTTGATCTTGACGCGGACAGCACATGGACGGTGAATGAAGACCCCGTCCCGCCCGGATACACTGTCAGCATAAGTCAGCGCGGCAGGCTCTTCACCATTACGAACACCTATAAGTCGCCGAGCGATCCTCCGCGCACCGGGGACGATTCAAACCTCGGTATGTGGGCCGCGGTCATGACGGCGTCGCTCGTATGCGCGGGCGCGGCAGTACTTGTCTATAAGAAGCGTCGCCCCGGCAATGACTGAGCGGAGACTACATAGGCAGAAAAAAGAACAGATGATAGTTCAAGGCTGCGGCAATATGCTGCAGCCTTGTGGGGTTTATTGCAGACTGAGAGGTCTGCTTTTTTTCGTTTCACTCTACCCCCAACTATTGACATAGAACCAATACTATCAGAATCAAGGCTTCGTTTTTGCGCAGGATAACGGAAAGCCTATGCACCCAGACAGAGTGACAGATTGGGTCAGTAAGTTCAGCAAGCGGCACGGCCTGCCGCACATCAACCCCCATGCGTTCCGTCACACAATGGCCTCAATGCTGTTCTTCAACAGCGTAGACGGCGTGAGCATATCAAAGCGGCTTGGTCATGCGCAGGTGAGCACAACGGCAAATATTTACGCTCATGTCATGGAAGAAGCCGACCAAAAGAACGCCGATATACTCGCAGAAATATTCCTAAAACAAGCGTAAAAATCGCGGGAGTTGAATTAAAGTTGAATTTTCCTCACGCTCGCTCTTTTTAATTTGCCCGAAAAGTCATGAAAAACACCGTTTCAAGTTCTGAAACGGTGTTTTTGGTGGTTGCGGGGGAAGGATTTGAACCAACGACCTCCGGGTTATGAGCCCGACGAGCTACCAGCTGCTCTACCCCGCGATATTTCTTTAGCTTGTATATATTAGCACAATGAACATACAAAGTCAATACGGAAAATAAAATAATCCGGATTTTTATTTCGACATTTGTTTCCGGCTTCCGAACAACGCCCGGTCTATGGCCGGGCGTTGTTCGGAAAAGTATTCCGTGCAGAGCTTACTTCCGTGCGCTGAGATCAGAACTCCGAGATATGCTCCCTTGCATACGGCGTGAGCAGATCGGTGATCGCGTCAAGCTCATAAAACTTGTCGTCAAAGCCATCAAAAGGATAGCTCTCGCACCGCGCTTCGTATTCCTCGTAACTGTTGACAGCAAACGAGGACAGCTCATTAACGTCAATTCCGTTGTCCGCAACAAATGTCTCGAACAGCTTTGCATGCTCATCGGCTCCGATCTCCCTAAGGCAGCCGGGCAGCCGCGGAGCAAGCATCCGGCTGGAGTTAACAAAGAACTGGCAGAGCCCGCCGTTGTTGACCTCCATCTCGTAATACGACGCTATGTAAAACACCTTTTCCGTGTCCGACAAGGAATCGACACCGTCAATGAATCCTCCGGCCTTGATGAGCTTTGCCTCCGTCCGCGCCGTGAGCGCATCGAACAACGCGGCATCGGACAGAGATTCTAGCTCCTCCCGCGATAGTTTGAGATACCGGCGTCTCCGCTTATCGTCCTCTTTCTTCATGCGGCTGTATTTAACGATCATTTTGAGTGTCTTGAACATAGTGCAGTCTCCTTCTTTTTATCAGTGTGCCGGATCAATACTCCGGTTCATCACAGCAGAGCGCGTAGCAGCGGAAGACGACGAAAACCATGAGTGCGGCGGAGAGCGTCTGGATGCTGCGGTAGAGCATGAACATGCCGGTGAAGCGCTGCACAAGATACTCAGATGCGCCGACGCCGACGAGCGAGACAATATAGCCCGCGAGCAGCGGGGCGGGGCGGCCTGTCCCGTTCCGCTTGACGCCCTTGAAATAGTGCAGGAACACACAGAGGATGCAGACCGCGCAGACGAACATCGTCACGCTTATGAAGCCCACATACTTATTGAACATGGTGAGAAACGCGAAATGGATGGAGACAGGGTCGCTTCTCGTACTGTCAAGGACGATCTCGATTGCGGCAAAGAGCACCAGCCCGAGCCGCGCGACGTTGCCCGTGCGGCTCATGCCGCGCAGCATCGGGACATCCCGACGGTGTACGTACAGCCGCACAAGCACCAGCGACAGCAGTGTGAGCAGCAGGAAGGACACAAAGAAGGTCGCAAACTTATACGACACGTTCCCGGCAGAGTCGGTCGAGGCGACAGCGAATGGCAGCCGCTGGAGCAGCGGGACTGTCACTGATATCTTGCTGCGGCAGATATTGCCGAAGCTCTCCGACAGGCGCAGGACAGCGACACTCAGAATGACGCCGGGCAGAACTGTATCGAACAGAGAACCGATGCGCCCGACAAGCCCCGCCCAATGGACTATCGCGCCTGCGAGCAGTACGCCGAGTACAACACCGGAGACGCAGTAGCCGCCGGCGGAGTAATCCGTTATGGCAGCGCCGAAGGAGGCATACTGCTCCATATAGCTGTACCAATGGATAAGACGGCTGAAGAACACGGAGAACAGGATCGCGGGCGGGTAGAAGCAGAGCACCGCCGATGCGCGGCACTTATCGTACCGGCACAGCGAAAGCCCCATCACGAGCCCGGCGAGGATGCCGAGCGCGATGATGAGCGAGCTCCAATAGACAGTGATGCTGCCGGCGGAAATGGCTATTGCATTCATCAGCCCACCTCCTGTTCGGGTATCGCGGTCGCGAAGTACAGTATATCGCTGACCTCGCGCTCGTTGCCCCAGTCGACATAGTTGTAGCGCTCGTTGTTTATGAGCACCTCGCTGGTCTGGCCGCCGTCGAAGTTATAGGCGTTCTGCACGCCCTTGCCGTAGAGTATCTCGGCAAACTGGTTGACGGTTGCCCTCGGTGTGCCGTCCTGAGAATGGTTGACGGTCGCTATAAGGTAGTGCAGCTTATCATACTGGCCGATGCCGGAGCGGGAATACTGTTCGTACATCTCGCCGATGCCCCCGGCGTAGCTGCCGGTGAGCTGCTGGAGTTCCCCGTCGCGCACAAGTATCGGGCCGAAGGACATACTGAACTGGATGTTGTTGTCCGCAATATACTGCTCGACGTCCTCGCGGCTGCCAAGCTCCGAAGCGCGGAGCATGCGGAAGTCGCCGCTGGAGTCGATGAACAGCACGTCGCACGAGGTCTCATAGCGGCACAGCTGCCCCTGATACACGCACACGCCGAGATCGCGGTACTTATAATAGTCGGCGTTCATGGCAATAACGGCGTTTGCGCTCCTCGACAGCTCTGACGCTACGGCTTTCTCGTTCGAGCCGAAAGTGTCGTTTACAAGTTTACGGCGGATCTGGGAGCCGTCGGCAAGCTTTACCTCAACAAAGGAGCAGACGCGGTCATTGATCTTTTCCTTCCAGCAGATGGCGAGTATGGTCTCGTCGCAGTAGCAGCGGATGTCCGAATCCCAATAGAACTCGGCGCTCGGATCAAAGATGACATCCTGCCCGTCGAGCAGGCCGAAGGTGCGCGCCTGCTCTATGACGTCCATGACCTTGTCCGCCTCGTCGATACCGTAGGTGACGAACCGGCTCTCATCGGGCTTCGGTGCGGAGGTCGCGGAATAATCGATAGTGTACTGCTTCTTGATGTACGCAAGCTCGCCGAGCGCGTCGCTTGCAGCATTGTTCATATAGACATTCAGCCTGCCGACAAGATCGGACTTCGCACTGCTCGCGGCGGCGCCGGATGCTTCGGAGCCGGGGTGAACATTCAGCGACACGAACAGCAGCAGTACGACTGCCAGCAGCAGTGAGAGCACGCTCAGCAGCACACGCAGCGACGGGGAAACGACGGCTTCCTCGTCGATCTCCGGTTCGGGTTCTGGCTCACGTATCACCGGCGCACGGCGCACGGAGGGCTTCTGTGGGCGCTGTGGCTTTTCTGCTTCAGGTCTGTACCTGAAAAACTCTGGATCAAATTCTCCTGCGTTCGCTTTTTTCGGCTCCGTCCGTACCGGGGAAGGTGCGGGAGCCGCGGGGCGCGCCGGTTCGACTGCGCGCCGTACCGGCTGCGCAGTTCTCGGTGCAGGGTCGGGTATGGGAGCGGGAGCCTTTACGGGCTTCGCGGGTTTCGCGGGGCGCACCGGCTTGGGAGGCTCGGTATCCTGCGCGCCGCCGTCCGACGAAAACTCCGCCAGTATAGAATCAAGGTCAAAGCCGTAATCGGTTTTATCACTCATGGGAAATATCCTCTCGCTTCATTCATGCCGCGCCGCCCATCAGGGCGCTGAGCATGGTGCTGTCCGCGTTTATGAGCCAGCGGCCGTCTACGTAGTCGAGCGCTACTGTCAGCTCCGCGGTAGTGCGGTAGCTGTCTGTATTTTTCAGCACGTTGGTGATCGCGGTCTTATACGCCTCGTCGGTGACGGCGGGGAGATAATTGTCATCCTCGCCGTATACCTCCTTGCGCGGGCGGGAGCGGACGAGCTTTTCCAGCACGCTCTCCGTCTCGGCGGCGGCGTCCTCCTCCATTGCGGGGAGGTTCAGATACGTGAAGCTCACCCTCTGCCGGGCGCTGAGCTTATCGACCTCGGCCTGATCCAGAAGCTCATAAGCGTAGCTCTCCCGGAGCGCCGCATACACAAGCTCGCCCGTCTCCGTCGAGGGGGAGTTCTCAAGGCCGAGACTGCCGTAATTTTCAAGGCAGCCGTAGGCGACGGAATAATTCCCGGCGCATACGGCGTCAAAGAACTGCCGCACCGTCGCCTGCGGGTCACCGTCAGCCTTGGCGTAGATGGTACCGTTCTCGCTGCCGTAGGCGCAGAGCACCGCGGCGAAGCCTGCCAGCGCCAGCGACAGCACCGCAAGCGCGGGCTTGATGCGCCCCTCGTTATCCCGCAGGACGAAGGACGCGGCGGCAGCAACGGCGACGATGATTATTATAATAGAAACAATGACAGAGAAGCTCAAGCGCGTGTCTCCTTTGCAAGTCAAGTCTTTTGCATACTATTCTAATATACTATTTTACCACTATCTTCATCAAGTTCAAGTACAAAAATCTGACCGGCCTATCTGACCGGTCAGATTTAACATATGCTCACATTTCCAGTATGCCCTCAAGCTCCTCGAAGGGGACAAAGCAGTCCGCGTCCACGAGCTCGCGCAGCTTTTCCGGGGACGCGTACATCGCCCCGCAGGTTTCTCCCTCCTGAAGCACGATATCGCCAAGGTCGAAGTCCTGCTCGAAAAGCCAGACGTCGCAGATATAATGCTCGCGGCTGTAGCGTCTGAGGCACTTACCCTTTGACGGGTCGAGCGTCAGTCCCGTCTCTTCCCTGACCTCGCGCAGCACAGCAGTGAGACTGTCCTCGCCCGCGAGGGCGGAACCGCCGGTACTCTCCCATCTGCCGCCGTAGCTCTTCTCCGGGCAGCGCCGGGTGAGCAGATACTCCCCGCGGCTGTTTCTCATCCAGCAGTGCATCACCAGATGAAACTCCCCGTCGCCGAGCTGCTCGCCGCGCCGATGGAGCTTGCCGGTCTTCTGCCGCTGCGCATCGTACACGTCCCAGATCTCGTCCGAATTGCAGCCGCGGTTGAGCCAGTGGTTCACCCACACGGTCGATTTCTGCAGCGCTTCAACGGTCTTCGTCTCCAGCAGCACGCGGCAGCCCTGCTCCCCGGCGAGATTCAAAAAGCGCTCCTTGTCTATCTCCCCGTCGCCGAGTGCGAGATGGACATTTTTTCCGAGTGCGTCATGCAGGTGCATATGATGGAGCCTTTCCCGGCGTGCGAGGATAAAGGCCTGATCGACATTGCGGTTGAGATAGTCATGCCCGACGTCGAGCGTCAGGCCGAAAGCCGGACTTTCAAGCAGCGTGTCAGCCGCCGCCGCGAGGAAGGGCAGGGCGAAGCAGTCGCCCCCGTCGGTGTTTTCGACGCAGACCATCACAGCGCTGTCACCTATCGCCTCGGTAACTTTATCACGGAACTCGCGCATTTTGCCGAGGTAGAAGTCCTGATTCTCGGCATAGATATACGTGCGCCGCTCCGGGAGCGTCACATACACGCCGCGCTGCAAGTGCATGTTCAGCACCGGGATACCGGCCTTTTTCGCAAGCTCCACGGTTTTTAGCATCGTGTCAAGATACGCCTGGGCAACACCGGCGTTGACGCAGGCCGGGTCAAGGCTCTCGTCGATATGCACGGTGAAGTATATTCCGTATTTCTCCTTCAGCTCAAGCAGCCTGTCCGCGTCCAGACACTCCGGCTGGTACTGCGGAAAGCTCATGTTTATCTCCATGAACCTCAGGCCGAGCCTGCGGCAGAGCGCAGCGCTTTGCTCAAAGTCAGGTATTTCAATAAGAGTAGGCATGCCGAAATCCGTCATCGCCGTCTCCTCCCGTCAACATTCTGTTAATAAAAATTCAATATAGATTAACAGATATATGGCGCTTTGTCAACATTTCCGAAAACATCTCCGGACATTTCGGCGTGTTTTGTCGCGATTGCTCATTGACAAAAAAATTGCCGCGGATATAATAGGTAGCACACTACTTATTATTTTCGTAGGGGGTGCTGTACGTTGAAAGAAGCGCCGCCGCGGGGGGTACGGTTCTCGATACTCCACCGGGCGATGAAGAAACAGATGGACGACTATATGAACGGCGAGGGGCTGACCGGCGTCCAGCTTTTTGTGCTGTGCGAGCTGCGCAAGCTGGAAAAAAGCGAGACGCGCGAGATAAACCAGCGCGACCTTGAGAACGTCAGCCACGTCTCCCACCCGACCATGACCGAGATACTCAAGCGGCTCGAGAAAAAGGGCTATATAAGCTGCTGCCGTAGCGAGCAGGATCGGCGCTATAAATGCGTCCGCTCCGCCGAGAAGGCACAGGGACTGGGTCAGCGCATGGCCGAGGCGGACGAGATAGCCTTCGAGAGTCTCTGCGAGGGGCTGAGCGAGGAAGAGCGCGCCCAGCTCATTTCCATCACTGATGTAATGGTAAACAATGCGCTCAAATATATAGACGGTAATATAGGCAGCAATGTATAATCATAGGCGGCAGCAAATTATCCGGCAGATGCCGCAGCCGTATTATACGATGCCGCCTTAAAAAGAAAGGATGCGAATGCGAAAGTGATAAAGAAGCTTGCGCAGAGTCTGCGGGAATATAAAAAGCCCACGATCCTGACGCTGATATTTATAACGGGCGAGGTCTTCTTTGAAGTGCTGATCCCGTTCTTCACGGCCGACCTCGTGAACGCGATAAAGGCCTTTTCCGCTGCCGGGCAGGAGGCTGCCGGGCTGCACGACGTTGTGAAGCAGGGACTGCTGCTCGTGGCGATGGCGCTTGCCTCGCTCGGCTGCGGCTCCGTCGCCGCGGTCACCTGCGCGAAGGCCTCCTCCGGCTACGCGAAGAACCTGCGGCACGATATGTTTGCGCGCATACAGAGCTTCTCATTTGAGAATATAGACCGCTTCTCCTCGGCCTCGCTCGTGACGCGCATGACCACGGATATAAGCAACGTGCAGATGACCTTCATGATGCTCATCCGCATGGCGGTGCGCTCGCCGCTGATGTTCCTGTTTGCGGTCATTATGGCGTTTATCATGGGCGGCAAGCTTGCGCTGACCTTTGTGATAGTTATACCCGTGCTGGTGTTCGGCCTTTTCCTTATCGCAAAGAAGGCCATGCCTGCGTTCCGCGCGGTGTTCAAGAAGTATGACCGGCTCAACGAGTCCATTGAAGAGAACGTGCGCGCGATGCGCGTGGTCAAGGGCTTTGCCCGCGAGGACTATGAGAAGGATAAGTTCGGCCATGCCTCCCGCGATATCTGCAAGGACTTCACGTATGCCGAACGCGTCGTCGCGCTCAACAACCCGCTCATGCAGCTGTGCATATACTTCAACATGATCTTCATCCTGACCGTCGGCTCGAAGCTCATCATCACGAGTGGCGGCACGCTCATCGACGTCGGCCAGATATCCGCCATGCTGACCTACGGCTTCCAGATACTCATGTCGCTCATGATGCTCTCGTTTGTCTATGTCATGCTGACGATGTCCGCCGAGTCCGTGCGACGTATCTGCGAGGTGCTGGATGAGACTCCGTCCTTGTCCTCCCCGGAGGACGCGGTCACAGAGATTGAGAACGGCTCCGTTGATTTTGAAAACGTCTCCTTCAAATACTCTGCCAAGGCGCAGAAATTTGCCCTTGCCGGGATAAACCTGCATATTGATTCCGGCATGACCGTCGGCATCCTCGGCGGCACGGGTTCGAGCAAGTCGACACTGGTGCAGCTCATCCCGCGCCTGTATGACACGACCGAGGGCACCGTCCGTGTCGGCGGCAGGGACGTGCGCGAGTACGACCTTGAAGCGCTGCGCTCATCCGTGGCGGTCGTGCTGCAGAAGAACCTGCTCTTCTCCGGGACGATCAAGGAGAACCTGCGCTGGGGCAACCCCGACGCGACCGATGAAGAGATCATCGAAGCCTGCAAGCTCGCGCAGGCAGATGAATTTGTCCGCTCCTTCCCGGACGGCTACGATTCCCACATCGAGCAGGGCGGCACGAACGTCTCCGGCGGCCAGAAGCAGCGTCTCTGCATCGCGCGGGCGCTGCTCAAGAAGCCGAAGATACTCATTCTTGACGACTCCACCAGCGCCGTCGATACCCGCACCGATGCGATGATACGCGCGGGCTTCCGCGAATATATCCCGGAGACGACGAAGATCATCATTGCCCAGCGCATCGCCTCCGTACAGGACGCGGACATGATAATCGTCATGGACAACGGGCGCATTGCCGACATGGGCACCCATGAGGAGCTTATGGCGCACAGCCCGATATACCGCGAGACCTATGAACAGCAGACGAGCGGAGGTGAGGACGATGAGTAATATGCGCAAAGGCCGGCCTCAGGGCGGCGCGATGGGCGCAGCCGACCCCAAGGCTCTCGGCAGAGCGGTAAAGAAGCTGTTCGAGTATTACCCCGTGATGGCGCCGCTGACAATGTTCTGCATACTGTTCTCGGCGGTCGTGTCCTCGATCCCGTCGCTGTTCCTGCAGAACGTGCTGGCCGTAATAGAAAAGTGGTACCTCAGCGGCGACTGGGCTTCCGCCAAGGCGGAGATCATCCCGTACATCACGCTGCTTGCGGTGCTGTACGTGCTCTCGCTGATATCCATGACGGCCTATACCCAGCTCATGGCATACATGACCCAGGGCTATCTTGACAAGCTCCGCCGCGAAATGTTCGACGACATGCAGGATCTGCCCATCAGCTATTTCGACACCCATCAGCACGGCGATATCATGAGCCACTACACCAATGATATCGACACCCTGCGTATGCTCATCAGCCAGTCGCTGCCGACGCTTATCCAGTCCGTCGCGATAGTGCTGGTCGTGCTCGCGATCATGCTGTACTTCAGCGTATGGATGACGCTCATCCTGCTTGCAGGCGTAGTGCTTATGTTCTTCGTCGCAAAGCGCTTCGGCGGCGGATCTGCGCGCTACTTTGTGAAGCAGCAGCGCTCCGTTGCCGATACCGAGGGCTTCGTGCAGGAGATGATGAACGGCCAAAAGGTCATCAAGGTGTTCTGCCATGAAGAGCAGAGCATCGAGGACTTCGACCGCATAAACGACAAGCTCTGCGACGACAGCTTCAAGGCGCATACCTACGCCGGCATTCTCGGCCCGATCATCGGCAACATCGGCAACATCCTCTATGTCGTGCTTGCACTGGTCGGCGGCGTACTGCTGCTGACGGGTGCGCCGAACCTCAGCCTTTCCGGCAAGGCCTTCAGCATCAGCATCCTTGTCCCGTTCCTTAATATGGCAAAGCAGTTCACCGGCAACGTCAACACCCTCTCCCAGCAGATAAACTCCATCGTCATGGCCGGGGCTGGCGCGGGACGCGTCTTTGCGCTGATGGATCAGAAGCCGGAGACGGACGACGGCTATGTCACGCTCGTGAACGTCACCGAGAACCCGGACGGCAGCCTGACCGAGACGCCAGAGCGCACCGGCAAATGGGCGTGGAAGCACCCCCACGGCGACGGCAGCCTGACCTATACTCCCCTGCGCGGCGACGTTCGCCTGACCGACGTCGACTTTGCCTATGTCGAGGGCAAGGATGTGCTGCATGACGTCAGCGTCTACGCAGAGCCCGGACAGAAGGTCGCCTTTGTCGGCGCGACCGGCGCGGGCAAGACCACGATAACGAACCTCATCAACCGCTTCTATGACATTGCCGACGGCAAGATCCGCTATGACGGCATAAATGTCAATAAGATAAAGAAGGCCGACCTGCGCCGCTCCCTCGGCCTTGTCCTTCAGGACACGAACCTCTTCACCGGCTCTGTCATGGACAACATCCGCTACGGCCGCCTCGATGCGACGGACGATGAGTGCCGCAAGGCCGCAGTCCTCGCCGGTGCGGACGACTTCATCAGCCGCCTGCCCGACGGCTATGATACCATGCTCACCAACAACGGCGCGAACCTCTCTCAGGGACAGCGCCAGCTGATCGCCATCGCGCGCGCCGCGGTCGCCGATCCCCCGGTCATGATCCTCGATGAAGCCACAAGCTCCATTGACACCCGCACCGAGGCCATCGTCCAGCGCGGTATGGATAAGCTCATGGAGGGCAGAACGGTGTTTGTCATCGCCCACCGTCTCTCCACCGTGCGCAACTCGGACGTCATCATGGTGCTCGACCACGGACGCATCATCGAGCGCGGCAGCCATGAAAAGCTGCTTGAGGAAAAGGGCACCTACTACCAGCTCTACACCGGTGCGTTCGAGCTTGAATAAGAACAGAAGATCCCCGGAACCAATGGTTCCGGGGATCCGTTTTATACTGTGCAGCTTTACTTCAGCATTTCCGCCTTGTCGATGATGAACTGGCGCAGCCATTCGCCGGCCTCTTCGTTCTTCAGCGCAAAGTCGATTATCGATTCCAGATAGCCCTTGAGGTTGCCGGTATCGTAGCGCCGACCCTCGAAGTCCACGGCGCACATCGGCTCGACATGGCACAGCTGCTTCATACCGTCGGTGAGCTGGATCTCGTTGTTGCGGCCGGGAGCAGTGTTTGCGAGGATATCGAAGATCGCCGGGGTCAGGACGTAGCGCCCCATGATGGCGTAGTTTGAAAGGCGCTCCGCCATGGTCGGCTTCTCATTCATGTCGCCAATGCGGTATACGCGGTCGGACAGCTTCTCTTCGAGCTTGACGGAGGAGTACTTGCATATCTCCTCGCCGGGGAACTCTCTGATGGCGATGGCGCTGCAATGGTTCGTCTCGGCAGCGTCGACAAGCTGTTTGAGTACCGGTGTGTCGCTGAGCATTATATCGTCGCCCAGCAGTATGCCGAAGGGCTCGTCACCGACGAAGCTCTTCGCGCGCCATATCGCGTGACCCAGACCCTTCGTCTCCTTCTGGCGCAGGAAGTACACATCCGCCATGTCCGCGACCTCGCGCACCATGCGGGCTTCCTTCTCCTTGCCGTCAGAGAGCAGACGCGCCTCAAGATCGGGGGCATAGTCAAAATAATCCTCGATCGGGGACTTGCCGCGGTTGGTGATGATGAGGATCTCCTCAACGCCCGCCGCGACTGCTTCCTCTACGATGTACTGGAGGACGGGCTTGTCCACCAGCGGCAGCATCTCCTTGGGGATGCTCTTGGTGTTCGGCAGCAGTCTCGTCCCGAGACCGGCTGCGGGGATTATAGCTTTCCTTACTTTCATGTCCTTACCTCCTCGGCGTGATATTTCAATCCTTGAATTTTTCTATAAGATCACGGAAAAATTTCTTTTCCGGAAGATACCTCATCAGCGGCAGGCCGATCAGATACATCACCGCGGCCTCGCCCAAGAAGATATACAGCGCGTTTAGTGCGAACACCTCCGGGTGCGCGAACACCTTCTGGCCGTTATACGCCTCGGTTATCACCGCGCCGATGACGACCGCGTTTATCACGACGTTTGCGCTGCATGCCAGAAACTCGCTGAGCAGGGTGTGCTTCCCCTGACCGAGACGTGCTGCGGTGAGCACCGCCGCAAGCGTCGCGAGCGACCCGAATATGATATCAAAGATGTTGCCCGTCAGAACATTTGCTATCGCGCAGCCGGCGAACAGCCCCCACGCCGTGCACGGCAGAAAGTACGGCAGGATGCACAGCGCCTCGGACACACGCACCTGTATCGCGCCGTAGCTTATTGGGGCGAGCAGCATCGTAAGTGCTGCATACGCCGCGCCGACGACGGCAGCAGCGGTGATCGAGCGCGCGGTATTATTCATTTTCATTCGTCTTTTCCTCCCGGCCTTCCGCCATTTCGCGCGCGACTTCCTCGCGGTGCTTGAGCGAGAACTCGCAGCCGCAATAGAGCTGGCGGTAAACATTATACTTCTCGCACAGCTCGATGGAGCGGTTCTCCCCGTCGCGCTTCTTGAAGTCGGACGGCAGCCAGCTCACGCCGACCATGCGCCCTACCTCTTCGCCGATCGTGTTTATCCTCACCGCGTCCTTATGGCGCGAGAGCGTCAGCGTTGAGCAGAAATAGTCAAAACCGTAGTGCTTGGCGAGTCTGCCCGCTTCGAGCAGACGCACACGGAAGCACTCGGTGCAGCGCTTTCCGCCCTCCGGTTCGTTCTCCAGCCCCTTTATGCGCGCGTAGTAATCCTCGCTCTTTCTCGGCTCGGCCAGAACGCTTACCTTATCTGCAAGGCCCATGTCCTCAATGAGCTTTACCTGAGTTTTGAAGCGGCGGTCAAACTCCTGCTGGGGGTAGATGTTCGGGTTATACCACAGCAGCGTCACGTCGAAATACCGCGTCAGATATTCAAGCACAGAGCTTGAGCACGGCCCGCAGCAGCTGTGGAGCAAAACACGCGGCAGCTTTTTGCCGCGCTTCTGGATGATCTTGTCCAGTTCCTTTTGGTAGTTTCTGTTCATGTCCAGATAATAACACATATATTCAAAAAATGCTACTGTTTATGATAACGAAAGCAACGCTCCGCAAACCGCGGAGCGTCGCCATACTGTCGCTCTTTACTCGTCCGCTTTATCCGCGTCCGGAGTCTTCCCGCCTGACGCGCGCCGGCGGCCGCCGCGGCCCTTGCCGCTGGTCTCGCTGCCGTCCGTCCGCTGAAGCGTTATGCGCTCGCGAAACTCTGTCGGCGTCATTTCCTTGAACCGGTAAAAGTTCATGTTGAAGGTCTTGATGTTGCTATACCCGACGGCTATCGCGACGTCGATCACAAGGTAATCCGTGGACACCAGCAGCTCGCAGGCCTTGTTGACGCGCGTGGAGTTGAGGAGCGTATCGAAGTTCATCTCGTTATAATAGAGCAGCAGGCGGTTCATTTCCGGTACGGACACGTTGAACTCCGCCGCGACGCTCGCCGCGCTGAGCTTCTCCGTCTCGTAGTTTTTATAGATATAATCCGTCAGCGCGAAGGCGACCGCCTTATCGGAGATGTTGAACTTCGTGACGGCCTTGGAATATATCTTCCGGTACTGAATCGGCGTGATCCCGACGCGCTGCGCGAAGTGCTTGGACACGTGCGACGCGTCCACAAAGCCGCAGAGCTTGGCGATCTCGTCGAGCGTCAGGTCGGTGTAGATGAGGTAATCCGACGCTTTCTCCACGCGGATGCTGCTGAGGAGCTTTGAAAAGCTCGTGCCGGTCATGCCGGATATCTGCTTTGACAGCGCCGACTCCGACAGAAAGAACGCCTCGGCGACCTGCGAGAGCGTCAGCTTCTCAGCCGAGTGGGCATAGAGATAGCTCAGTATCGACTGCTCCTTGACGCTCGCCTCGTGCCCGGTGTCGAGCTCGCCGCGGTGCGACATGATGTAACGCCGGTAGACGATGACAAGCTCAATGAGCTTATTGATGGTGTAGAGCTGCGAAAACGGCTTGTCCGGCGGCTTTACGCGCGTGGACTCGACGCCGAGCTCCGCCTTGAGGTTCTCCATGATGCCGTCTACATACTCCGCCTGTATGCTGTCAAGGTACGCGACCGGCTCCACGGTGAGAAAGCGCAGCGGCTCGGCGGAAGCGTCGCCCGCGCCGGTGACGCTCTTGAACACGGAGTTGAGGTAGGCATAGTCGTAGATGACCTTGATGAATTGCAGCGTCTCCGTCACCTCGACCATGTCGGTTATCTTCCACGGCGTGATGGCGATGAGTGTGTTCGGGCGAAGGGGATATTCCTCGCCGTCTATGATGATTTTCCCGCCCCCACGTTTTACATAAAGGAAGCGCGCCGCCTGATGGATGATCGCCCTTGTGGGCTTTTCTATCGCCTCATAGTCGAACGAGCAGATCACTGCCGGGTCTGAGGCGGAGGCGCGGGCGTCCTGAAGCATTGCGCGTCTTGGCATGGTCTGCACCGTCCTTTCATTTGTGAAATACCGGGTGTACGCATAAAGGTGCGTACACCCGGTATTTTAGATTAGTTCATTCGATAATTCAAGCTTAAAATCAGCTCAGCACCGCCATAGCTATCGTGAGGATAACGCCGACGACGACAAACAGAGTGACCAGAAGCTTCCATGCCCACTTGACCCAGGTCTCATAGGGGACACGTGCAAGTGCAAGCCCGCCCATGATGAAGCCGCAGGTAGGAGTAAAGAGGTTGACGAGGCCGTTCGCGGCAACGTTTATCATGACAGCAGTCTCTACGCTCCAGCCCATGCCCGCAACGATTGGGGATACGATTGGGCTGGACAGGCTCGCAAGGCCCGAGGAACTGGGAACGAGGAAGCTGAGGCCGACATGCAGTATGTAGTCAAGCATACCGAACACACCAGCGGAAACGCCGGACTGGCTCAGTGCGGTGACGGAAGCCTCAACGATCCAAGTGCCGAGGCCGGTGGTGCTCATGATAACGGTGGTGGCGCGCGCCATCGCGATGACGAGGTTAACGCCGACCATGTCGCCGAAGCCGGCGATGATGAGTTTCATGAGCTGACCCTTATCCTCAAGGCCGACAATGCCGATGATGATACCCATGAGCAGGAACCAAGTTGCCGCGTCATAGAACCACCAATCGCCGAAGCCGGCGCCGGTGAGCCAGGAGGAGATGGGGGCAAAGAAGTTGTAAGCGCCTTCGCTGAGATCGCCCCAAGGAATGAAGCCGAGGATCATGACGATGAAGGACAGGGCGAACAGCCACAGAACAGCCTTCTGACGGCCGGTGAGCTTGACATCGCCGATATCGTCCTTGCCGCCATAGGCCAGCTTGCACTCGCTGAGCTGCTCAGCAGTGAGGATGGAGCCCTTATTGGCGCGGACTTTCTTTGCATAAGAGGTGACAAACAGTGCGGAGGTAACATAGGCAACGAGCCAGATGATGATGGCAATGACATAAGTGGTGCCCATGTTGACCTCAACGCCGACGTCAGCCGCAGCGGAGACCGCCGCGCCGGTGGCGAAGGGGTTGATGGTGGAGCCGAGAACACCGGTGCCTGCGCCGAGCAGAACCGTTGCCGCACCGACGATCGGGTCAAAGCCGGCGGCCATCATGGTCGCTGCAAGCAGGATGTAGAAGCCGACGGTCTCTTCGCCCATACCGTAGGTGGTACCGCCGACGGAGAACACGAACATCAGGACCCAGATAAGAATAAGCTCTTTGCCGTGCAGCTTGCGCACGAGGGACTGGATGCCGGTCTCAAGAGCGCCTGTGCCTGTCACGATCGCGAGGAACGCGCCGAGGCAGAACACGAAGGTGATAACGTCGGCCGCGTCAGCGAAGCCGTTGACGGGAGCCATAAAGATATCGCTGGAGGTTGCTCCGACGACTTCGGCGGTATTGCCGTCAGCGTCGGTGTAGGTGTTGCCCGCTGCTATCCATGTGGCTATTGACACAAGGAGCAAAACGGCGAGCAGGATCGCAAATGTACTGATCGATCTTTTTGCCTTTTTGGACATGATTTGAAACCCCTCTCTTTTAATTTGTTTGGACTTTGCAAGTGGAACTGAGATAGCGCGATATTAAAACGTAAAACGCTTACCGGGTAATCACGGTGCCGGTCTTGCCCTCGAGGGCGTCCGCGGCACGGGCAAGGGAGGTGATGAGTGCGGTCCCGCCATGGTCGTTGTTCTTCACGAACTCCATGCAGGATTCGACCTTCGGCAGCATGCTTCCGGGAGCAAACTGGCCTTCCGCGATATATTTCTCGCAGTCGGCGATCGTCATGGAGGAGAGCTCCTTCTGGTCGGGCTTATTGAAGTTTATGCACACCGCGTCCACTGCGGTGAGGATGATGAGACGGTCTGCGCGCACGTCCTGCGCCAGCAGGGAGCTTGCGCGATCCTTATCGATGACCGCCGCGACGCCGCGAAGGCCGTCCTCGGTCTCGACGACGGGGATGCCGCCGCCGCCGACAGTGATGACGATGTCGCCGGCGCGCACGAGCTGATCGACAACGTTCAGCTCAACGATGCGCTTGGGGATGGGGGAGGGAACGACACGACGGTAGCCGCGGCCTGCGTCCTCAACGAAGATGAAGCCTTTTTCCTCGGCGACCTTCTCTGCCTCTTCCTTGGTGTAGAAGCTGCCGACGGGCTTCGTGGGATGCTGGAAGCCGGGATCCTTCTCATCGACGACGACCTGCGTCACGACGGTCGCACATTCCTTATTTATGCCGCGGTTCTTCAGCTCATGCTGGATAGCCTGCTGAAGATGATAGCCGATGTAGCCCTGCGTCATTGCGCCGCATTCGGGGAAGGGCATGAACGGGGTGTTCCCGCCCTTGTTCGCGGAGAACTCCATCGCGAGGTTTATCATGCCGACCTGCGGGCCATTGCCGTGGCCGATGATGACCTCATAGCCCTTCTCGACGAGGTCTACGATGGGGCGGGCGGTATTGCGGACAAGCTCAAGCTGCTGCTCGGGGGTTTTGCCAAGCGCGTTTCCCCCGAGAGCGACAACAATTCTTTCTGCCATGTTTTCTTCCTTACTTCAGCGTTGCGTACATCACAGCCTTGATGGTGTGCATACGGTTCTCTGCTTCCTGGAACTGACGTGCCTGATGGCCAAGGAACACATCGTCGGTGACTTCCATAGCCTCGAGGCCGAACTTCTGGTAGATATCCTCGCCAACGGTCGTCTCGCGATCGTGGAAGGAGGGCAGGCAGTGCTCAAAGATGGCGGTGGGCTTAGCCATAGCCATGACTTCCTTATTGACCTGATAGGGACGCAGGAGCTTGATGCGCTTCTCCCACAGCTCTGCCGGCTCGCCCATGGAGAGCCATATATCGGTGTAGAGCACGTCGCAGTCACGTGCGCCGACAGCGACATCGTCGGTGAACTCAAGTACCGCGCCGGTCTCGGCGGCGACTGCCTGGCACTTCTCGATGAGCCAATCCTCAGGCATGAGCTCCTTGGGGCCGCAGGCGCAGAAGTGCATGCCGAGCTTTGCGCAGACGACCATGAGGGAGTTTGCAACGTTGTTGCGGGCATCACCAAAGAAGGTGAGCTTGCGGCCGCGCATGTCGCCGAACTCTTCGCGTGCGGTCATGATGTCGGCGAGCATCTGCGTGGGATGGAACTGGTCGGTCAGGCCGTTCCAGACGGGAACGCCGGAGTAACGGGCGAGGTCTTCAACAACGGACTGCTTGAAGCCGCGGTACTCAATGCCGTCGAACATACGGCCGAGAACCTTCGCGGTGTCTGCGAGGGATTCCTTCTTGCCCATCTGGGAGGAGCCGGAATCGAGGAAGGTGACGCCCATGCCGAGGTCGCGTGCGCCGACTTCGAATGCGCAGCGGGTACGGGTGGAGGTCTTTTCGAAGAGCAGGACGATCTGCTTATCGGTCAGCCACTTGTGCTCGATGCCGTTATTCTTCATGCGCTTGAACTCGGAAGCGAGGTCAAGGAGATAGTTGATTTCGTCCGGGGTGAAGTCCAGAAGAGTAAGGAAGCTTCTGCCGCGAATGTTGAGACCCATAATTATTTCCTCCTAAAAGTGATGATAGAGATTTTTGTTTAAGAACTTCTTTTTTTATTCTGCGCGGATGAGCGGCATGGACATGCAGCGCGGGCCGCCGCGGCCGCGGGACAGCTCCGCCGACGGCATTTCGAGAACCTGGATGCCCTCGTCGCGGAGGATGGCGTTCGTGACGTCGTTGCGCTCGTAGACAACGATCTTGCCCGGTGCGATGCACAGGGTGTTGGAGCCGTCGTTCCACTGCTCGCGTGCCGAGGCGATCAGATCGTCGCCGCCGCAGTTGATGAGCTTGACGTGCTCGGTGCGGGTGTACTTGGAAAGGATGTCTTCGAGCTTCGAGTCGATACGGCGGATGTGCAGATCGGTCGGATCCTTCGTGCCCGGAGTGATCTCGTACACGGTGAGAGGCCCAAGGATCGCGGGATGGATAGTGTACTTGTCGTAGTCGATCTGGGTGAAGACGGTGTCAAGGTGCATGAACGCGCGGCAGTCGGGAATGTCGAAGGCCAGCACGGTGCGGATCTTGGCGTTGGGATCGGCAAAGAGATTGCGGGCCGCGGCCTCGATGCCGTCGGGAGAGGTGCGCTGGGAGATACCGATGGCGAGAGTGTCCTCGGTGAGGTTCAGAACGTCGCCGCCCTCGATGTTCGCGTGGAAGTCACGATCGTAGTAACGAGTGACGAGCCCCTCAAAGTCGGGGTGATAACGGAAGATGTAGTCAGCGTAGATAGTCTCGCGGCAGCGGGTCGGGAAGCGCATCCTGTGCAGGAACACGCCGGTGCCGACGGACGCGAACGGGTCGCGGGTGAAGTAGAGGTTCGGCATCGGGTCGACGATGAGGTCGTCAGCCGGGGCGATCATATCCTGCAGGGAGTAAGCGGAAGCGCCGCCCATTTCCTTGAGCGTGATGCCCTCCATGGTCTTCTCGACAAGAGCCTTGCCCTCAAAGTTGCTGATGAGGTAATCATACAGCTTATCCTGCCAGCGGCGGGTCTTTATGTTGCCCTCGGACAGCCACTGATATATAAAGGGCTTGATGACCTCGGGGTGGAGCTTGAACACCTCGGCCATGAGGTCTTCAAGGTAGACGACCTCGGTTCCGTTATTGCGGAGAATCTGCGCGAAAGCGTCATGCTCCTGCTGTGCGACCTTCAGGAACGGGATATCATCGAAAAGAAGCTCCGGCAGACGATCGGGCGTAAGATTGAGAAGCTCGCGGCCGGGACGATGAAGAAGCACTTTTTTCAGCGGCTTTATCTCGCTGCGAACGCAAATGCCTTTCATTTTATTTCCTCCTGTTTTTGATATTATTTCTTTTTTTTCGCTGCGTCGTTCCTGCGCGCATAGTACCGACGCGGTGTGTCACTGTACATATCATATCCGATGCTGATTAAAATATTGGAAGAATCGTGTAGAAGAAATTGTATATTTTCGTCATTCTCGTTGTACGGAAAACAGCAAATTTTACGTTCTCAAACCCGTTTATTTTTTGCGCTGTGACACCAAAAGTTGAAAATTTAACGAGTGTTTTATATGGAATGCGCACAGTTGTGCGCGTGGGAACCGGTTCCCAATTTGTGAAAAAGCTAAAAAGAACCGAGGAAAACCGTCTTGTGACGGTTTTCCTCGGTTTTTACTGCTCCAGTCGTTTTTGGAACGTTTATACGGCTGTCATTTTTGCGAATTGTATATTTTGGATTTTGACGCAGTTTGTGAAAAATAACGGCAGGGCTGTTACATACTCTCCGGAGCGGAAACGCCGATGAGCGTGAGCGCGTTTTTGAGGGTTATCATCGCAGCCTTGATGAGGCCGATACGCTCGTTGGTAAGCTCCGGATCGTCGGGGTTATTGACCTTGGTGGAGTTATAGTAGCTGTGGAAGACCTTGACGAGCGTGATGATATACTCGGTCATCTTGTTCGGCTTGCGGTTGAGAGCGTCTGCGGCGACCTCCTTCGGGAACTCGCTTATGAGCTTGAGCATCTGCATTTCCTTCTCGTCGGTCAGGCGCTCGTAAACATCGACGCTCTTGAACTCAGGGATCTGGGGATTTCTGAGGATGGAGCACATACGGGAGTAGGCGTACTGCGCGTAGTAAACAGGGTTGTTGTTGTCCTTGGAGCGGGCAAGCTTGAGGTCGAGATCCATGTGCGTTGCCACGTCCTTGGAGACGAAGAACCAACGCGCGGCATCCACACCGATATCCTCGCACAGCTCGCGCAGGGTGATGGCGTTGCCGGTACGCTTGGACATCTTGACTTCCTTGCCGTCCTCGACCATACGCACCATTTGTATCAGGTCGACCTCGAGGGTTCCCTTCGGGTAGCCGAGCGCGGTCAGCGCGTTCTGCATACGGATAACGTAGGAGTGGTGATCCGCGCCCCAGAGGTCAACGAGCAGCGGGTAGCCGCGCTCGACCTTGTAGACGTGGTTTGCGATATCGGGCGTCAGGTAGGAGAAGGTGCCGTCGCTCTTGCGCAGGACGCGGTCTTTCTCATCGCCGTAGTCGGTGCTCTTGAACCAGAGCGCGCCGTCCTTTTCGTAGGTAAGCCCCATGTCCGCCATGCGGTCAAGGCAGGCATTGATGCGCTTGCAGTTGTCCTCATAGAAGAAGGTCTCGTGCATCCAGCTCTGCATGGTGACGCGGTAGGTCTTGAGGTCGCGGTCGATTTTCTCAAGCTCCTTCTTCTTGCCGTAGTCCATGAAGTACGCAAGGCGCTCCTTGGGATCGGCGGCGAGCCACTTGTCGCCCTCTTCCTTGGCGAGCTGGGCTGCGATCTCCTTTATATCATCGGCATGATAGCCGTCCTCCGGCAGGGGATACTCCTTGCCGAAATACTCAAAATAGCGCGCGGTGAGGGATTCGCCGAGCTTAACTATCTGGTTGCCGGCGTCGTTGACATAGAACTCGCGCAGCACGTCCCAGCCGCTGGCTTCCATCAGGCGGCAGATGCAGTCGCCCCATGCGGCGTTGCGGGCATGGCCGCAGTGCAGGTCGCCGGTCGGGTTCGCGGAGACCCATTCGAGCAGCATATGCTTATCCTTGCCGGAATCGTTCTTGCCGTAATCGTCACCGGCGGCGATGACCTCGTTGATGACGGCGGCGAGGGAGCTCTGCTTGAGCTTGAAGTTAATGAAGCCGGGGCGGGCGACGGTTATCGACTCGCACTCCGGGAGAAGCTCTGCGAGCTTCGTGGTAAGGGGCTCGGCGATCTCCATCGGGTTACGTCGGAGAGTGCGCGAAAGCTTCATGGCAATGCTGGTGGAATAATCGCCCAGCTTGGTGTCCTGAGGGGTCTCGATAATGAGCTGACCCTCAGCCGGTTCCAGATCATAGACCTCTTTTACGGCCTTCTTCGCGGCGTCATAAATCTTGCTTCCAAAGTCGTTCATGCAAATAACTCTCCTTATCTTTCAGTAAAGCCATGTAATCACTGCGGATATACATCTTAATACTATACCATAAATTCCCCTTTATGCAAGCCCTTTATACCGCAATTTTCCTGCGGGGGCTGCATTTGCCGCGCCTAAAAGGAATTTGCATACCTGCCGGAATGTGCGCTCCCGAACAGTCTCCTGCTGACGGCTCCCTGCCTGCGCTTGACATTTCGCCATGCGGGCGATACAATAATCATAGAAAGAGCGCTGCGACATGCGGTTAGCTCTTCAAGTTGTTGACAGTTAATGCAAAGCATTTACCGCCGTCACTTGGCAGAGTGTCGGCGGTTTTGCTTTACGGTTATCGTGATCGTGTATGTAAGTACATGAAACGTAAACGTAATAGGCAGTTTGCTTCACCTCCTTTGCGGAGATGTAACTAACCGCCTGCCGTTGTGCAGCGCTCCCGGTGCATCAGCACCGTTCATACTACAACATTTGCTCCGACGAATTGCAAGCATTCACGACAGGTTCGGACGTATTGTGCATTGTCATATATAATTCGAGCGTACCACGTTTCGCGGTACGCTCTTTCTATTATTATATACTTTCCTATCAGCCGCCGAGGTAGGCCTTGCGAACCTCGTCGCTTTCGGCAAGCTCCTTGCCGGTGCCGCTGAGGGTGATCTTTCCCGTCTCGAGCACGTATGCGCGGTCGGCGACGGAGAGCGCCATCTGCGCGTTCTGCTCGACAAGGAGGATCGTCGTCCCGTTCTTGTGCAGCTGACGGATGATGTCGAATATCTGCTCGACGAGTATCGGCGCAAGACCCATGGACGGCTCGTCCAGCATCAGCAGCTTCGGGTGGCTCATGAGCGCCCTGCCCATTGCGAGCATCTGCTGCTCGCCGCCGGAGAGAGTACCGGCGATCTGCTTCTTCCTCTCGCGCAGACGCGGGAACTGCTCATAGACCGACTCGATATCCGCGTCGATACCGGCGTTCTTCTGCGTGAACGCGCCCATTTCGAGGTTTTCCTCGACGCTCATCTGGAGGAAGATGCGCCGCCCCTCAGGAACCTGCGCAAGTCCCTTGTACACGAGCTTGTGTGCCGGGACATGGCTGATGTTCTCGCCGTTGAACTCGATGCTGCCGGTACGGGAGCGCAGAAGCCCGGAGATGGTCTGGAGCGTCGTGGACTTGCCCGCGCCGTTTGCGCCGATAAGGGTAACGATCTCGCCCTCGTTGACTTCAAAGGAGATGCCCTTTATCGCGTGGATCGCGCCGTAGTATACATTTATATTATCTACCTTAAGAATAGTGCCCATGCGCTCAGGCCTCCTTCTTCTTGCCGAGGTATGCTTCGAT
>CEBY01041639.1_pt1 | contig 25004 bp, 10 predicted proteins | sample 554731 | NCBI WGS metagenome assembly CEBY01 (sample SAMEA3182050, study PRJEB8094) | gut metagenome | biome: human; feature: gut; material: Stool; isolation source: human stools | place: Canada | collected 2012-02-22
TTGATCATCTGATGCAGCGCGGAGGCCAGCTTGATGGCTTCAGCGACGGTCAGCGTGCCCTTCGGCTGATAGGTCGTGGCAGTCACGCCATTGATCAGACCGTTCTCCCAGGCGCCCTTGACTGCGTCATAGAACCAGTCGCCCGTGGTCACGTCGGTGAACGGGAATCTGCCGGTCGTCGGGGTCTTCGTGGCGGGGATCAGTGCCGGGAGGATGGGGTCGATCGGCTCGTTGATGAGCTTCCACTTTGCGGTCAGCGTCAGGTCGGACAGAACGGGCTTGCTGAAATCATAGAGCGTGCCGTCCAGATACCAGCCTTTGAACGTGTACAGACTGCGCGTGGGCTCGCCGGGGTTGGAGGCAGTCTCACCGCGGATAACCAGCTGCGATTCGACCGGCGTGCCGCCGTCAGAATCGAAGGAAACGGTATAGATCGGATCAAAGACTGCCGTCAGCGTCACGTCGGAAACAGCCGTGAAGGTGTAGTTCGCATCCGTGGAGACGATCTTGCCGTTCTGCATCCATGCGTAGAACTCCTCGCCCTCGGCAGGCTGTGCCTGTGCGGTGACCTCTTCGCCGGACCAGACCTCAACGACGTCCTTGGCAGCGAAGTCATCAGTGTAGGCTTCCTTAACAAGACCCTTATCTGCATTGTAGGACTGCAGCGTCACGGTGCAGTTGGTGAGCTCACCGTCGGAAGCAGCGTCCAGATCAACAACGTATGCGGTGTAGTTGGTCGCATAATCGAACAGATAGAGAACTGCAATGCCGTTCGTGACGCTCGAAGCATCCAGCGTAACTGTGGACGCAGTGCCGGCAGCTTTCTCTGCAAAGATCGCGTCGTCTCCCACAGTGAGATCGGGATAGGTGTCAAGCTCGACATAGGCCAGATACTGGTTGTCCTTGACCTTAACAGTCAGTTCCTTGGTATCCGGGTCATAGCTTGCCGTGAGTGCCTTCGGAGCCTCGGAGTCAACCGTGCAGACATAGTTCCACTCCAGATACTTCTGGCCCTTCGTCTTAAGCGTGCTGTAATCCGTGCCGCCGTTGGTCAGCGCGCCGAGTTTGTCCGCGCCGTAGGCAATGTTGGCATAGTAGTTGACATCGACCTTGGTGTCGTTCGGAACTGCGTTGCCGTCCAGATCGGTGCCGTCCCACAGGAACGAGCCGGTGGCTATCCAGCCGTTATCCGTGTCATAGATGGCCTTCGGCAGATATTCGGTGTCTTTCGCATAGTAGACCTCGCCGGTTTCACGGTTGGAGACAACCATGATCAGGTGACGGGCATTGCGGAGCGTCATCGGCTGCATGAACAGCGTCCGCTCGAGCGCATATGCGGCATCCGGGCTGGAAACTGCGATTCTGTCCGCATCGAACGGGAGATCCAGCTCCGAGTCGAACGGGTTCGTACCGGCCAGAGAGCTGCTGGTGATGGAGTTGCCTCTGATCGCAACCAGATAGGCCAAATTCGGCCAGGTGTTGCAGGAAACGTCCGTGTTGTCGGTCATAACGTCGATCCAGTCAAGCTGTTCCATGACGGGAGCCTGTGCCCAGTCGCCATAGAAGCCCATGAACGTGCCATGGAAGCAGGCGGTCGGGTCATGGGTTGCAGCGGGACTCGTGAAGTTGATGTAGCCCTCGATGTACGCGCCGTTCGGATAGATGGCGTCGATATCGGCCATGAAATCATCCGTCAGCTGTACGTCGATCACGACTTCTGCCGTCTGGCCGGGACCGATGACGAGAACGTCGTCTTCATAGTTAGTGGTAACAGTGACCGCGTCCTCTGTCAGACCGAGCGTCGTCAGTGCGTTGTAGTAGTTGCCTTCCTCATCTGCTACGGGCTCATCGAAGCAGAACTTCCACGAAATGTTGAATTCCTTGCCGTCCTCTTCGAGATCCCAGCCCGGGAACTCGTTTCTCAGATCCTTGACGGTGTAGCGGATCTGGAAGTGGCCGTCCTTGGAGGGGTTGTCGCCGATGTTGGCGATCGGGTTGGTGATGTACGCCTTTGCACCACCGAGAACAAGCTGCTCGGCATGGAAAGCATCGACCAGACCAGCGCCCTGCTTTCTCGGACTGAAGGTGTAGTTGTTGGGAATAACCGTCTGCGCGGAGGACGCCAACAGAGCCTCTGCCATGTCAGCCAGTTCCTTCTTGCTCAGATCCTTGTACTTCGATTCGCTCTTCAGATAACTCAGGATGGTCGCAGTAACACCCGCGACATCCGGCGTCGCCATGGAGGTACCGGACATGACCTGATAACCGTCCGTCGTGTTGTTCTTTGCAGACAGAACGCTGCCGCCGACACCGGAGATCTGCGGCTTGAGCGTCAGGGACGGGGTGGGGCCCCAGGAGCTGAAGGACGAAGACTGCCAGCCGGTGGGGTTGTCAACAGAGGCCATCTCCGCGAGGAATGTGACCTTCTGTTCCTTTGCGTTAAGCAGCTTGGCTGCGTCCTCGCCGGAAACGGAAACAGCGGGAAGCTTCGTGCCGTCCAGCGCCATGTTGATGATGCCGGATTCGTTGTTATAAACGATTGCAGCAACTGCACCCTTTGCATCCGCATTGTTGACCTTGTCAACGAAGGAAATGCCGCCGCGCTTGATAACTGCGACCTTACCGGTGACATCGATGCCTTCATAGTCGGCTTCTTCGCCGTTGCCGCGAACCAGAACAAAGTCATACGTCTTACCAGCCAGCGCATTATAAGCGTTGACCGTATCGCTGTAGCCGATCTGTGCGCCGTCAACTTCAATCGCCGGAGAGGCGTACTTCGCGTTGTCAACGGAGGCGACAGACAGGTTGCCGTCATAGGTGGACGGGGAACCGACAACGCCGTAGTCCGCATAGTCGGACGTGACATAGCCGGCAGGAACGCCGGTGATGCTCTCGCCGTCTGCCATGGAGCCTTCGTTGCCCGCTGCGATGCAGCAGATGACGCCCGCTTCGTCCAGCGTGGTGAAGATGCCGTTCAGGACTTTTTCCTCGTTGCCGTCATAGACGAAGCCGTTCTGTGCGCCGAGGGACATATTGATGACGTCCGCACCCAATGTGTAGGCGTCTTCAAGGGCTGCGAGATAAACGTCGCTGGAGGTGCCTCTCTCCGCCGGGTCGGAGGAGAAGACCTTCAGTGCAAGGATCTGCGCGCCGGGCGCGGAGCCTGCGAATTCATAGCCGCCGTCATCCGACAGGACGCAGCCGGCTGCGATGCCGGAGACGTGCGTGCCGTGACCGCTGACGTCGTCGGTCGCGTCGTTGTCCTTGTCATAATAGTCATAGGAGAACGGAACCTTTGCCGACAGATATTTGCCGCGGCCAAGCTTTTCAATCGCGACCTCGGCCTGCTCCTTGCTGATGGCAGCCTTGTTCAGCATACTGTCATACGCTGTGAACGCCTCGTGGCCCGGGGTGATGCCGGTATCGATGACCGCAATGACGGTGCCCTTGCCGGTATCATAGCCGCGAACCTTGGTGATGTTGGTCATGTCGTTGGCCGAATCCATGCTGGGCATGACAACGGGCTCGTCGTAATAGTTGGCCAGATAGACCTCCTTGACGCCGTCCGTGTTAGCCAGCTTCTCGAGGTCGCCGAACTTGACGTCGGTGGACATACCGTTGAGCAGCGTGGTATACTCGTACTTGACGTCATAGTTGACCGCCTCCTGCTTGATTGCGGTCTTGATGCGGCTGTGCTGCGAAACGAGGGACTTCGCTGCAGCTGCGACAGCGCTCTGCGTTGCAACACTGCTTTTGTTCAGTGCCGCAGGCAAAGCTGCGTCGCCCTCAAAAATAACGATCGCGCGGACGGTATCGTTGTCCGCGTAAGCCTCTTCACCATTCTGCAGCTTGAATTTGTTCTGCTGAATGGCGGTGCTCAGCTTGCTTGCATCCGGAGTCGTCTCGGTCAGCTTGACATTGTATGCCGAGGAGGCCGAAGCCATCGGAACCATGCCAAGAACCATGACGAGCGCCAGCAGCAGACTCAGCACGCGGCATCTTGTTTTCTTGCTCATGAATGTTTCTCCTTCCTTGTCGTTCATTTGTGTCTAAAGCCCGGCAATCTGCCGTCCTCCACCACAATATGTTGTAGCTATTATAATCCGGAGCCTCCAATTTTTCAATACTCTTCGCCCTCAATTCAGCGATTTTCCAAAAAAAAGATTTTTCCGTAAACTACCTCTCCACGGCCCGTATAAAACGTGCTTTTCGGGTAGGCCGCGAGGCGCTTTTACACTGTCATCCGCGCTCCGGTGCACTACGGTTTTCTGTGCCCAGATGTGCGGTTCGATTTGACGAACGCGGATGGATCGTGTATCATGAAAGCACCTTCTGCTGCTGGGCAGCGGCTGCTAAATCTGAGTTTCCGGCGCGCAGACGCGCCAAATTTAACGGGTAAAGGAATGGACTGCTATGAAGCTTGTAGTATTGGACGGATATACGGAAAACCCCGGCGATCTGAGTTGGAAAGGGCTGGAGGCGCTTGGAGAATTGACCGTTTATGACCGCACATCGTATACAGAATCCCCGCTGATCGCGCAGCGCATCGGCGATGCGGAAATCGTCATTATGAATAAGACGCCGATCTCCCGCGCGACGATTGATGCGTGCCCGAATATCCGGCTGATTGCAGTCCTTGCGACGGGCTATAACGTTGTGGACTATCAGCACGCACGGGAAAAGGGCATTCCGGTCGTCAACGTGCCGACCTATGGAACAGCATCGGTCAGTCAGTTCTCTATTGCTCTGCTGCTGGAGATCTGCCACCATATCGGCCATCACAGCGCGTCTGTCCACAACGGAGACTGGGCTGCAAATCCCGACTGGTGCTATTGGGATTATCCGCTCATTGAACTGGCGGGCAAAACCATCGGCATCATCGGCTTTGGACGCATCGGACAGGCCGAGGGCAGAATCGCAAAGGCGATGGGCATGCGCGTTCTGGCATACGATATCTATCCCAACGATTCCGGCCATGCCGTCGGCGAGTATGTTGATCTGGATACCCTGCTTGCGCAGTCGGATGTGGTGTCGCTCCACTGCAACCTGACGCCCGAAAACACGGGACTTATCAATAAAGAAACGATCGCAAAAATGAAGGGCGGCGCGATTCTCCTTAACAACGCCCGCGGACAGCTGATCGTGGAGCAAGACGTTGCAGATGCGCTGAACAGCGGCAAGCTGGCAGCCGCGGGACTGGATGTAGTCTATACAGAGCCGATTCGGCCGGACAATCCGCTCTTGACGGCGAAAAACTGCATCCTCACGCCGCATATTTCCTGGGCTCCGAAGGAGAGCCGCCAACGGATCATGGAGATAACCGCCGAAAATATCCGTGCGTTCTTAAACGGAACGCTGCAAAACGTCGTCAATCCCTGAAAGCAGCCCGGCCCGGAGCAGTTCCGCTCCGGGCCAGTGTTCCAAAACAGTCGGTATTTATAATCCGACTGTTTTATTAGTTATTGGTAAATCCCCGCGTTTTCCGGTCTAAATGCACATTGCAAGTTTTCTTTTTCCCCGCGCCTCTGTGCTGGAACAGCAGCGGGGATCTGCATCGTCTGATATAAAGTGCGCTTCGTTATTGACTGCGGACTCAAGCAGGAACGCTTGACCGTCAATGACCAGCACGCCATCAGCATTGCGATCGCAACAAATCTTCTGCGGCGGCAGGACCTGCCGATCATTGAGCGCGGCAAGGCGTATAAAGCATTGCTGGATGCACGAAACCACTGCCGACATGCTCTATACGTTTCTTTGCCGCGGAGAAAGCACGGATGTTCCGTTTTTGCAGCGCATTTCTCATATTACATCCAACTATATAAAGGCAGGCCGCTCCATCGACGAGATTCCCGTCGGTGATTTTTTTGCGCCTTCGCTGCTGGATTTCACGCATGGCAGCTATCTCTGCATTGACCTCGACGTGTTTCTGACGCGCCAGTCAAAGAATCGCATGATCCATAAGTTCGGGCAGCAGCTTCGCATCAACCGCAGCAAGATCGAGGAGGCCAGCAACACCAACACGGACTTTGACGATCCCGGCAGCGCCCTCATCAGCACGAACGACAATCATGTCGCCGTCGAGATCAAGTGCAGTGAACTGGAAAAGGAACTTATCACAACCGACCGCAGAGCGCTGCAGGAATTGCTGAAACGAAACGGCAAGACCGGATAAGCCATATCCGCACGCATAGAAAAATACCCCTGCTGGACAACGCCATAAAGTGAGTCCGTCAACTTTCAATGGCATTGTCCGACATGGGCATACGTCTATTCGTACTTCATATTCTGTGCGGCAGTTATACGCACAAAAATTAGAGGTGACGACTATGAAAACCCGCGCACAGATCTACTCGCACGAAGCCAGCGGCATTCTGCGGGATATTTTCACCTATGGTGTTCTACACAGAAACAGATTTTGGGTTTATATCCACAGAAGGCTGAGCAACGCGCTTTGTGCCATGAACACGATGGACTTGCAGCGTTACCCGGAAAACTATGAGCTGCTTTCCACCGACGCGGCGCTCCGCGCGGAGCAGATCGCCTGCCGGATGCGGCATCTGGTCTACGGCTTCACCACCGTGCAGAAGCATGAAGATCTGACCTCTGCCGCCAATGTCCTCGGCATCACGATCACTGCGCATCCAGGGCTGGTGGAGATCACGCTGCCGGGTCTGCTTCCTGCCTGTCGCGTTGGCCGCGCTTTTCTATGTGGGCGGCTATCTCGCGCAGTTCATCTATTCCGCAGCTTACAGAATGTCCATGTTCTCAGGCATGACAAGGGCCGCGATGATGTAGAGCAGAATGCCTGTGCCAGTCAGGCCGAGGGCCGCCCAGATCAGGCGAACGACGGTGGGATCGATGCCGAGGTACTCGGCAAGACCTGCGCAGACACCGCAGATCATTCGGTTGTTGCTTTTATACAGTTTCTTCATCAGAAGTTCCTCCGTTTCATTGATATAGGTTAGACGGCGCTGCACACCGATTGTTCCCGGAACCGGAAAAAATTTCAGAACGCAAGCACAATGGGTTCGCCATGGATGGCAAGCTGCTCCTCGTAAATCTCAACAGGGCTGCCATCGATGCAGTTCTGATACACGCCGTTCGGCGCAGGGAAGCGGACGAGCGCGCTTTCGCCGCGCAGGCTGAACAGGCCAGCCATGCGGCGGCCGTCCTTTTCGTATACAGCAAGCAGCACGTCATGCGGCAGCGCCGTGAGCGTATAGCTGCCTTCCGCAAAGATCGCGTCGCGCTTGAGTTCTGCCAGATGCGCGAGGAACGCGGACTGGTCACGGCCGGTATTCCAGTTGATGGAGTCCTTATCGAACAGCGATGGGACGTGCGGGTTGTCGGCCTCCTGCCCGTTGTAGATCATCGTCAGCCCGCGCTGGAAGAACAGGAATGCCGTCCAGTTCCGGCGTATTTTCTCGTCCGGCAGGATATGGGCCGCGCGGGCGCGGTCGTGGTTTTCAAGGAAGCGCAGCTTGACGTAGTTATCGGGATAGATCCATTCCTGCGCGTCAAGCCGGTCGGCATACTGCGTCAGGCTAATCTTACCCTCCAGATAGTCGCGGAAATAAGGGTAGACATCGTAATCATAGCCTGCGTCGAACGCCTGATAGAGTTCAGCATCGGACAGGCTTGCAAAACCCTGTGCGCGGGCTGCGACATGGAAGCCGCGCTCGACCGATTCACACAGCCAGAAGCATCCGGGACGAACGGCCGCAACCTCTTCCCTCGCCCGCTTCCAGAATTCCAGCGGGACAAGCGGCGCAACGTCACAGCGGAAGCCGTCAACAAGGCGCGCCCAGTATTTGAGCGTTTCGATCTGGTAATCCCACAGTTCCTTGTGGCTGTAATCCAGATCTGCCACGTCCCACCAGTCGCCGAAGCGATTGCCGAGCGTTCCGTCCGGCTTGTGAAAGAACCACTCCGGGTGGTGCTCTGCCAGCCAGGAATCGGGCGACGTGTGGTTATAGACCACGTCGATGATGCACTTCATGCCCCGGTCGTGGATGGCGTCAACCAGATGCCGGAAATCATCCAGCGTGCCGAACTCTGGGTTCACAGCGCGGTAATCGCGGATGGCGTAGGGGCTGCCGAGCGTGCCCTTGCGATGCTTTTCACCGGTCGGGTGGATGGGCAGCAGCCAGATGATGTCCGTGCCAAGGGCCTTGATACGGTCGAGATCCGCCTGAACAGCGGTGAAGGTGCCCGCTTCGGAATAATTGCGGACATAGATGGAGTATAAAACCTGATTGCGAATGGTTTTTTCTGTATCAACAGCCATAAAAACAGCCTCCTTGGAATAGAATCTCTATTCGTATTGTACACAAATCATGGAAAAAGGCAAGTCGGCAAAATTCATAAAATCAAAGGATGCAACTTCTATCGTTTTTCTGCGTCTGTAAAAGCAGATCACATTTTATGATAAAGGAGAGATCATTTATGAAAAAGCTTCTTGCGATTATACTTGCAGCCGCGTGTGCGTTCTCGCTGGCAGCCTGCGCGGCCACTCCAGATACCCCGAACGCCTCCGCTCCCCCAGCAACAGAGGAGCAGCTGGACTGCATCGGCGACCCGACGACGCAGCAGCTGGCTGCACCTGTTGCTGTTTCCATGCCGCAGTATCCGAACGAAGCAAAGTACACAGCCAGCAATGGTAACTTTGACTCCGAGAAATACGACGAGGACTGGGACGCATGGTGGGAAAGCTATCAGGAAAAAACCGCAGATATGACCGACCCCGCCGCTCTGACGCATTGGTTCACGACCAGCATTCCAGCCCTGATGCAGAACGCAGGCAAGGAAAACCGCGTGTGCTCGCCGCTGAATATCTACATGGCGCTTTCCATGCTGGCCGCTGTGACGGGCGGTGAAACACGGCAGCAGATTCTCGACGCACTGGGCGCAGAGTCTCTGGACGCACTTCAAAAGCAGGCCGCACAGCTTTGGGCGGAAAACAGCTGGGACGATGGCCTCGTCACCAGCACGCTTGCAAACTCTATCTGGCTGAGGGATGGATACAACTATAACAGTGAAACGCTCCAAAAGCTGGGGGAAGATTTTTATGCTTCCGCGTTTTCCGGGGAAATGGGGTCTGACGCGTACAACAATATACTGCGCGACTGGATCAATGAGCATACCGGGAACCTGTTGACCGAGCAGGCAGGCAAATTGGAGTTGAATGCCGATACGGTTCTGGCTCTGGTATCGACGCTCTACTACAGCGCGTCGTGGCACGACAAATTTTCCAGCGCCGCCACCACGCAGGACGTCTTTCACGCGCCGAATGGCGATGTGAGCACAGACTTCCTGCACAGCAGCGATTCCAACACGGTATATTACGGCGATGGCTTCTCGGCCATCGGGCTTTCGCTGGAGAACAGCGGCCGGATGTGGCTGCTGAAGCCGGATGAGGGTGTAGACGCGGCTGAACTGCTGCAAAACGAGGACACGCTGGGCTTTTTGCTGGCGAACGGCGAATGGTCGCAGACGCAGCGCGCAATCGTCAATCTGAGTCTGCCGAAATTTGACGTTTCTTCCGATCTGGACATTCTGGACACGCTGGCCCAGCTTGGCATGACAGATGTGCTGGACGGCATAAAATCTGATTTCACGCCGCTCACAGCCGCAAACGACTCGCTGGCGCTGACGCAGGCCAAGCACGCTGCGCGCGTGAAGATCGACGAGGACGGCTGCGAGGCAGCGGCCTATACCATCCTTGGTGTCGAGGCGACTGCGATGATGGGGCCGGAGGATGAGATCGATTTTACACTCGATAACCCGTTCGTCTTCGCTATCACCGGCATTGACGGCCTGCCGCTGTTCGTCGGTCTGGTCAATCAACCGAACTAAGTCTTGTTATGAAAAATCTCCCTCTGCCCATACGGCAGAGGGAGGTTTTTTATCCTGCTGCACGAAGTTCTATCGCCTTACAGAGCGGCGCATAGCTTCCCTTTGCGGCGGCGAAAATCTTCACGGTTTTTGCCGCGCCAGGCACGGGGATATCCAGTTCCTGCTGATTCAGGATCCGCATACCAAGCAGCTTTCCGCTCCCGTCGTACCACGCTGCGATAACGCTGCCGGTTTCCGTGCCGCTGCGCTTCAGATGGAGCGTTCCATCCTTCAGATAATAGGCATAGCCGCCCTCCGTGACGGTGATGTAGGGGCTGATCTGGATGCTGTATATCGTTTCCGGCCGCGACGGTCTTTGCAGCAGTACATACTGCAGCAGGTTTCCATTTACTACGGAGCCATAAATATCGCCTATTTGTTTCTCTTCGTCCGTAAGCGTATAAAGCACCTGTTCCTGCTCCGTTTCCGGATCATAGCTGTAAATCTTGTCCATCGTGTTATAGACCAGCCTGCCGTTGTAACTCGACAATCCTGAATAGCAGCCCCATCCACGCCACTGCCCATAAATCGTTTTTTTCGCGGTTCCCTGATATTCCGGGTCATTCGTCTCCATGATTTGGTTTCCATCCAGATAATACAGCTTTTCTCCAACTGCCACAATCGGACTATCGAGATCGCGCCAATAATAGTTATCGTATTTTTTACTGTCTGCCTGCACATCTGTGCCATATACCCAGTCGTCTTTTTCCAGATGTCTAAGTTCTGCAGACTTCATTTTTTCTTCGCTGATGCAGAAATACTTGCGCCCTGACTTTGCGAACCACGTCGAATCGTCCCATGTGACATCTATATGATACCAGGCCCCGTCAAGCTGTACCAGCGACCAGACATGTCTCAAGCTGTTGCTCTGCACCCAGCTGGATGTGACGCCAGCCCGATTCAGAAGCAAACGGTAGGCCAGCATATAGCCCTGACAAACGCCCGTTCCATTGATCAGCATACGGTATGCGTCTCGAAATGTAAGCGTAGAATCGTATTCACAATGCACAGCAATGTAATCGTGCAGATACATGGCTTTCGTCAGGTCTGAACAATCGCTCCTGACTTTCTGCATGATCTCCGCAAGTTTCTGCTCCAACACAGTCTGCTGCTGTCTGATCTCCTGCTTATCTTCGTCTGTTAGCCGGTCCACCCTATCGCTTCCGTTCACCGTATAGCACGGAGAGACAGACGATATAATTCTGCCACTAGAGGAAGGGATGTAGGTGTAACTGCAAGCGCTTACTACATAAAATAATTCCGGACTTTCAAATATAGCTTCAAGGTAAAATTTCAGTATGCTTGCTTCGGGAATCTCGTATTGCGAAATGTCGATACTGCCCTGCATTTCCCGTATGCCCTGTTTTAACGTGCGCTTAGCTGCTTCCCAGTTTTCAGTGTTGACCGGTGACTGTGCATCCTGCGCTTCCGCCAGCCTCTGCGCTTCTAAAATATCGATCTCATCGATGGTTTTGATGTAAAGTTTCCCTGCCGCCTGTTCCGTCTCCGGCGCTTCTGCCTGTGCGCTGACGCACAGCGCGCACATGAGGGCCAATAGGCTCAGAATCAGGGTCAGATATTTTCTCATGTCGTCCTCCCTTTCCATTGCGCCGCAGCTGACAGCGCGCATGCACTGTCAGCTGCGGACAGTCTCAAGCTTCGATCTGAATGTTCTCCGGCGCCCTGGACGGCTTGCCGCCCTCCAGGAAGAACAGCCTCAGTTCGCAGTTCCGGTAATCCAGCCCGTGCGGGAGTTTGCAGCGAATTACGCCGTCCCGCGCCTCCGCGTAGACCATCCTGACAAAGCGTCCGTTCTGGTAGGCCGCGAGAATGACGCGGACGCTCTGCTCAAACGGCTTATCGTCCGTATTTCTCGGCGGCTCGATTAGGTCGCTGGATGACTGTATGGTAAGTGTCGTCTCGCCTGTCGCGCTGTCGGTACTGGCAGACGCGGTAAACGCAGATTTCCATTGCGCATAGAGCACGCGCGGCGAATCTTTGATCAGGATGGCGTATGTTCCGATCTCATAACGTGTTCCGCTTCCGTCCGGCTTGGTGTTCCAGCTTTCGACCACTCTGCCGTCCTCGGAAACCAGCTGCTGGCAGCTTTCGGCGCGTTTGATCCGGCTCCAGTTCTTGAAGGTCGTACCGGTCGCCACAAGCGCAACCTCGCCCGGATTGATCGACGCAGCGTAGAGCGACGTGTCATCCGGCTCCTGAACTGTTTCGCCCGGCAGATAGCAGCGACTGTCTGCCGTTTCTGTTCCGTTTTCGGATGTGTACCAATAGACCAGATCGCCATAACTGGCGGCATTCTGATAGACCAGCTTCGGCGCAGTCAGCGTGTCGCTGTTGCGGTAATAGGCAACGTAGCTGTCAGCTGGAACGTCTTCTCCTTTCAGGATGCCGCTTCCCCGGAACGCGATGTACGGATAACCGAGGTCCTTCCATGTAAGCGTGAACGCAAGCTGCGGATAGCTCCAGATCGTCGTGCCATAAGAATTGCCCGTGCTGCCCTCTGCACCGATCAGATCGGCGTACTGTTTTTTAAACCCAGCGCTGCGCAGGTTGTAGCCTTCGCCATACTCAAGCTGAAGCGTAATGGATGCAGCGCCGTCGGCTGTCGTGCCGCCGTTACCATCCACTGTCGTCGTACACATGACCGGTTCGGTGCGCAGCTGCCACATGTCGCCGATCTCACCCTCGCCTACGGAGTTCTCCGATGCTTCCCTGCTGGTTCTGCCGTAATAGTGAGTAGTATCCGTATCGATATTGAACTCTTCTTTCCCGCTCAGACTGGCGATCGCCTTGCTGTTTGCACCAGCGGTCAGCGTCATGTGCGGGACGCGTTCAAGGGTCAATTTGTTCGTCAGGATTGCGGGCTTGTCCGCCTCTTTTGCCGTAATCGTCAGGCTGGGATGCTCCCCCCATGCGCAACTCTCATCGAGATAGAGTTCCCCCACACAGCTGAGTGTTCCGTCAATCCAGTTCTCACCGCCTATTACGCGTACATTCGCCGCACACGGGAGAGAAATGTCGCTGCCCTGATAGCCGCGCAGTTCCATTTCAAGCCTGCCGGATTCAACATAGAAGTATGCCGACCATCCATCAAACTCGAAAGAAGTGTGTCCAGCCTCAACCGCATAATCTATACCATCGACAGTCAGCTTTCCGTCTGGCAGCCAGCGGGCAACCGCATTGATTTCCTTCATATCCTCCGTAACGGTTAGGGACTCGCCTGCTGCGATCATGCCGATCTGTTGATACCTTCCGTTCTGGTCGCGGTAATAGCAGCGCCACTGCGTAAACCGAAGGCCATCCGGAGTCTCGGAGGGTTCTGGAAGGACATAGGAAGAGCCGATTTTCGCAGAACTGATCTCCTGACTGTAATCCACATAATTATACAGTTTAACCGGGACACTCCCTGTTTCCAGCCACTGCGCGTAAAGCTTTTTGACATTACCGGGAATCCCTCTGTTGAACGCGTAGCTGGTTCCCGTGCCGTCCGGCTGTGTGTTCCAGCTGAACAGCTGCGAACCATCCGTTGCATCCCAGCGTTCACTGTAGTTTCCGTAAGACCCTATGACCTTTTTGCCGTATTTACCGCCGTTATCAAACAGCTTACCGTTGGCATAAAAGACAAGGCGATACTCTCCATCTGCCACAGCGCAGAGCGTTGTGCCGCTCTGAATGCCGTTTTCCTTCTCTGTGATGCTCTCCCCCGGCAAGAACTGTTGGCTATCCTTCGTTTCAGATGCCTTGCCGTCCTCGGTATACCAGTACAGCAGATCACCGTAGCTGGCATAATTCTCAAACTGCAGTTCCGGAACCGCTGCTGTGCCATTCTGGTAATCTACAAATACAACACGTTCCCTCCTTGTTTTGAAGAAATGCGCAGGATCCAATTTCGTCTCATTCTTCAGTTCACCGCTGACACGGAAGGCAAGGAAGGACGCATAGCCAGTCGGCACCCATTCCAGTTCAATCGTGCAGTCCCTTTCTGGGACAGATACTTCATAGGTGCTGCCAGCCACATTGCCAACAACATTATGATAGCCGGAGCACCAATAGCCCGGATAGGTAAATCCAAACGTGTGGTAGCTTGTCATTTGTCCGGCTTCGACCTGTTTGCTGACCTGCGTTCCACCGTCCGTTGTCGTCGCACCTCCGCCCTTTACGGTCAGTGTGCTCATATGCGGGTGGATATACAGGTCGCTGATCGCGGCGGGCATGTCCGAAGGATCGAGCGTAATTTCAGCTGTTTCTCCGTTCAGAACGCCGGAATAGCTGCAAGCAGCTGTGCCCAATTCAAGGGCTGTTCCATCCGCAAATACATTTTTACCTGCGCCTGCGTGGAACTCCATATGCGGCGCGCGGCTGTTTATCACGCGGACTGCCATGACTGCGGGCGCACCCTCACCGGCGAAAGCCCGAAGTGACGCATGGCTGTCGTCGCTGCACGCGGTTACAAGTTCCAGTCCATCGATACATGCGATTGCGGGTTTTCCCGCTGCCGCTGTGATCGTGTTTTCACCAAATCCAACTCTCAGCTGTGTATACGCAGGCAGGCTGATCGCCGATCCCTGATATCCGTACAGCTGCACGATAAATAGCCCCTCATATGGATAATACCGTACGCTCCAGTTTTCTCCGAAAAAGCTGCTGGTTCTATTGGAAAGCGAGAAGCTTCTACCTCCGATCACAAGCGGCTCCGCCGGAAGCCAATAGGCGTTGAGTCTGCATTCAGCTGCATCTGCCGGGATCGTGATGGTCTGGCCGGACAGATGCTTGTTCTCACGGATTCTTCTTCCATCCGCATAGATGAAATCCACATCCCAATACGGCTGTTCCTGTCCGTACAACGCCCCCAACTCCGGTAGTTGGATCTGGCTGCCGCGCGGAAGCCATTTTTCTTCGTCATAACCCACCGCACCGGCGTAGAATCTGACGCGCACGCTGTTTTCGGGGTCGGCCCACTGTGCGTAAAGGCGGACAAGGCTGGTGCGCGCCTTCGGAACCTCTGCGCCGTCCGCCGCATAGCTTGTGCCGGAGCCGTCGGGCTCAGTGTTCCAGCCGGTCAGGACTTTCCCGTTCTGGGAGCCTCTCCTCATCGTCCGGCGGGCATTGCTGTCCTCCACAACGGCCATGCCGTTCGGGAATGTCTCACCGTTTGCGTAGAAGACGATGCCCGTTGTGCTGCTTGTATACCGGCCATAATAGCCCACGCCTGCTGTCAGCGCAGTCTGCTCCTGTCCGGGCAGAAGATAGGTGTACCCGTTTTCGGTTTTCCGCTCCCAGCAGAGGAACTCATAGGTCACCGACGTCTGCCCGTACTTGTTGGTATATCCGGCCTGCTCCGGCGCTTTCCATCCGTCCGCCGCCGCGTCAACGGCCTTTACCTCTGTGAAGTTCGTTGCGTTTACATAGAACACGGCAGGAACCTCCGCGTTGCAGTCCTCCCAGAACGCTGTCAGCTCCAGATCGCGGTCTGCGTTGAACAGCGCCCCATACCAGTTGCCGTTTTCGTCCTTATAGAATCTGACATACTTTTTTGCCTGCGTGAAAAGGTTGGTAAGGTCGACAAGGCCGTATTGATTCACCGTCCGTGTGACTGTCTGCGTTTTTGCCTCGTCGCTGTAGACCGTGATCGTGACACGCATCGGCTCGCCTGTCGTGACGCGCACAACGACACCATCCTGCCGTTCCTCGTTCACGCTGCATACGCTTCCGTCGTATCTGAACGAACCTGCCGTATATGCGGGGCCGTTCAGGCCATCGAGCGTGATGTTCCGTCCGCTCAGGGTCAGTCCCTTGTCTGTCCGAACAGCGGGCTTGCCGCTGAAGGTGAGCGAACTGCCGTTTGCCTGTTCCTGAAGCGTCAGCCACGAATAACCGCTGGCTCTGACCGCAGGCCCGGCCTCGTTTGTGATCTCGTTCTGCCCAGTGTAGTTGAGGATCGCAATCACGTCCGCTGTCTCGCCCGCGTTATACGGTGCGCTGAACGAGATTGCGCCTCCCGCGTAGCCGTACAGGCTGATGCAGAGGGTCGGCAGGCCGTCGCCGTTTTTGATGAGCGACGCGCCCCATCCGCTGCCGGAGACATGCGGGTACTGTTCGCTGAGATAATAGCGCTGCCTGTCAACGACCAGATAATGGGAGATATCCCGCATGACGAGCTTCGTCACGAGGTCGCCTGTTTTCGTTTCGTTTGCCTCGCAGCGTCCGTCGTTATAGACGAAGCCGTTCGCAGCCGCATATGCCGCGGCGGTTCCGCCGTCGAGGGTGATGCCGCCGCTGAAAATTTGCAGCCGACCGCCCGTCTGGACTGCAGGCTGGCCGCTGACAGTGAGGGATGCCGTCCGGCTGTAGCGTTCAATGGTCAGAGCGGTATAGCCTTCCGCGGTGATGCCTGCGCCGGACTGCGCCGTGACAGTATTGGTTCCGCTTATGCTGACCAGCGCGTAGACCTGCTTGGCTGTTCCGACACCGGTTGGATCGGAAATTCTGATCGGCCCGCCTTTATAATCGTTCAGGGCCAGCACGAGCAGCGGCTCGTTGTCGCCGTTCAGAGCCGCATAGGCTTCCCAGCCTTCTCCGGTCACGGTTCCTGTGCCGATGGTGTGAGTTTCGCCGTCGATGGTGAGGGTGTGCTTGCCGGGCTGAGGGCCGTTCTGCTCCCACTGCGCGTAGAGCCAGACGAGCTGGTTATGCGACTCCGGAACGTCCTCGCCGTTGGCGTAGGTCTTGCCAGTGCCGTCGGGCTTTGTGTTCCAGCTCAGGAACTTCTTCCCGCTTTCGCACCGGCTCCAGTTTTCATTTGCAGTATATGTATAGACCGGCTGCATCACGACCCAGCCGTTACCGAACGTCTCGCCGTTGGCACAGAAGATCAGGCCGGTCTCCGAGACGGTATATCCGGCGTGGTACGCGGTCGGGCGCGTCAGCGCGGGCATTTTCTGCCCGGCGAGCAGCTGCGTGACCCGGTCGCCGATCTGGTTTTCCCAGCAGAGCGGCGTATTATGATACTGCGAGATATCGTATGGCTCGAGCATGGGCGCTGTCCATTCTCTGCTGCCGTCGACCACGGTAACGTTTCTGTCGTCTCCGAGATTTCCGTAGAAGATCGCAGGGATCTCATAATCGCATTTATCCCAGACGGCGGTCAGGACTGTATTGCCCGGCTTCAGGTCGGGGTAGATCAGGAACGGCGAATACGTTTGCCCATCGTCGCCCTGATAATATGCCACGTATTTTTTGCTCTGCGTGAAGGCGTTCGCCAGATCAAGCTGGCTGTTTTCCTCGCAGGTCAGGGTCACATCGTCTGTCGTACCGTTCCAGTTCGTGCCGCCGTTGCCCTTGACGGTGACGGTGCGCGGCTCGGCTGTGCTGATGAACCAGATCCCGCCATTGCCGTTGTCTTTGGTTTTGTAGGTCGGCAGATCGCAGTTCACGCTTTGGGCGTTCACTGCCGGGTCGCCGTTCCAGCTGGTGAGCGTGATCTCATTGCTGTCGAGACGAACCCAGCCGTCCGGGATGGAAATGGTGGGATTGCCGCCGATGGAGAGCGCTGAGCTGCCAGCCACGGTGCTCTCGTCCATCATGATGACCAGCCCGCGATAGCCGCTGAGGGACAGCGCCGCGCTGTCCTGTCTGCCTCTGATATTGCATTGGCCAATGAAGCGCAGCATGACGATTGGGCGGGTCGAGCCCGTATAATCGTGATTGGACGTTATCGTGATTGGGTCGCCTTTGTAGTCGTTCAGCGTCAGTGCGTATACCGGCTCTCCATCACCGTTCATAGTGGCAACAGAAGTCCAGCCTACTCCAGATTGCCGTTCCGTGCCGATGGTGCGGGTTTCGCCATTGATGGTGAGGGTGTGCGTACCGGGGTTGGGTGCGGTGGTCTGCGGTTGGGTGGAATCTTCGGTGGGTTGGGCAGTTTGCTGGGGCTGGGCGTCGGCGGCGGGCTGGGCCGCAGTTCCTGCGGCGGAGGCCGGGAGGGCGGCGCAGAGCAGCAGAATAAGCGCCAGATTCAGCGCCAGCAGGCGCTTGAGTTGTGTTTTCATGTCAATACTCCTCTCTCTTTTGCGCATGGATGAGAAAAAGGGCCGCTGCGCGGGGCAGCGACCCTTTTTTATCTAGCTTCAGCGCCCCTGATAATATCTGTAGAGGAAAGTCACGATCTGTGCGCGGGTGCAGGAAGCGTCCGGGCTGAAGGTCGTGTCGCTGGTGCCGGTGGTGATGCGGTTGTCATAAGCCCAGAGGATGGCGTCGTAGTTATAAGCCGTAGTCTTAACATCCGTGAAGGGGTTAAACGTATTGGGCTTGGATGCGGAGGCTGCGCGGTAGAGGAACGTTGCAACCTGTCCGCGGCTTACTGTGACGTCGGGGCCGAAGGTGGTAGCCGTGAGGCCGGTGGTGATGCCCTGCTCAACTGCCCAGAGAACTGCGTTGTAATAGTAATCGCGGGAGTCCACATCCGTGAACGCGCATGTGCGATATCTAGGCATCGGGGAACCGGCTGCACGCCAGAGGAAGGTGACAGTCTGTGCACGGGTGCAGACGGCGTCGGGAGAGAAGGTGTAGCGGCCCGTGCCGGAGGCAATGCCGTTTTCTGCGGCCCACTTGACTGCGTCGTAGAAGTAGTCGAAGCGGCTCACATCATGGAAGTTGAAGCTGCCGGAGTTGCCGTCGATCACGCCGGGGATATAATCCGTGCCGTCGTCAACATAGGGAATCAGCTTGCCGGTGAGCGTCGTATAGTTGTGCGTGTCAGTCGGGGTGAAAGTCCATGCGTATTCCTTGCCATCCTTAAGCACAGTCGTGAGGGGCAGATCCCATGCGATGGTACCGGCCGGGCGAATCGTGCCGACAGTCAGCTTGGTGTCAGCAAGGGTCTTGCCGCTCGTCTCGATCTTGGTGTAGGACGGCGTACCGGTCGGGGTGGCCTTGGTGATGGTGAAGGTCGCAGTCTTGTAACCGTAGCTGCTTGCATCGGAGTAGGTCGCAGTGACGGTGTAGGTGCCGACAGTCAGCGGGAGGCCAGCTGCGTCGAGCGTTGCACCGGTCGCTACATCGGGGGCGTAGGTATAGCGCATGCCGCTGGAGTGACCTGCAATGGTTGCCTTTTCGTACTTGATGCCGGAGCCGGTGTAGACAGCGGAGCCGGATTCAAAGACGATGCGGTTGGAGACGTTGGTCTTGTCATAGGCCTGGATCTTCAGATCATAGGTGCCGGCTTTGTAGTTGCTGGAGACCGGCGTGACAGTCACGTTGAAAGTTGCTTCGCCGGTTCCGCCGTTCAGCTGGTAGGTGATCATGTTTTCGCCATCGACCACAGCGGGCGCCTGCGTGAAGATCGCGTCGCCGCCAGCGGCGGTGAGTGCGATGGAGAAGCCAGTCTCCGTCTCGTCGGCGAGGAAGAAGTTGGACGGGAGCGTGCTGGTCTTCACCTCAGTCTCGGTGCAGAGGCTCGAGATGGTGTAGACGCTCAGGTTCAGGTCAGCCTTTGCAATCGTGAAGGTCGTGTTCGCCGAGCCGGTGAAGTTGCCCTTACCGGTGACGGTGACGGTGGCAGTACCAGCGTTGACGTTGGAGTCGTAAGAAACGGTGTAATCCTTATCTGCCTCAAGCGTTCTGCCGCTGATCGCAACGGTCACTTCCGGAGTATGTGCCTTGGTGTTATAGGTCACGTCAGCGATAGGCGCGAACGTGCAGCCGGAAATTTCCGCAGAATTGATAGTGAAGGTCTTTTCCGTCAAGCCCGTGAAGTGATCGCCTATACCGGTGATGATGATCTTCGCAGTACCGGCGTTGATGTTGTTCTCATAGGAAACCGTGTAGTCGTTGCCAGCTGTCAGCGTAGCGCTGTTGAAGGAAACGGTAACTTCAGGCTTCCATTCCTTGCCAGTGTAGCCATAGGGGCCGGCATCATAGGTGATCGCAGCGCTGGAGATCTGCGCCTTGCTGATGGTGAAGGACTTTGTGACCTCACCAGTGTAGTTGCCCGTGCCGGTGACGGTAACGGGATAGCTGCCTGGCTCAGTGCCGGTCAGGCCGGTGACGGTGTAGTCCGTGTCTTTGGTCAGCTCTTTGCCGCCGACGGTGACGGTCACGGTCTGAGTCAGTTCATTGCCAGTGTAGACGAGATTCTCGCCAAAGGTGACATTCTCTTCTGTGAGTTCGCGGGCAACGACCTCAAATTCCTTCTCAGCAGTGTAGATGGTGTCAGCATCCTCGCAAGATGCAGTCACTTTGTACTTGCCAACGGGGAACGGCTGGTCAGAAACCTGATTGCCGTCCTTGTCGAAGAACTTGAACGTAACGTCGCCTGCACCTGCCGGCTTGGACTCGCCGACGCTGGGGGAAACAGTATCGCCGTAGGTGACGGTAGCAGGAACGTCGATCTGGAGCGTATTCGCGTCGGTGTTCTTGTCAATGATCTTGATGGTGAGCGTACCGGACGCCTCGTTATAATTCGCCGAAGAGAATTTCAATGTAGCCGTGTCAGACGCGTTATTAGCAGCATCTGCCTTATCCGTATCTCTCAGCATAAACGTGACAGAACGCATGTCATCGCTTGGTAAGTAACCTGTAATCAGGCTATTTCCCGCGTGAGTAACCTCAATTTTAATGCCGTCCTGCGTCAGACCGAAATCAGCCGGAGTAACCGTGACTTCCTTTGTGCCGAAGAGCACGGATTTTTCTGCGTCCGTCGGCGTGAGGTCACCCTTGACGATCGCCCAATCCAGTTCTCTGGTCGTAACGGACTCGTAGATTGCATAATGCGCATCGTCCACCGCGCTGATCGTTGCAGCCGCCTTATAGGTGTTAACGTCCGTTGCCGTGTTGTTTTCGTAGTCAACCTTGATCTTGCCCTGCAGGTCTTCCGGAATCACCAGTTCAACCGTGTGCACAGTGCCGTCATATTTGAAAGCTTCTGTGTAGTTCCAGCTGTTAATACCGGAAATAGAAATTGTGGCCTTATGGACGTGCACACGAACGTTGAGCGAAAGCTCGGCATAGTTCTCGCTGTCAGTCGGGACAAACTTTGCCGCGAATGGTCTGCCGTTCGGCTCAGATGTGCCGTCGTAAACGGTCGGGTCGCCGACATCCTGCGTAGAATCCACCCATTCAAAGTGACCGTCAATCGGTGTTTTGGTTTCATCGCCAGCAGCAATTACCGTACCGCCGGTGAAGCTGAGGTCGCTGAGCTTCATGCCATAGTGCGCATTGGGCGTAGTGCCGGGCGTCAGAAGCAGCGCAAGGGCATCCTTATCCGCAGTCGTAGCTGTTACAACAGCCTTGTATGCACCGGCAAATCCGCTCTCCTCGATTGCGACCGTCTGCGGCTCACCGCCATTGACCGTGACGGTCAGCGTCTGGGCGTTAAGCACATGGTTCTTGTCCGCTTCCAGCCCGATCACGATGCTGTAAAGCGTGCCCGCCTTAAACTTCTCTTGGGAATCAAGCGGATTGCCATCGGTATTCGTGCCCTCATAGCAGGTATAGCCCACAGAAAGGCCGGGAGTCGTCGTCTCGACGTTCAGGTCAAAGATTCGCTGACCCTTGGCAAAACTCGTGACCGTTGCAACGGGCGCGGTGATCTCCTGCTTGGTGATCGTGAAGGTTGCGTTCTGAACAGTCACGCTCTCATCGATTCTGCAGTTGTTTCCATTCGGCTCAGCAGTGACAGTATAGGTACCAGCATCTGCTGCAGCAACATTCAGTTCATTGCCGTTGTTGACAACGAAGCCAGCAGCGTCGTTGCCTTCTGCATCCTTCACCTTGAAGGTGACGAAGCTGGTGATGTCCTTGTTGGAGGTAGACGTTGCGCCCAGAGTGAGCACTTCGTCGCTGCCGTATACAACTTCATTCTTGCTGACAGAGGTAGCAGCAAGCGTGGGGGCAGCGCCCTCTACCACGCTGACATTGTCTGTATGAATTTCCGAAAAATCAATACCTGCAATGTTGCTCGATGCCGTATTGATTTCCTCGGCAGCTGACACCGCGTTGGGGCGCGTAGTATCAAACTCAAACTTCTGCACGCCATTTTCGGCTCCAGCTTTCACTTTGAAAAGGATGTAAGCAATCGTAATCGACTCGTTCTTATTAATTGCTTTCTGTCCTTCGGCAGATGCTTTTGTAAACTGAATCAGTCCCGGAACATCGACGTTTTCAGAGCCAATCCACTTACTGTTATAATTGAAACCATTGTTTTCCTTTGGCAGTGCTCTCGCAATCGGACCTACACTAATTTCTTCACCAGTATCTTTATCTTCATAGGTAAAGCTGTAGGGCTCAAATGCGGTTTCATCATACTTGATGAAAAACTGGCCGCCTGCCCAGTTCAAAGTTTTCTCAGCGTTATTCGTAAGCGTAAGCTTCACCGCAAGCAACTCATTCGGCTTGGCACTTGTAATTGCGCCTGTATCCGAAATATAGGTGTGGCTCTTTACTGCATACGAAACAGCCGTCAAATTAACCGACGGTGCGGGTTCGAAGCTGATCTCGCCGCCTTCAGCGGCAACCGGTGCCACAAAAAGGGACAGCAGCAACGTAACTGCCAGCACCAGCGCAAGAATTCTTTTCATAGTTTCTTACCTCTCATTTAAAGTCATTATTTTCCGACAATCTGAAGTAGAATTGCAACCGCGTCATTTGTATTGACCGTATGATCGCCATTCACATCTGCAGCCATCAACTGCTCATCTGTCATTGTGTATTTGTTAACAACATAAAGCAAAATCGCGGTTGCATCGTTTGTATCTACTTTGCCATCGTTATTTGCATCGCCCAGTTCAATCAGCGGCTTCTCGCCGTACTTGAACGATGCGACCTTCTTGAGCGCCTCGTCGGTCGTGCTGATGTAGATGTTGTATGTACCTACCTTCAGCGCTTTAGGCTTCAGTGTGAATTTCACTGCGCCGTTTGCGATGCTCATCTGATCGATGTACTGGATGTTCCCGTCTGTGGGGACGGGGCTGTCGCCTTCGAGAAGCAGCACAAGTGAATACTCGCCGGTCAGGCCGCTGCAGTTCAACTCAAACTCGTTCGCGTCTGCATAGAAGCTGCCATTCTTTGTGCCGTTCAGCACCGTCAGGGGCCCCGTCACATTGTAAACGCCAAGGACTGTGTCTTCTGCGAATGCGGCGGCGGTGAGCATGGCGAGCATCAGCACCGCAAGCAAAAGCGCAAGCATTCTTCTTTTCATGCCGCTTCCTCCATCGTCATAAATTTATCTGCATACCGCAGCAGGATCGCCGCGATCTGTGCACGGGACGCGTTGGCTTCCGGCGCGATGCGGCTGCCGCCGGTGCCGGAAACAAGTTCGTGGTAAACCGCCCACCATGTCGCATCCTTCGCCCAGGAGGCGATGGTTCCGCTGTCGGTGAAGGTCTGCTCATAAACGCCGGTCAGCATCTGTTCCGAGCCGCTCTGGCCGCCGTTCAGACGGAAGAGAATGGCCATGGCCTGCTGGCGCGTGATAGGCGCGTCGGGGCCGAAGCGTGTATCGGACAGGCCGTTCACATAGCCCTTCTCCACGGCCCAACTCAGCGCGTCCTGATACCAGCTGGCGCTGGCGTCGGCAAACGAGGCCGCCTTGGCTGCGGCGGGCTTGCCGCACATACGCCAGAGCATGAGAACGAACTGCGCACGGGTCACGGGGGTGTCGGGTCGGAAGGTGCCGTCGGAATAGCCGGTGACAAGGCCCAGTTCCGCTGCCCGCTCGACCGAGTCAAACGCCCAGTGCGTGCTGGTCACGTCGCGGAAGGAGCCGGACTTGACTTCCTCCTGCGCGCCATCCGCAGGCTTTTCCTCATCCTCGGGCTTTTCTTCATCCTCAGATTTCTTATCATCCTCGGACTTCTTATTGTCCGTGCCCGGCTTTTCGGCGTCAGAGCCGGAACCGCTGCCGCTGTCGGAGCCGCTGCCCTGCACGATCAGCGCCGGGAGCGAATAGGAAAGCGAAAGCGCCTTGCCGTCAATGTCAGAAAGGAGCGCATCGGCGAGGGTCAGCTTCGCGTCGCCCGCAGCCTTGACACGGAAGGTGAACACAACAAGGCTGCCGTCGGTCTTGACGGTCTTGGTGCCCGCCGCCGCGATAATCGCGCCGATACCGTCGCGCGTGGCATGCGTATTGTTTGCAGAGAGCATGTCGCCGATCAGTTCACCGTTTTCAACGCCGGTGCATTCAACAACGGAATCGTCATAGCCCAGCTTGATCTGCACAGCACACAGGCCTGTGTTGCCGGACAAGTCAACCGTAACGGTAAAGGTCTGCCCAACCTCCGGAAGCTTGTCCGGGGCCGTGAACTTCAGCGTCGCACCTGCGGCGCAGGCAAGCGGCACCAGCAGCTGCACGGCCAGCAGCAGTGCGATACCAATGGCCAGTATTCGGTTGCGTTTCATTCTTCGCATTCCTCCCTTGTCTCGGTCTGGCTTTCTGTCAGATCCAAAACTGTAACAAAATGTCACAGTAGCCTACACTACCCCTAGTATTTGTACAATAATTATATACGAAGTGATCTGCAAATGCAAGATGCTGTCTGCTTAATTTACAGAGAATTTGTAAAATCTTTCTTTATTTTGCGGCGCCCGCCTCCCCTTTTTTCAAAGGCGGCTGCGGGCAATCACCCGTGGCGGTAGATTTTTTTGTCCAATGCAAAGATACGGTTGGAAAAGCTTCCGACGGGCAGATCCTGAAGCGCTTCAGCGTAAATTTCCATACGGCTGTCGATCAGGTCGATCTCAGAGAGCAGTTCTGCCTCGGCGCACATCGGGCGCACGGCCGCGCCGAACTCCGGCTCGCCGTGGTGCGAAAGGATCATGTGCTGTAAAAGCAGACTTTTTTCCTCCGGGATGCCGAGTTCCTGCGCACACTGCTGCACCTCCTGCGCGCCCATCACCAGATGGCCGATCAGCTGGCCGGACAGCGAATAATCTGTGACCAGCCCAAGGCCGGAGAATGTAAATTCCTTTTCCTTTGCGAAATCATGCAGCAGCGTCCCCGTCAGCAGCAGACTCCGGTCGATGATCTCGCCGTAAAGTCCGGACAGAAAATCTGCCAGCCGCAGCATATTGGACGTGTGCATGAGAAGCCCGGACAG
>CEBY01011900.1_pt1 | contig 25003 bp, 44 predicted proteins | sample 554731 | NCBI WGS metagenome assembly CEBY01 (sample SAMEA3182050, study PRJEB8094) | gut metagenome | biome: human; feature: gut; material: Stool; isolation source: human stools | place: Canada | collected 2012-02-22
TCTTTTTCTTCCAGCTCTGGATCATTGTAAGCCTGTATTATTTTTAATATATCCCTGTAATCGGACCGTATCCTATATCTTTTTTCATTAACCTCAAGTTCGGTTGGAAGACCCTTCATAATCACACCCCGTAGAATTGTTTCTTGTAATTTTTATTCTTCCTATACTGCTTATTTTTATTTCTGCGATACTCCCTGTTACCTTCGTACTCAGCAGTATACTTACTTACACGAAGATTTACATTGTCAACAGTTTCTCCACACTCATCACCAATTAATCTTCCAAGCTTCTCAATTATTTCTTCACACAGAAGCTTTCGCCCTGTTCCTACTCTGCACAAAGGGCTCTGTCCAGCAAATAAAACATCATACGCATCTGCATTAAACAGATAATTTATCTGCTTCTTAAGTGCCTCATCAAATGCTGTAAGCTGTGCTCCTACTATCTCTGCATTATCCTCTGCTGTTCCATCTGGCTTAATCTTTGCATCAGGAAGCTCCTTTGCTATATTATTAAGATTATTTACAACCTCTTTATACCTTGTAAGTATATTCACATCCCCTGGGTTAAACCTTAATATTCTGTTAGGGTCGCCATTTATCTTATAACTTTTAAGTCCTTCATCAAATGATAAATTTTCCATATTAGACATACTTTATATCTCCTTATACTGTTGCAAATGTTGGTGTCTTATCGTTCATTGTTACTGTACCCTGTTTTCTGTTACCATTAAGGCTTATTGTATATGGAATTGCCACACCACCTGTCTTTCCACCATAGCTTGTAGGCTTAACCACAACGTCTTCCGTCCACGCATCAAATGGTCCTGTTTTCTTATCGACAATAATTTCAAGGATTTTTGTTTTACAGTCATCTCCTGTAAGCCTGTTTAAAGCAATATCCTTAAGCTTTGGATATATGCTGTCCTCTGTATTAGCATAATATGTATCTACTTCTATGCTTGGCTCATATCCATTGTCCTGTACAGATGTTTCATCAAGGATATTTTTCTTGGTTTCTGTATCTGGATTTAATTCCACACTCATATCCTCCACATCTTTTCCTATCAGATACCATACTGGATCTGCACCTCCGAATGAAGCATCAATATAATGTAAAAGATGGCTTCTCTTTAACTTGCCTACACCTTCTTGTCCAAATCTTTGCAGGTTCATTCCGTCTTTATTCATTTGCTTTCCTCCTAATTATCAATTCTATACTGTGCTGTTATCTGTAACTGATATCTTACAGGTCCTGTAAGTTCATCTGTAAGATAAGCTAAAAGCATTGCGTTGGAACAGCTTATCTGTTCAAGCTTGCCCTTTTTAACATTGTTATCATCTCCTATAGTCACCTCATATGCACCCTCAACATTCTCAAGATACCAGGATAAATTGCTTAGGAAATTACTGTTATTTAATCTGTCATAGTCAGATGCCGCCTGACAGGTAGCGTACATAATCATATCACTCTGCCTAATCTGATTACCCAGTACATCCTCAGATATTTTTCTGTCACCAGCAATATACAATCCTGCCTCGCCCTCAGTATCATCTGAGAAATCATAGTGGATATTATTAGTAAAATCTTCTATGTGCGGGTATTCATTAATTATCTGCTTTGTAATCTCTAATATTGTCATAATTTATTGGCTATCTCCTGTGCTCCTTTAAGTATCTGTACTCTCTTTGCCTCTTTCATTCTCTCAAAATAAAAAGCTCCTCGTGTTGGTGCTTCCTGATACTTTAAATCAGTCTGTGTTACTATCTTTTTTTCATCTTTTGGTGCATATGTGCTTCCAGTCGGCTCATATATCATAACTTTTCCATAATATGTAAATCGTGCATATGGAACATTGACATTAACATATCCTGAACCTATAACTGTACTTGTAATCATACTCTGTATCATTGTTCCTGAAGCCCTCGGCATCATTGGTGACATCTGCTTCATAACTTCGTTGTCAATGAACTTCTGTACAGGTCCACCCCTTTTAAGCCCTTTTCTTTTCCTTGCAAAGTCTTTCAGGGATATATTCATATTTCCGTGTATTGTAAAGTGCATATAATCACCTTCCTGCCAATTCTATGTGCTGCATATTCTTACTGCCGTACAATTTCTCTGTAACCTGATATACTTCATACACCCTTGTACTGCGTTTTAATTCTTTCAGGCTGTCTGATATTCCCTTATCTGACTGATTGTCAAATTCAACCTCACACAGTCCCTTAACAACTAAATCTTTAACTTTGAATACAATTCCTTTAGCCTGTTCTGCTGGAATGTATATCTTTAAGTTGTCATTTCTGGTGCTTCCGTCCTTGCTTACACTATCCTGTGTATCACTCATTACAAATACATCTTCTATATAATGCCGCAGAAAGCCTTCATCTGTATGCGAATAATAAGTAACACTTGCATTAGTGTACATCTTCGCTCACCTTTTCCCTTTCTGCCTTAATCTCCTCAACTGCATATCCTTTTTCTTTTAAAACCTTAACTGCATAATCATTATTAGTTATTCCTATGCCATTCTTAAAATCAATTCCATATAATCTTTCAGTTATGCCAAGTGGGGCTGTAACTTTATATTTCATACATACACCTCCCAGCAGGAATACGGCTTAACAATCCTGTATGTGAAAGATAATTCTTTATACAGTCTTTAATCTCATTATCACAATTATCTTTCTGCACTGCTTTACTTTCGTATGACACAGAGTAATCTCCCACCTTTTCAGATGTTATACCCTTTACTGCTTTATCATATTCCTGCAATTTCTCAGCTATATCACATACACACTTTTTTACTTCTTCAGGTACATCCGTAGATGACTTTAACCTTCCAAATGTATAATAGTCTACCTTTCCTGCTGCCTTTGCTTCATAATAATTAAAATCAGCGGCACTAATAAGTGCCGCTTTTCCAAGTAAATATTCGTTATTATAATATTCATAATCTGCGTAACTCATTAGTACCTCCATATTATTCAGATACAAGAATAGAGAATGGACATCTCTTACTCTTATCACCTTTTATTCTGTTAACTGGATTAGGAAGCTCCCAGCCAAGTCGCATAACTGCACGAAGTGCAACCATATCATTCTGCATAAGATTATATACAATCTCCTTTGTTGTTGGATCCTGAATTACACCTTCTGTAAATATCTTATATGTTATATCCTGTCTTACAGAATATACAAGCTGGTTAAAATCTCCGCTTATCATTAATGCCTTGCTTGCATCATATGCACCATTAAGAGGGAAATACATAGGATTACCATCTAATGCGTAATTAGTTGCCCCCTGCATATCTGATTTAAAAAGCGGAACTCCATTATTATCTCTTAAGCCCCTGAGCTTTGCTCTCATTGTCACATCCGCAATTGCTCCTGTTGGAAGATAACCACTAGCCTCAATATTGGCTATAACACCGCCTTCTGCCATAATATCCGTATACAGATCACTTGTTAATGTTGTCTTTGCTCCTGCTGTCTTAGCTGTTGTTACAATATCATCTCTCCAAGTTGTTGGTTTATCAACTCCAAAAAGAACCGCTCCATCAATCTTATTGCCAAAAGCTTCTGCAATTCTTGGCTTAATCTCTGCCCATAAGTCATAATCAGCATCATCTAATACCGCTTCCGGTATAGGAACGATTACCGCAATCTCTTCTGCATATATATACTTATTAGCCCAGGCCTGCTTTGTAGTCTGCTTTGTTCCTGGTTCTCCATTAACAAAATACGCTACTGGAAGCATATCTAATACTGGCATACTTGTCTTATTGCTGGTCATATTGGGAAGTCGCTTTCCAAGCTGAAGAACTGTACTGCTTTCTGTCGCCGACTGTATAATCTCCTTGCTTATCTGCTCCGGAATTAATGCCGCCGCATCATTTCTGGTTACAATGTTTGTTGCAAATCTCTGTAAATTCATCTTATTTCTATTCATCATATTCTCCTTATCTTGCCCTGAATGCCTCTTTCAGTGCATCACTAATCTGTTCGCTTTTTGTTCTTGTCTCTCCACTTCCACTCTGAACACCAGTAGATACTCTGTATCCTGCTGTGTTCTTATATCGTGGATTGTCCTTTAAGAATTTATCTGCTGCCGCACCAAAATCCACTTTATCTGTTACCATCTGACTAACCTTATAAGTTACATAATCAATATCATCTTCCCTGACATTTTTCTGTCTTAAAAGCTTCTCATTCTCGTAAGCCTTTACCTTTAATACAGCCTCATCTCTTTCTTTGGTTACTGCTGCTATATCAGGCTTCTGTGCTTCCTTTTTGTTCTTGTAATCTTTAAAAGCCTCCTGTGCTTCCTCTTCAGTCATTCCCTGCTGTCTGAAATAACTTGATAATGCCGCCTTTGTTGCACGCTCTGCTCTTGCCGTTGCTATTTCCTCTGCCTGTTCAAAACTATATCCTGTTTCGTGTCTTTCTGTTCCGGTTGTACCAGTTTCCTCTTCGCCACCGTCAGCAAAAAGCTGTAAATTAAATCTTCTCATCAATAACCTCCTATGTTATCCCGTGTTTACCTCACACGTTTTGGTACGAAAAAAGGCAAGGTTCTTAAACCCTGCCTCTGTTTCTTATATTTATTTCATTTTAAATAATATCACCTTTTTAACGAACAAAACGAACAATCTTTATAAATCCCACATAATTTTCATTTACTGCCTCAATTCCCAGTTCAAATGACTTTAATAATACTCTTATTACTTCATTAACATCTGCACACATAAGCTTCATATAGCCGTCTTTTTCTTCACATACTGGTTCATACCCTGCCAGCTCAGTAATACTTATCCTGCACGTCTGGCTCAGTGCCGATACTGCCGCACATATTATGTCACTACCCTTCTGCGCATACCCAGCGTGTCCTTCTATTTCAAATCCATTATCATACAAAGTTATATTTATCATCTATACCCTCCCAAGGCCATCTACTGTCACTCTTTCTCTTTGCTCTTTCATTCCCATAGCTTCTGTAAATTCCCTGTATTCTGCACTTGTCTTTCTATATCTGGCTCTTGCTTCCTTTACCTGTTCATTTTCCACTCCTGCCTTTTTAAGAAGATGTACATCAAGCCTCTCCTTACGCATAAGTGTTTCTAACTGTCTCATTCTTTGTGTTGCCTCATAGGTTGTATATTCTTTTCCATTAAATTCTTTCTTTTCATTCTCTTTGGCATTCATCTTATCAAGCTGTTCATCTGTATACAACCTCACTGACACTCCTGGTATAAATGGCCAGAAATTATGATAACAGTTAATACCGCACAATCCCAACGGGTCTACACCATAGCCTGTTGTTTTTACAAAATCTGGATATTCTTCTGCTGACATATTACTCCTTTCTGTTGCACCGGTGCAACTTGGGTATAAAAATACCACCAATCTTTCGACTGGTGGCTGTTACTTGTTTTCTTTTATTTCTGCTTTATCTTCATTATTGCTTTCTGCCTTTATTGGTCCTTTTTCCAATAATGCAATCAATTCATCAATTGTCATTCCCGGTTTTCCATCTAATATACCATCCATTGAAACACCTCCTGCCTCAATATTACCCCCTCTGTATGCCAACAGAATAGCATTTTTTTTAAAACAAATCAATACACTTATTAATATTATCACTATATTTTTCCTGACACTCTCTCATCAATTCAACCGCTCCATTATAATCAAAATGTTCGCCTTTTGAAATATATCGTACATCTCCTTGATTTGTCACAATGGTCATAGTTTTTATTGTGTCGTGTCTCATAAATACTCCAATATCATTTGCGTAGCGGTGCAACACTCTATTTTTTTGTCGTCTTTTAATTTTTTTATGCCCTGACGAATAGCTTCTGCTTTTCCTATATCTTGTCGAATACAGTAGTCATTCAATATCTCTGATGACTCCTTATCAAGCCTTACAGTTATTCTTTCTTCTTTGGGGTTATTGGTTGGACGACCTATTTTAGGTGACATCTCTTTCACCTCCTTGTTTTGTCTGCCATAATTGTATATATATTATGTCAGCCAAAAGTCAAGACGTAGCCTTTCGCCACGTCTAATGTCACTTTCGGGGACGTTAGGAGCTTTTCCTAACAGGACTTCTCCCCTGTATTCAATTAAATGTTGCATATGTTCCTTTCCTAAATTGGGTATAAAAATACCACCAATCAAGAGATTGGTGGCTGTTCAATGCAAGTATATAAGCTATAAAATTTCAGGCCATTCTGTTAGCTTATCGCTTTCTTCTTTTAGTTTTTCTTCCTCTTTTTCAAAATCCTCAATAGTCCAGTCAGGATGATGTATCACAACATCCTTATAACATCTTATTCTATTTCTTGCCATGATATTCCATACTCCTTTCTAAACTCATTTAGCGCTTTCTCATAAGCTTCTCTTATACTCAAATTATATTCTTTAGAACAATACTTGTCAATTCTACTATCTAGTAATGAGGCTAAAAATGGTCTATTTCCTACAGAATACTTATATATTCTTCCATCGTGTGTTACAACTATTCCATACTTATATCTTCTATATCCTGCCGCAGTAAAATCACTACCATTAGGTAATAAATTAGTTGGGTGATTATGTATTCCAATAATTTCCATATTGCATTTTCTTAATATACTGCTTTGTTTTTTACTCAATTCTACACCAATAGCATCTTTTTCACCTTTTACATTCAATAATACCTGTTTATTCGGAACTGTTATTACACATAAACCTTCTGTATCACTATTATTATTATTTCTCAATAGCTCTATAGATTTATTATATATCAGCTTATTTAATTCATTATCATTGCTGATTTTTTTAAATTTATCTGCATATGCTTCTGAATTGATATAATGCAAATTTATACTATTTGAACAAATCCTCTGCGAGTTATTATCTATATATCCCTTTTCGTAATGTTGGTCTGTTTTTTAGCAAATTGTGAAGTTTTATTATCTGCATCGTTATTTCTATTCCACTTAAAAACACGCCCCTGCCAAACCTGATGTGTAGGTCTTGCAGTTGCGTGCCAGCTTACTTCTACATAATCTGTATGTAGTTTTTCCATATTCTGTTCTGTTACTTTTGCTGTTACCTGTGTTATTGCCGTTCTTATTGCCCTCATAGCAGCTACTTCTATTCTGCTGGTCCTTCCACTTGCATAATCAATTGTACGCAGCCCCGAATTAGTCATCTCATTTATAGTCCGCTTTATAACCTGATTATAACTAAATGCTCCGCTTGTTATTTCAAATACAGCCCTGCTTAGGGTATCTTTATAATACTTTGTCAGAGGGACCCACGTCTTTGTCCCCTGCCTCTGTCTTACAAAACCCATTGTATTAGTTATATTCTTATATGTACCCTTTGTCTGTTCCTTTACAGCGCCTATATACTGCTGTAAAGGTTTATTATCCCTATATGCAATAAAGTCCGCTCCTACTGCCATATACAAAGCGTTATCCCTATTATAACCTGTCTCAAAGACATCTCCGAATATATTCTCTATCTCTGAATATGTAAGCTTTAATGTTTTGGCAACATAGTTCTTAATAACCTTTTTACTCTCGCCCATTCTTATAAGCTGGGATATATCCCATTCACCAGTACCCGTTATCTCATTGTTCTTTTTTATTCTGCCAACTAAATCTTCTATTATCTTAAGCTCCAGGTCCGAAAATGCACTTTGTATTGCCTTGGGCATTTCTTCGAGTTCTTCTGATGTAAGCGCCATATGTTATCACTCCAATACTTTCTCCTGATCTGGCAGGTTCTGTCTTGCTTTTTCTATTGTTTCTCCGTAATATTTCGCTCTATATTCCTCAAGGCTCATTACTCCCATAGCCACATCGTTTCTATCTTCTTTTCTTATTGCCTCTTTATCTTCAATAATGGAATCATCAAAGTCTATCTGTATCTCTGATTCATCATCTACTGCCGCTCCAATAGTCTTTCCTAAAGTGCATATTATTGTTATAAGCTCCTTTAACACAGTATCTAATACAATCTCGTGCTTCTTAATAGTTCTATACATATCACTATTCTCACTTATAACCTGTGTGGCCGTAGTTATATTTCCATTTTCAAATTTATAATGCTCCGTTCCGAAGCCACATTTAAGCGACAATATGTTTAAGAAATCATTTATGCCTTTATTATGTTCCTCTGCCCTAAGTGCCATATTGCTTTCTATTATTGGCTGGGTAGCGTGCTCCATTTTCTCTCCTGCAAGCTTATAAAATATTACGTCATCAGGGTCAAATTGCTTATGCCCCTCTAAATCTTCCTGCATAACATCTTCGCTGGTATATATTCGCTTCTTTCCAAGCGTAAATTCATTTACATAACTGTCAAATGCTATATCACATCCTCTAATCTGGTCTATTCCATTTGCATATATTGCTATTCCCATAGGGTTATCATCATCATAATTGTTAGATATATTAAGCTTGTCTATTACAAACTGTCTCTTTGCCATACCAGTCTTAATAACCGGTATCAATGTTGCAAATGGGCGCATATCCTTCCAGCGTGAACATTCTATCTCTGTTCCTGCTCCTTTGGTTGTTTCCACAAGATGGTTATGTATTACATATTCACCATTTTCAATTATGTGTATCTGTATTACAGCGTAATTTCTGTTCTTATATGTCTTAGGAAATACAAATGCACACTCTGTCACATAATCATTTTCCCAAGATAATGGATAGATGTTTTCTGCTGTTATATAGTCAATTTTAATATTACCAGTGCCCTTTTCTATCTCACCTGTCTCCTCGTTGGCAATGGCATCCTGTATATATGGAACATATGCAACTGTTCCATATGCCGCTTTTTTCTCCTGGTAATTATTACCCATCTGCTGCCAGTTATTACTGCTAAGAACCTTTTTAACAAATTCATCTGTTGCCTCATCTGCTATTGTTATATTAACGTGCTCATTGAGCAGCATATCTGCAATATCCTCCGCAACTTTCTTTGCCATTCCCATAGCATTTCTTTTACATTTTATATAGCTGTTACCGGAATACACTCTGTATGTGTGGAACCTTGCCACTTTAGACCTGTACCAGCTCTTCCACACATCTATAAGAGAGTAAAATCCTTTATCTACTGTGTCATATCCTAATTCAGCTAAAAACTTTGTTATATCCATTATTTAATCCTCCTGTTCTGCCTTAGGAAGAAAGTATCTTACATACTTCCACATTCCCATAACTGCATATCTCATTGCATCCATACAGTGGTCATTTGTTTTTACTGGTACTTCTTTACCCGCCTCTATGGACTTTTTATCATATTCATATATTCCTGCCTCGTGTATTAAATTTTCCTGTTCCGGACTTACTTCTAATATTCCATAGCTCATAAGCTTTTGTGTTCTTGCTATTCCAAGCTGTACATCATTCTGGGCATCAACTATTTTTATAACCGGACATTTTCTTCTTATTTCCTCTGCCAGACCTTTTGCAGAAGGATCTATAAATACATAAGCAGTCCTTATTCCATACATCTCCTGTAAATTTTCAAAAAACTCTTTAAAATCTTCTGCATATTCCGATGGGCTTTTCTGTTTACCTGTATCACGGCCAGAATAATAATATTCTTTAAGCCCTCTGAATTTCTTTTTGCTCTTATCCAGTCCAAATGCCTGGTATGTTGTAGCATTCATCTGTCCATAATCAATTCCTATTGCTATTGGATATGCAGCTCTTTGCGGCTGTACTATCATATCCTGCTTGAACATATAGTAGATAATTTCCTCTATTCCTACACATTGCCCAAGCCATATCCAGTTGTATTGCTTTTCATCTACCGCTTTCAATGCCTCTGCTGTTTCAATCAGATCTTTTCCTATCCATTCCTCTGGTACATCCCTGTAGTCTGTATGGATATGTATACAGTCTGGACGTTTTTCCATCTTTTTTACCCATTCATTTATAGGTGCATTGGGATTTTTCGGTGGATTATAAAGATATATCATCTGAAATCCACCATTATTTCCTCTTGCGAATGTAGCTTCTATGTTGAGGATTTCATCTTCTCCCTCTCCATCATCGAAGAACTCCGTAGCTTCATCTATGATTACAAGTTTTATTGGTCTCTCTTCATCGATGATACCTTTTGTGTCATCTATACCATCCGAGCCTGCAAAATACATTGTATTGCCATTTTTAAGATAGGTTATTTCCATTGGAGATTTAGTTATCCTGAATTTTTTCTTTGGAATTTGTAATCTGCTTATACCTCTAAGCATCTCCTTATAGACAGTTTTTCTAAGCTTGTTGTGATGTTTTCTTAGGACAACAACAGAACTCTTTTCTCCAGCTACAAGCTCATAATCTCCTCTTATTGCTGCATAACTTGATTTAGTCCCTGCTCGTCCAGAAGTAAGTATTATGTGCTTATACTGCCTATTGTTAAATAATGACCTGTACTTCGGTATTATCAGGTCACTTATTCTAATCTCAGACATCGTTAATAATCACCACGCTTTCATCTTCTCCCTCATTATCCGGCTGCTGAAGTTTATCTTTTTGTGCCCTAAGCAGGTCTATCTTTGCTCTTTGTTCAAGTGTAGCCATATCCATATGTGTGCTAAGCCACTCAAGAGCCTTTAACTGGTCCTGCATTTTAACCTTTATTCCTGATTTTCCATCAGAAACTTCTGCTAATATGCTTGTATCAATTTCTTCTGACTCCTTTAAATCTATATAGTTATATTCAATTATCTTTTGCTTTCCTGTGTTGGGGTCTATAACAGGAACATACTCTCCATTTTCTTCACGCCACTGCGGCATTTGTTTTCTTCCAAATCTCACATAATCTCCTACATCTGAAAATGCTATATCCATATATTTTTGGAATATATCTTCCTGTGTTAGATAATCTTTTGTAAACCTCTCCTGCTTCATAGTTCTTATCAGGTCTTTTATCTTAGGATTTTTAAGGAGACGGCACCCCTCGACTGCTGCCGTATTGTAACTACAGCCATAGGCTTTCTGATAAGCTTTGGTTGCATTAAAACACTTTATAAAATACAAACAGAAAAGCTGCTGTTTATCAGTTAAATCCATATTTTCCAATACGTCTTCAACCTCTGTCACAGCAGCATCTTTTCTTACAACACTATAATCTCTTTTTTGTGTGCATACTTTTTTATCATTTGTGTGCACACTTTTTTGCCATCCATATCTTGTTTTCCAGCTCTTAACAGTATTAATACTTACATTGTATTTTTCAGCAATCTCTTTATATTTCATACCAGCTATATAGTCCTGCTCAGCCAATTCATAATTCGTCACGCTCATCACCTCTCTCCCCATTTTATTATTATCAAAAAACAGCTATACACAAGCGTATAGCTGCCATCCCAATTTCTGTCATTTTAAATATTATCATCTTTTTAGCGAAAAAAACGAACAAATTATTTATTATATCCCTTTAAAAATCTATCACACGTTACACGGCAATAATCAGCTGTATATGTCTTTCCCATCTTTTTAGCAACTTCACTCCACTTCATAGCTTCCATATACCTATATTCCAGCATTCTTCTTATCATACTATTCTCTATTCTGCATATAAAACTTTCTATGTCATTCTTCTGACTTTCTATTTTATCTAACAACTGCTGCCTGGTAATTAAGCTAAGCTGTAATCTGTTTAATTTATTGGTATACGCTGGCGTTGGAACACCTTTAATCGTAAAATGCTGTATCCCACCATTTCCACCTGTGACTGTATCTATAACCTCACCTAATGCTTTTAATTCATCTATCTCTCTTTTAATATTTTTTATTTTTATATCCACTTCTATGCTTTCCTCTACCAGACTACGATACTGCTCTAATTTACTTTTTATATTTGCCATATTCTCTTTACTTCCCTTCTCATTTTTATAATTTTCTTGCACAATATATATATCTATGATACAATACATATGTTCTGTTTTTGAGAAAGGAAGCTGACAGCGTGGTAATTGGAATTAGGCTATCAGCTTCTCTTTTTTTTGTGTGATATTATTTTGTATTGAATAAGTATTTGTTAATAGTTCTATTTTTCTTTTATCTCCTGTATTTCTGTTCTGTGCCATCCGCCATCTTTACTGTTATTTCTAATGGATATCCCTTAGCGTCATAACCTACACTTAAATAACGTTCCTTTATTATTTCCAATGGCTTACAATGTCCTTTTTCACAATGCTGTGCTCTGGTTTTATCATTGTATTCTGTTCCACATATCTCACATATGTAATGTTTAACTTCTTTCAATATAATCACTTCCTTTCATCTCTCTCCACCAAGTAAAATCCCAGCCATTATTAGTTAACTGCTGCCATATATGATTGCCTTTGTAATATGCCTTTCCTTTACTTCCGTTCCGTCTGTATATCTGATATATTCCTGGCTTATCTGGTTCTGCATCATAGCAATTATGCCACCCTTGTGCTTCCATTTTTTCTTTAAATGTCATACACTCTTCAAACTTTAACTGACCTATCATTGTTTCATACTAATCTCTTTATCAAACTTTTCTTTTCCCAAAATTTCAATTATATAATACACTTTTCCTTTTTCAGCTCCCCATTCTTCTTTACCCTTTCCTAGTCGTAATATGCATTTACATTTAAGCTGAGGAGAATTCTTAGAATATCCATTACGAAAAATTATCTCTTGTACTCTATCTTGTCTTATTTCCTCTGGAACGTCATTGCCTTGTAACAATTCATACTCATATCTTTCGACAAAAATACTTGATGGGTATATTGTTATCGCACCAAAAAGATTCTGGAAACGTGTTTCATAATATTCTTTTATTTCTCTATATTCTTCTTTCTTCTCGCCTGAAGCAATCATATCAAACCATTTTTTCTTGATTGGCAATGTTAGCATTATGAATCGCCTCCCTTTTTACCATTTTCTGTATACAAGCTCATCCTCATTCCATTCCGGATAAAGCTCCTGCAAATACTGCTTAAATATCTCCAACATCTCCTTTCTATTTCCTTGATTGCCATTGTCTAACATATTATGGTGAAACTGACATCCTATAGCTCCATTCTGAGGTATTCCTAAGCCGCCTGCTGACCTTGGTATATAGTGCATAACGCTTAGTATTTGCTGTGAATACCACGTTGAACCCTGCATATTGTATTTCTTAATACAGAAAATACACTGGCCGAAGTCTCTTGCATAGATTTCCTTTCTTGCTTTTTCTGTAAATTCGTGTGCTCTTGCCTGTTTTGATTTTCCCATTTCTCTTCTAACTCTCCTACAAAACCAATTGTAATTCTATTATTCATTGCCCTGCACATCTCAAGCGTACAGCCTGTTGAATGTTCCCACCCTGGTGCAAATACTGCCACATCACACATATCAAGCATAGAAATACATATATTCATAATTTCTTTGTGTGTTGTATCCTTGGGAAGGTTCTCACACACCTTTACTGGGTTAATTACTGTATGTCCCTGCTCTGTAAGAACTTTTTCGATTGCCCCTGCTCTCTCCTTATAGTCGGATGTTCCTGTTACTGGTAAACTTATATATACTTTCATCTGCTGCCTCCTTTTAGCTGTTCAAGCTCTGTCTTTATGTTTTCTGCTAATGCTATAAGCCTGTCTATAATGTTGTCTGTAATATAACTGTTAGCTTCCAATGTGAATTTAATATTTGATGCCGCAGTTATAATATTGTTCTTTATATCAGCTTCTGATGTGAGAGACTCAACTGTCCCCTCAACACGTTCTACTGGCATAACATCAGGATAATCTGCAATATTCTTCTGTCCTTCAACCTGCTCATCTATAGGCTCAGCTTCTGTCTTTATCGGCTTTTCAGGCTCCTGCGTCTCTATAGGAGATGATTTAGGAACTGTCTTTTCTATGTCGTGGATTTCCTCCTGCTTTGCCTTTACAACCTTTGTTTTCTTTTCTGACTTTTTTATATCAGCTTTGGAACTGTGTTGCACCGGTGCAACTTGGGTATTTTTCTTAGGATATTCTTTAGCATATATCTGCTGCCATACTGTCTTGGCATCAGCCTCACTATTTATTATGTTCCTGCCTGCTATGCTCATTGTGGCAATGTATACTTCCTGTGGATTGTATGTATCCTTCTCTGCTGTCCTAAGGCTTACAACTGCTATATCTTCTCCCTGCTTGAAAGAAACTGCTTTTCTTCCTGCTCCCTGTATTCGAACTGAATAAATCATATCTCCCGCAGGTGCGAATATATCTACAATATTGTCAGCATTTAATTTCTCGTGCGTAACTGCATTATATATGCTCTCATATACCTCTATATTCTCTTCACATATTTTGTATATAATCTGCTCAAGCTCTGTCTTTTCGGTATCTGTTCCCTCAGCATATACTTCCAGATCACTTATTTTCTTTTCCTCATCAAGTTCCTCTTTAAGTGTCTGTATTTCCCTCTTGGAATACTCTGGCGTAAGCTCCTCATTAAGTTCATCCGGAAGCTGGAGCATAATAACAAGCTTGGCATACCCAAAACCTTTATATGACGTCTTAAGCACTGGACTGTTACCATTTTCCGAGAACCTGTCATTAATGCTTATAAAACGTGATACCATTGTCTTGTCCAGACCATACTCCACCCTGGCAAATTCGATTACGTTAGTATATGCAGACCATTTTAGAATATCTGTATCTCTTGCCAGCTTTAACAAATAGCCAATTCTTACGAACCCCTCAGCAGTTTCTTTCATCTGCTTATCAAGTGCCGTCTTATATTCATCATAATTCCTAATTTCTTCTAATTCATTCATCCTGCTTTCCCTGCCTTTCCTGCAATGTGAGCTACATAAGCCTTTAAGAAGCTGTCTATTGTCTCTTTGTCTGGCTTGGTATCCCTTATTCCATACCACTGCTGTACCTTGTTATTTTCATATTCCACTGTAATATATGGTTTATCTGGCTCATTTTCGTGCCTTATTACAAGTATTATTGCTTTATTCTGGTTATAGTTGCTTAAATACCTCTGATGGTCATCACCCACACAATGATGTAAAATACGTCCTTCCATAACAACTTCTCCTGCATCTCTTGCTGGTCTTATAAGCAGTCCCGACTGCTGCCAGGTATATTTTGTTGTAACTTTCGCTGAATTAACCTTTATCCTTGCATATTTCTCATTCATCTGTTTAATGTATTTGGCACTCTTTGCACGTTCCATCTTCTCTCTTAACTCTATGTATGTTTTGTGAAGTTCTCTCGGTCTTAAATACACTGTATTGCTAAGATCATCTCCATTAGCTTCCCTCGCTCTTAAGTAATCATCATATTCTGTAATAGCATCTGCCAGAATGGCGTGTTCTGGTATATTCTTATTAAGATAGTTCAATAGCTTTTCAGGGCTCTGGTACTTTAAAATGTGCTTTAGCTTATCTGTAGATGCAGTTATATACAATCTTGTAACAATCTCTACATTATGCTGTGTAAATGGTATTTTTCTGTAATTCATAATTTTAATTACACTTAATGCAAGCAGTTCCTGTTCGGACTCCCTTAAATACCTTAACTGTTCAGTTGTTACTCTTAAAATTCCTGCGGCTGTTTTTGCTTTTTTATTAATATCTCTTGTTTGTCCCTTCGCAAAAATTAACCTCCTGCATATCTGTGTAAGGCCTATTTTGTATAACTGCTCTATCTGCGGTGCGTGTGCATAAGCAGTAAGAGTATCATATCTTGCCAGTATATATCTTTCCTCTCTTGCACCTGCCTCACTTATAAGCTTATATGCTGTTGCTGGGATGTATCTTAAATCACTTTTTTCAACTGCCTCGCAGTAATTAACCTCATACAACTTTCCTGACCTGTATATGTCTAGCTTTTTACTCTTCCACCATTTTCCTGTATTACAGCTATTGTCATATATCCTCTCATAATCTCTTCTTAAGAACACCCTGCCATACTCCAGTATCTTTTTAGTTAATATACTGCCTGGGCTTCGTACTGCTCTTACTGAGTAAGCTCTTATTACAAGTGTTTCATCTTCTGCTGCCTGATACAAAAGCACTTCAAACACCTGATTTGTAATCTTTGCACGCCCCCAGTTAAGCAGTGTCCCTTTTCTTTTGCATTTTGGACACTCTTTTGATTGATATCTTCGTGGCACAATATCCACCGATGGACCTGCATAAGCTTCTGTGGCTTTTATTCGCCTTGTAAATTTTTCTCCACACTGACAGCAATAATAATCTGCATAACTGCCATTCCGCTTGTAATAAATAATATTTCCAGCTTCTATGTATCTGTTAATAGTTTCATCTAAGAGCTTTGGTTTTTCAGGCATAATAGCAAATAACTTTTCTTTTTCATTTTCTTCTTTTAACATTCTTTCTGATGTTTTAATATCAAATGCTTTCTGCTCTATTGCATATATTAAATCTTCGTTATTCCAGCCAGCAGGTATTTTCTTTGCATACCATTCTTTTAGTATCTGCTTATCCACTCTGTCTATACTGGCTTTTCTCAACTCTCTTGAATATGGTCTGTTCCAGTCAATCGATATACAATCCCATTTTTGATTTTCATAATTAAAATGTGCATATTCTTTGTCATTCACTGCCATTCTGTACTTTATTGTCCCAGCGATATAAAGGTCTATTATCAGATGCTTTTTATTATTAATATCAATAACAGCTGCTGTCAGTGCTCTATCTGATACAGGTATTCTGCCTTCATATGCTAATATTTTCTGCTTTTTCATCTGCTGCCTCCAAGATAATATTCATCTATAAGCTTGTACGCTGTTGCCATTCCGGGGATACCCATTTTTACATTGCTATTTCTTATTCCCGCCTGTTTTACTATATTTTTGTCTACATCATACGAATTGGTGAAGCTCCATTTTAGAAGTGCCGCTATACAGCCTTTTATGCTCTTGCCTTTAGTTCTTACCGCCACAGCCATATCTTCGCACTCTGTACACCTCTTTTTTATGTAGGTAACCCAGTCTTCTATTATCTCTTTAGGCTGCAACTCCTCTGTCTCAACCTCTATTTTTCCAAATGCAGCCATCAGCGGAGAACATAATTTATCCACCATTCCATCTATATAGTCCTGTGCATCATCTACATCAATACCATTTTCTCTTGCTATTGTCATAACTGCATCAGTATCACCTTCCTGTAATTGTGCTGCTGCCGCTTCGTTTATTTCTTCTGCACTGTTAAACTCTCCGAATATATCAAACATCTTCATACTCCTTTACTTTCTCTATATGCCCTTTTAACCAGTTTCTGTATGAATGTTCCTCTTGCAGGCGAAATTCATACTTATGTCCTGCAAGCAGTTCATCCAACTTTCTCCATTCATCTGCGTTTGCCACATCACCGCCTTTTGCTGTTTTATAATTATTCTGCTTCCACTTGTCTGGCCAGCCAGCATTAAAAGCATTTGCCACATAAGGAGACTCTGTATATATAACCAGTTCACATTTTTCTTTCATCCGTTGTAGTGCTTTAATAACTGCTATTAGTTCTGCCCTATTAGGCTTCATATCGTACAGCAGTTCTGTGCTGTCCAGTGTTATCGGCTCCGTGTCTGTTACAAGCTCCAATATGTAGCCTATAATGCCATTCTGTACATTTAGTCCCTTAAAGGTTGTTGCTGTATATATGTTTACCTGTCTCATTGCTCCTCCTTATGGACCATTCCGTGATAGCTTGTACTCTGTATAATGCAGATAATTCATTCCTGTATAAGGGTTTGTCCCCATTACCACTGACAATGGATCTATAAAATATCCTGGTGTCGGCTCCGGACCATTTTCTATAATCTTTCTCATCGTCCTTCTGCTGTAATCAGTGCGTTCTGGCTCAGGACGTACCAAATTCCTTGAACAGGAATACTTAACAAGTTCTTTCTGTTCCTGTACGCTGAACATATTAAGCTGTTCGTATTCTTCCGTATTTTCTTCCGGCTGTTTAACGATATACTCTGCCAGATCTGCATATCCGCCAGTTTCATATATGTTTTGATAGTTAACGTGGCCAAACCTTTCCCAGCATTTTGTTATAATCTTATCTGCACCTGTAACCCTGTTTATAAGGATATGTATATGCACACCTCCGAGTGCTCCTACCTCAATTCTGTATATATACTTCACAATCTCATCAATGCTCTTATATCTTGTCCTGAGACTTCTTAAGAAGCTGTTAAGGTCTTTCCTTACTTCGTCGATGCATTTCCTTGTTCCCTTCGGATACTTTAAGGTTGTCCATAGATCTCCCTCCTTAAAGTTTGCTTTTATTAATCTTCTTACTCTCTTTTCTTTATTCCTCTGGTTCTGCTTTCTAATCTGCTCCTGTGTTGCCTTCTGTCTTTTATGGCGTTTCTCGCCCTTAGCTCCATAATTACCAATAAATTTATACTCATACTCATTAGAGCCAGGGAAGCGCCATACATCTTTTCTGTAAGCCATACCTGTCTCCTTAAATGTCCTAACTTTAATATATTTATAAAGTTACAAAGACGAGCCTGCACCCGCTTGACTTTCAGTGAACTTACACATATAATAAATATGAGATTTATCTATATGTGTTTTGAGAAAGAGCCGGTATTCCTTGTACCAGCTCTTTTTCTATTATTCATCTATACTTTGCTTACTTTTACATATATAGTGTCTGTTATTGTTTTATCTATATAGACTTCCGCCTTTATCTTTCCATACTCTTCTGCCAGCCTGAACAATCTGTCATACAGGTTATTATACGGAACTGCCACAAAAGATGTTATCCAGTTCTTGTCTCTTGGCTCTTTCTCAAAACTCTCTTGTGCCTGTGTATATAACAAATCTACTCCTTTCTGACATAACCTAACGAAGTCAAAGCCTGTTCATTAAGTCGCTGCCCGTACTCTTTCTTCTCTTTGTCTGACAGTGAATCGTAATCAATAATCTTGTCACCATCTATAATCTTTATTACTATGTTCACACTCTCACCTCTGACTTGTGATTACTGTCTTATATGCTTACACTGAATGTCCTGATTACACATTATTAAGGTTTTATGTCCATATCAACAGGAGCTTCTGTATGAAAATACATCTTGTAATGATATGGGTCTGAATGTGTTCCTGTTATATCCTCAACAACATACATTGTGTAATCATTGAGATATATGTAATTCTTTCTGTATTCATCTGCACCTGTCTTAACTGTGCATACCAGCTCATTATCACTATCGTTACTTATGCTCATATAACCTTCTGCTTCCATAATGATTTTGTCTGTACGTGCATTGTATACTGTTATTTTTCGTTCGCACTCAAAATAATCTGCCTGCTTGGACATATTGTAATTAACCTTATCTGCCTCACTACAACCTGTCATTGTTAATGAGACACCTAATATTAAAGCTGCTAATATTGTATTTTTTCTCTTTATCACTTTCTGTCTCCCTATTTAAATATCTTGTCTTATCTACTTATGTCTCCTATACTTGAATTACTGGTGTTGCCGCACCTAGTTTTAAGAAAGGAGATTGTCTTAAATGAAATTAAATCCTGATTGTATAAGAGATATCCTATTTGCAATCGAAGAAAGAACCTCTATGAAAACCCTCTTCTACCTTGATGAAGATAGTTGTCCTACTATGCTTCGCTTGAATTAAAATGCTCCATAATATCTCCTTTTCTTATTTTCTCTTTCCATCATTGCATATAGACGTCAATGCAATGCAGATAATAGTTGTTATTGCTATTGCTGTTATATTCATTTCTTTACCTCCAAGTATTTATTAATGTGCTTATGTTTAACTTTGCTCTTGTCCTTTTTCCATTTTCTTATTTTCGATTTCTTTCCTGTAAAATGGTTAAAATTATGTGAATAGCTAGTTTTGTGCACCTTATATCATTCCTTAAATATCGTTTTTAATAATGTTTATATTGCTTTTCGATATAGCACCATTTATCATAGATATGTAACTTGTCTATCTATAACAAAGCGAAAGGCGGTGTTATCTTGAAAAGACTTGCTTACTCTAAGCACCTTGCTGATAAATGGATTAAATTAGGTTATAAGATTATTGCCCTCTCTTACTACCCAAATTGTAATGGTGGCTTCACTTATCACTTAGAAAAATCCCTTTAATCCAGGTGCTAGGCTGATTTGAGTTAAATACAAATCAGCCTTCTTTTATAAATTTTTCATATGAAACATCTAATGCTTTACATATTCCAGCATATTCCCCAGCTTCACATTTGCGATTACCGCTTAGTATCTGGTTCAGCTTTACACTTGACATTCCAATCTTTTTGGCAATTACTGACTGTTTATAACCTTTGTGTTCTATAAATTCTTTTATTTCTTTGTAATCTAAGAACACTGTCTCACCTCCTCAAAAATTCTCTTCTTAACTTTTATCTACTGTTGTTGCTCTTTCTATCAAAAAATCAAAATTTTCAGCCATATAAAGTCTAGCTTCCAATTGTTTTGCGTAGCCTTCTATATCCTTTATGGAAGGCTCTTTCTTTTTACATTCCTCTAAAATCCCTAATGTATCTAATCTGGATTTCTGAACTATGTCTTTTAAATCTCTTATGTTTACTATTCTTTCTGAAACATATTTCACTCTTACACCTCCTACCTATTGCTACTTGCCTAATCCTTTCTTAACTCCTATACTTTAATTACTGGTGTTGCAGCACCTAGTTTTAAGAAGGGAGAGTTTTTTATGGAACTTACAAAAATAACCACTAAATTTGCTGTTGTTCTTTATAAAAATTACTTACAACGTATCAAATCAGATATTCCTAGAACAATCGCTGTTGAATTTAATAACCTATCATCCTCTAATTTTCCTGATTTTTCTGATGATGATATTAGCTATTGTATTGAAGAAATGAAAAATCATAAGTATATAACTGAAGATATCTTAGGCAATATAACGCTTGAACCAACTTTTATATATACTATGGAAAATCGCTTCAAATCCAATTTAAGTGAGGTTATTAATTTTTTAGCAAACATAACTTCAAATATCATTTAATTTATTCAGCTAGTATCTTTTGATACTAGCTGAGTTTTTCTCCATCCTTGCTATATGTGCCGATTTCTTTCATCACTTTTGCCGCACATTCCATAGTTACTCCCCACTTAGTTCCATCAAAATTAATCTGTATAAACTCTATTCCTGCTCCTATTGGCTTTCCATTAAGTAGAAATATCTTATTCTGTGCATCTACATACAAACTTTCTAATTTATCTGGAAGCTCCGTTATTGATTGTGTCTTCACACTCTTACCTCCCTGTTCTATTACTTAATATGAAATATCTTGTTAATAACAAATCTTGAACATTCATCTAACTCTTTGTTAGTTGGGTGAATGTTTTTTCTTATCAAGTAATTCGATAATATCAGTTTATCTATTCTGTTCTTTATCCAACCTATTGCACATATTAGTGTTGTAGCCATAAGTAACAAAGTCATCTCTATGCACCTCCCTATTTACAATATCCGTAAGTAACTACAAAAATTGTAATTGCTATACACACCAATACAGTCCATACAACATATAAGAAATACACTTTGTTATCGTGCTGTATTTTTTTCATTATGAAAATACATATACCCGCTAATACATATAAAATCACCAGTGGTATCAACACACTCAATCTCTCACCTCCTTGTTATATTACTTGCTTGGAATAATTTTTCTCGCTTTTAGCGAGTTCTTTTACCAAAAAAAATACAATCTATCGGTATATGATATATTTCTGAAAGTTTCTTAGTTTCATCATAATTAGGTATTTTTTCGCTTTTTTCCCAACGTCTTATAGTTGAACGGTCAACTTTCATTATTTCAGCAACTTGACTTTGTGTTAATTCTGCATTAACTCTAGCTGCTGCCAGACTAATCTGTAATTTTTCCATTTACTCTTATATGCTCCTTTCTTCCCCGTATAGCCGTTAGGTCAGCTATATTCATTACTTGCTATGCTTACACAACTTCAATATAATCAATATCAAATCATATACTGCACAAGCTCCAACTATAATTTTCCAAGCAATTCCCCAGTTTCCAAGCTGAGCCATAATAAGAAGAAGTACAAGCATAATTGTTACATTGTTTATATTTTTCATTGCTTTATTTAAAACGCTATGCTAAGATTATGCAAAGGGTTCGGGGCTTCCGCCCCTCCCCTCTGCTGTCTACTTATTATGACTTAATTGCTTGAATCAAAGCGGCTATGGCGATAACGGCTTTTATGATTAATTCAATTATGTCTTTGGTAGACAGCTTTTTCTTTGCTTTCTTTTTCTTAGACATTTCGTTTTTCTCCTTTCCTTTGATGATTGTATTATATCTCGCTTTTAGCGAGGTGTCAACCCTTTTAGCGAGATTTTTATAACATTTTGTTGCTTTTTTCTCGCTTTAGTGGTAATCTATCTTTACAAGGAGGTGTGCATAATGTCTGAAAATGAATATAAAAAAATATTTTCAAAGAATTTAAGATACTATATGAATAAATATAACAAGAAGCAAAGCGATTTAATTAACGACTTAGGTTTCAGTTCATCTACTATATCTAATTGGTGTACTGGCGAAAAGCTACCAAGAATGGATAAGGTGCAAATTCTAGCTGATTATTTCCACATTAATAAATCTGATTTGCTAGAAGACAAATCTAATTTCAACGAAGAAGAAACTTACTACCTTAATGATGATGCAATGGATATGGCTCAGTTCTTATATGAGAACCCTGACTATAAAGTATTGTTTGATGCATCACGCAAGGTAAAGAAAGAAGATATTGAATTTGTTAAGGAGATGATTGACAGAATGTCTAACAAAAATGATTAAATAGATAAGAGGGTGAGGAATTGGATACTAATATTTTATATGTAGATATGCCTACTACAATTAAGGCATATACTGTTTGCTGTGATGATGATACCTATACAATAGTCTTAAATGCCAGACACTCAATGGAACAATTAATGTTGGCTTATCATCACGAATTGAAACACATTAAAAATGGAGATTATGACAGATTAGATAAAAATGTTCAACTTGTTGAAATTTTTACACATTCTAATTAAAGGAACACATTATGTTTTTACAAGATTTTATTCAAAAATTACTTAGTTATTTTGTTATCAATACAGATAACAATTGTGATACTACATATGAGGATGAAGATTATCTAAATGACGATATTGCTGAGCATTTGAATAGTTACACTTCTGATGATACACCTTATAACCATAGTAATATAATTCCAGGAACTTATAGTTATGATTTAACTAACCTTTCTTCTTATGATACCGAATATATTGACTCTTGTATTGAAGAATGTAAACAGTATCCATTGGAATTGCAAGCTATAAAACTGGAAGAAATAGCATACTCTGTTGTTTATGCCCCTCGCTATATATTGCACAGATATATAATTTTAAAATATAAGAATTCCACATTACCATTTGATATACTTGCTACTGCAATCGCATATGGAACTGAAGGAGTGTTGGATAGAATAAATGCTATAAATTACTATGAAAAATATTTCATCACATTAAAGCAACTGCCTCCTGACAGCTATGTGTTCAAAACTAAAATACTTTTTCCTTTAGACCTAATATACGATAATTATTGTAATTTATGTGAAAAAGAATATATGTATGATAGAGCTTACCTATACAGGCAAAAACGTATTAAACTTCACGGATATATGGATATCTCTGATTTATTAGGAATAGGACGTATACTACAAAAGACAGACATCAATAGATGTGTTGAGTTTTATCAGAAATGTTTAGAAGATTATAAAAACTCTGAGGATTTACCTCGTATCAAAGAACTATATGATGATGCACTAAAAAAACAAGGCAGGAATTATAAATATAGACCTCGTCCATATAAGCCTACTGACTGGGAATTTATAGCAAGAAAAATGTCGATTGATGGTGCAATGATTTTTATTAATAAACACAATGATAAATAGAATTTTATTAGTTTTAAACTAATATTGTGATTGAAACCTTTAAAAATAAACATATTACATTATTTAAAAAAGGAGTGAAACATAATGAATGCATTAGATAAGATTGTAAAAAGCAATCGTATGCCTGTACTTTTTGTAGGTTCAGGTATTTCAAGAAGATACTTACAAGATTATCCTGATTGGGGTGAACTTCTACGAAAATCTTTTGATGTGTACAATAAAGACTCATATCAGTATCAAAAATACATTGATAAATATACACGAGAAGGTCTTACTGATTTTGAAATAAATGCAAGAATGGGGACTATTATCGAAAATGAATTTAATGAGGCTTTCTTTGACAGAAAAATTAAATTGAATTTTATTAAAACTAAAGATCCAGCCTGGGTAAAAAGAGGTGTTTCACCTTATAAAATGTACTTATCGAATATTTTTAAAAAGCTTCCGTTAAAATCAGCGAATTATCTTAACAAAGAAAAAGAATTATTCCAAAACCTAAAAAATAAAGTTTCTGCTGTCATAACCACTAATTATGATCAGTTTCTGGAAAAGGAAATTTTTAATAATGATTACACTGTTTTCAGACACCAGTATGAATTATTTTCCGCTGACAGCTATAATTCAGCAGAAATATATAAAATACATGGATGTGTCACTGATGCTGATTCTATCATTATTACTGAAAAAGACTATAAAGAATTTACTGACTCAAGAAAGCTAGTTATTGCTAAAATGCTTACTCTATTTTCTGAGTCACCAATAGTATTTTTAGGATATTCTTTCACCGATGAAAATATTCGTAACATTGTAGCAGATTTCTTATCTTGTCTTACAAATGAACAACTAGACAATATTGACGAACATTTTGTATTTATATCATTTAAAAAAGGGGAACGTAAATTAATTGAAACCAAAAATACTATTATTCTTCCTAACGGGCAAAAAATACCCGTTACTGAAATACAAACAGATAATTATCTAAAAGTATTTAGTACACTTAACAAAGTTGTTCCTGGAATATC
>CEBY01014446.1_pt1 | contig 24954 bp, 10 predicted proteins | sample 554731 | NCBI WGS metagenome assembly CEBY01 (sample SAMEA3182050, study PRJEB8094) | gut metagenome | biome: human; feature: gut; material: Stool; isolation source: human stools | place: Canada | collected 2012-02-22
ATCTAATACTATGGAGCATTTCAAGGGGTACTCCTATGGTGTTTGGAAATGATGTCACACCGAATTGATATTTAAATAATATACTAATACTAAAAATAAAAACATTTATGAATCAAAAATTCCAGAGGACTTGCTTGGTTGTTCTATTAAGTTTTGTCTGCTTGTTTGCTTTAGCTCAAGGGAAACAGGTGTCCGGTATCGTTAAGGATACTTCAGGTGAGCCGGTGATTGGAGCCAATGTCATTGTGAAAGGTACTACAAACGGCACTATCACGGGTATTGACGGTGATTTTACATTGTCTAATGTGAAGAAGTCAGATGTTATTGTCTTTACTTTTATCGGTTATAAAACGGAAGAGGTTAAATATACCGGACAGCCTTCCGTTAATGTGACCCTGAAAGATGATACCGAATTACTGGACGAGGTTGTGGTTATCGGTTACGGTACTGTCAACAAGCGTGACCTTACCGGTTCCGTAGCTTCCGTCAAAGCGGAGGATATTGCGGCAGTTCCGGTATCGAGCGCTGTAGAGGCCTTGACCGGAAAGTTGGCAGGTGTGAATATCACTACTACGGAGGGCTCGCCCGATGCGGAAATGAAAATACGTGTTCGTGGCGGCGGTTCGTTGTCGCAGGATAATTCACCTTTGTACATTGTGGATGGATTTCCTGTGTCGAGCATCAGCGATATCGCCCCTTCCGAGATTCAGAGCATCGATGTGTTGAAAGATGCCTCTTCTACCGCTATTTATGGTGCACGTGGCGCCAACGGAGTTATCATCATTACGACCAAAAGTGGTAAAGAGGGAAAAGTGCAGGTGGATTTTGGAGCTTCGTTCGGCGTGAAGCAGGTAACCCGCCTTACCAAAGTACTTGACCCTTATAATTATGTGGCTTATCAGAATGAGATAGATATGGGCAAACATGGCAATTACAGCGATATGGACATTTGGCGTTCGGTGGACGGGTTCGATTATCAGGATGAGATGTTTGGACGTACCGGTAACCAACAGCAATATAATATTAATGTAAGCGGTGGTAGTAAGGAGTTGCAATACAGTGTCAGCTATGCGCATAACGAGGAGAAGAGTATCATGTTGAATTCCGGTTTTAAGAAGGACAACATTAATGCTAAAATTAAATCGGAGCTGAATAAATGGCTTTCTTTGGATTTTAATGCCCGTTTGAGCCATACCGCAGTAGAAGGCTTGGGCGGCGGTGCAGATACGAACGAATCGAATGCGGCTAATTCTACGGTAGCCAATTCGGTTATTTTCCGTCCGATAGACCCTTTGCAAGCCAGTACGGATGACGAGGAGAACTCTACGGCAACTCAGAAGACTCCGTTGGAGCGTTTACTGGCCACAGAGAAAGAGCGCGGTACTTTTAATCAGAATTATAATGTTGGTATCAATTGGAAACCGTTTAAGGGTTGGACGTTCCGTTCGGAGTTCGGCTATGGCTGGAAATATGATGATACGGAGCAATACTGGGGAGTGGATGCCGTTTCTAACTCAAAATACGGAAATAACGGTAAACCGCAGGCTTATCTGTTGCGTGAGAAGACCAATAGCTGGCGTAATGCCAATACGCTGACTTATGAAAACAAGGATTTGTTCGATGGACGTGATCGCCTGAATGTCCTCATCGGTCATGAAGTGAGCAGCAGTTTCAAGAAGTCCGTTGAGAATGTATCGGTTGCTTTTCCGAATACGATGAATATCTCGGAAATTAAAGCAAATATGGGTACGGGCACTGCACTTCCTACGCAGTCCACCCTCGGCGCAAAGGAAAACATGCTCTCTTTCTTCGGTCGTGCCAACTATACTTTGATGGACCGTTATTTACTGACCTTTACACTGCGTGGCGATGGTTCCAGTAAGTTTGGTAAAGGTAATCAATGGGGATTGTTTCCATCGGCTGCATTGGCATGGCGTATCTCGGATGAGACGTTCATGGAAAGCGCTAAAGACTGGCTCTCTTCGTTAAAACTCCGTTTGAGTTTTGGTACGGCAGGTAACAACCGCATTAATTCCGGATTGCTTAATACTACTTATTCCCTTTCGGGTAACGACGCCCGCTATCCGGCTTTCGGCGATGCCATGTCTTCCATGCTGGAACATGGTACGAATTTATATAATCCTGATTTGAAGTGGGAAACTACCGTAACCCGTAACCTTGGTATCGACTATGGCTTTTGGAATAATCGTATTTCCGGTTCTATCGACCTTTATTGGAATACTACCAAAGATTTGTTGATGAAAACGGAAATTCCGTCTACTACCGGATACAACTATCAGTACCGCAACTTCGGGCAGACTTCCAATAAGGGTGTGGAATTTTCGATGAGCGCCGTTCTGCTGGATACGAAGAAATACGGTTTGAACTTTACGTTCAATCTGGCATATAACCGCAATAAGATTGATAAACTGACTACGGATACTCCATGGCAGAGCAGCAACTGGGCGGGAAGTACGATTTCCAAGTATGAGGATTTCCGTGTAGAAGAAGGTGGCCGTTTAGGTGAAGTATGGGGATTCAAAACTAACGGATATTATACGGTGTACGACCCTGTTTCCAATCCCAATGGTGATTTGATTTGGGGTGACGGTGAATGGACATTGCGTGACGGACTGAAAGATAATAGTCAGACCATTACTGGTGGTGCTTACTCTCCGGGAGGATTGAAACTCCAGTGCGATGAAAACGGTAACCCCATCAAACAACGGTTAGGTAATACTGTGGCTCCTCTGACAGGTGGTTTTGGCTTTAACGGTAATGTCGGTAATTTCGATTTCAATCTGTTCTTCAACTACTCGTTGGGAAATGTAATTATCAATGGTACAAAGTTGGCTTCTTCGTTCCGTTCCGGCTCGAGGACAGGTTATAATTTGAATAACGACTTTGCGTTGGGTAACCGTTACACATGGATTGACCCGGAAACAGGTTTGAATCTTGCCAGCAGCAGTAGCGCTGTACTCGAAACGTACGGTTCTATGACTGAGGCCGGACTGCGTTTGAACCAACTCAATCGTAACGCTTCAATCTTCCACCCGGCTGCGGTTACGACTATGCAGTTGATAGATTATGCTGTGGAAGATGCTTCTTTCTTACGTATCAACAATATTACCGTGGGTTATACACTCCCCAAAACTTGGGTGAAGAAAGCGTTCCTGCAGAATGTACGTATATATCTGACCGGATATAACTTGTTCTGCTGGACCAACTATACCGGTGCAGACCCTGAGGTCGATACCAGCAGTAAGCGCAATGCGCTGACACCGGGTGTCGATTATGCGGCTTATCCGAAAAGCCGTTCGTTTGTCGGTGGTATCAATATTACGTTCTAACTCTAAATATATAAATGTATATGAAAGCAATCTATAAAACCTTGATATTGTCGGCGGGAGTCATTTATTTTACTTCTTGCTCCGATTTCCTTGACCAAAGTTCACCGTCAGAGATGAATGACGAAACGGTGTTTAATAATACATATTATACTAATCTCGCTTTGAATAAGGTGTATGGCGATTTGACACAGGACCAGACCTATTCGAGCTTTCTCCCTATTGTTTGCGGACTGAATACGGACTGCGAATTGGTGGACGGTTTGGGGGTGGATGCAAGCAATACGTCGAATGAGCGTGGATGTATGAACTATAATTGCAGTCCCGGCTGGTCGCGACTGGCAAATGTGTGGGATGCCATGTATAAGTTGATAGAGAATACCAATTTGGTGATTGAAGGCGTAGAGGCAAGTCCTTTGCTGAATCCCTCGGAAGATACGAGTGAAGCGCGGGCTCTTAAGAAAACAATGTTGTGCTATCGTGCTGAGGCGAAAACATTGCGTGCAATGGTTTATCTCGATTTGATACGTTTGTTCGGTGATATTCCTTTTAAGATGGAGCGTTCTCAATCGGATTTGAGCAATGCTTATCTTGGCAAGACAGACCGTGATGAGATTATGGACTCGTTGATTACAGATTTGGAAGAGATTATCCCGGACCTTCCGTGGGCAGGTGAGGACGGATATACTACGGAACACGTTACACGCGGATACGCTCACGGATTATTGGCCAATATCGCGCTGACGCGTGCCGGCTTTGCTATCCGGGAGAAAGCGAAAGAGGGGTATATTGAAGGAGAGAACAGCGATCCTGTCTATCCGACCCAACGTTGTGACGACGAGACGCGTGCCAAAATGTACAAGTTGGCGGAGCAACATCTGGCTGCTGTCATCAACTCCATGAAGCACTCCCTGACCACTTCGGTAGAGGAGTATTGGCGACAAATGAATGTGTGTGAGTTGCAGACCGTACAACCGGAAAACTTGTTTGAAATCCCGATGATGCTGAATAAAAGCGGTGAGTTGGGATATACGGTAGGTTTCCGTGTAAGCGGAGCAAGCAGCTACTTCGGGCTGAAAGGTAATTCTTCCGGCAAGCTGAAATTGACGGCTCCTTATTTCTGGTCGTTTGACCACAGTGGAAAAGATACGCGGCGTAATATTACCTGCGCACTGTCGGAGTTTTCTACAGATAAAGATACGAAGGCGTTTCGTGAAACCCTTTCCGGTAACAAGCCGTTCTCTATCTACTGCGGCAAGTGGGATTACCGCATGATGGCGGGTAATACGTCATGGCTGGAAGCCGTACGTGCGGGAGATGCGTCCGCCAAGATTTGTTCGGGTATCAATGTGGTGAAGATGCGTTATCCGCATGTTTTGCTTATGTATGCAGAAGCGGTTTATGAAAATTACAAGACGGAATCGGCTCAAGGAGTGGATGCGGATGGAAATGTATGTGTGATGACTGCTAAAGATGCCCTGCTAGCTGTTCATAAACGGGCTTATGCCGATGCGGACAAGGCTGTTGGAGAAGCTTTCATTGAGAAGGTTATTGCCGATAAAGGTTTCATGGGTGCCATTATGGACGAGAATGCATGGGAGCTTGCCGGTGAAGGTGTACGTAAATTCGACTTGATTCGTTGGAACGAACTCAGTAACAAAATCGATGAGTTCAAAGAGGCTTATAAGGAATGTGTAAATCTTGCCGACCAGGCGGGGGGCTATCCTTCAAAGGTATATTACAAGTACAAAACCACTGCTGTATATGCCGACCAGGAGATAGACATGAATAGTATCAATTGGTATGAAAAACCGTCGAGTACAAGTGGCTTCGAGAGTAAGGATTTCTGGGGTAAGGAATTGAATGACAGTAAGGGACAGGAACAGTTGACGATTAACCTGCCGAGCATTTCATCCGGTTTGAACAAGGAGGTGAAGAACCGCTATTTATTGCCCATCGCTTCTACTACCATTTCTACATCGAATGGAAATTTGTATAACTCTTATGGCTACGCCAACTAATTTGCAGAACCTATAACAATGAGAAACATTATGAGAGATTTTAGATATATTATCGGTTTGGGAGCATTGCTGCTCTCGGCCGTTCTTAGTACGAGTTCTTGTACCGACGGTAATGATTGGGAGGCGGATTCGGCTTATGCTCGTCTTTTCGGTACGAAGACGTCCAGTTTCACGGTTACTCCCGCGGAAGATATTGCGCAGGCTGAAGTTTCTTGGCAAGGTACTCCGGAAACGAAAAATTATATTATAGAAATCAGTACTGCTCTTTTGACGGACGAAGTGGAGCCGGGAACCTCTGAGGGGAGTATTGTTTTCGGTAATGGGGATGAGCAGATAACGAAGACTGCTTATACGCTAAAGGAATTGAGCCCGAATACGGAATATTATGCACGTATCAAGTCGGTGAACGGAGATAAAGAGTCCGATTGGGTTTATCTGGAAGATGGGACTTTTAAGACTTGTAAAGAAGAACAAGTATTGGTGACTCCTTCCACCGATAACGGTGACATTGAAGAAAAATCCATCCGTATCTCTTGGCAACCTTGCAAAGTTGACCGTATCCGCATTTATACGGAAGACGCTTCTTATGATGAAACTATTGAACTTTCGGAAGCTGATATAGCGTTTGGTTCGTGTATTATTTCCGGCCTTACCCAAGGAACACGCTATACGGTTGAAATCTATAATGGAGAGACAATGCGCGGAAGCATTGAAGTAATGACCGGTGAAGGCGAGATGTTGCCGATTACAATCGGTAATGTCCAAACAAACGGCGCTACTCTTGAATGGAATTATGTTGGCAATGTCAGAGCCAATGCATATACTCTGGTGGAAGGTACGGAATATTCTACTGCCAATCCGGTTTCCTTTGATGGTAACAGCGGCCTTATGCTGAATAGTCTCAATGATTATACTACTTATACATTTGCTTTGCTGAACGGTACGGCTGTGATGGGATATAAGACATTTACAACAAAACGCGCTATTCCTGCCGGGTACACGGTGATTGAGATAGGTTCAGAGGATGATTTTATCACTGAAGTAACAAAGAGCATCACTCGGAATACGGTATTTAAGCTGGCTTCCAATGCTGATTTTACATTGAAGAAAATGAAGGATGATGGCAGGGTGGATGACATAAAGATACCGAGTACTTCCGGTATAAATGTAATTGTTTGGGGTGAGGAAAGTGATGATAGTAAAGCTGTGTTGAGGTTGGCCAGTGCATTGGGAATCAAGGGAAGTTTCCATACGATAGAGTTCTTTAATTTGAAGATTACTACTACTGTCGAGAACGCCGATGGTCGTATATTTAATATTCAGGATGATTCCAATACATTTACGGAAATGAAGATAGAAGCCTGTGATATTTTAGACGGACAAGTCTTGTTTAGAGTGAAACATGGAGAAGGTAAGCCTAGCTTAGGTATACTGACAATTAGTAATTGTATAGTCGGCAATTTTACAAAGGATGGAAGCTTGCTTAATCTGACGGAGGATAAGAGTGGTACATTGACGAATATCAATATTAAGAATTCTACTATTTTTAATATGGCAGGTAACGTTATTCGCTCAAAAATAGTTCCCCGTACATTTAATATTGAAGGATGTACTTTTTATGAAGCTCCGAATAGTGATGGTAAGGCGTTTACAAATGATGAGAAATTAGGTTCTGCGTTGAAGGTTACCAATACATTGTTTGGTGGTAAGATTGCCGCAGATTCGGGATTTAGGGATGGCAATGCAGCAATAGCCGAGAATGTTTATTCCGCCAGTGATTTTACTTACGGTAAAAACGGGTGGCCTGTTTCTTCCACAGTTATGAATATTGATAAAACCAGTGTGGAGCTATTCCCGAATGCAGCGGCTGGAGACTTTACCGTAGCTCCGAAAGATTATAAGAAATTCGGTGACCCGCGTTGGAATAATTAAAATCAGAATCAAATAATAAAGATAGAATTATGAAAATAAAATATTTGTTGAGTTGCAGCCTTTTGGCGGGAAGTGCATTGTTTGCGTCATGTACTTCCATTGAGCCCAAATTGGATAATGATTATAAGCCTCTCCTTCCGGAAGAAATTCCGGAAGGTACCATTACCCAATTGAATTACGGTGAGTTACGTGCTTTTCCCGGAGCTGAAGGACATGGACGTGACGTTACAGGCGGACGTGGTGGTAAAGTTTACCATGTAACGTCATTGGAAGATGGCGGTGACGGTGACCAGGGTACATTCCGCTGGGCGGTCCGCCAAAGCGGTGCACGTACTATCGTGTTCGATGTAGCGGGTACTATCCACTTGAAAAAAGCGTTGAAGATAGAAGCTGATAACATAACCATTGCCGGACAGACCTCACCGGGTGGAATCTGTATAGCGGATCAAGCCTTTACCATTGCCGCTAATAATGTTATTATACGCTTCATGCGTTTCCGTCCGGGTAACCCGGCGGATGATGTGGACGGTCTTGGCGGTATGGATAGAAAGAACATCATCGTAGACCACTGTTCTGTAAGCTGGAGTTCGGATGAGACTCTTTCGGTTTACGGTATGGAGAACTCTACCGTACAGTGGTGCATTGCTTCGCAGGCTCTTTACTTCACACAGGCAAAGGATGGTAAAGCGCATGGCTTTGCCGGTAACTGGGGTGGGCACAATGCCACTTATCACCATAATCTGATAGCACACTGTGACAGCCGTACACCGCGTCTTGGCCCTCGTCCCTCTACTTTGGAATTGGGCGAACAGGTTGATATACGTAACAATGTTTTCTACAACTGGGGTGGCGAAGGATGTTACGGTGGTGAAACACAGCATGCCAATCTGGTGAACAATTATTATAAGCCGGGACCTACTACCGACTTGTTGAGAGACAGAAGATGTTATCGTATCGCACGCATTGGCATTTACGGTCAGAATTATGATAACGGTGAGGGATTCGAGCCTTTTAAAGGAATATGGGGACGATTCTATATTGACGGCAATTATATGTTCGGCAATGCGGATGTGACTACTGATAACTGGACAGACGGTGTTTATGCACAACAGGAAGACAATGACGGTAATGATTATACTTGGGAGTCCGAGGGTAAATCGGTCATCAATAACGGCAGCCAGGTAGTAGATGTTAAAGGAGTTACCACCCATACGGCTGAGGCAGCCTACGATCAGGTATTGAAGTATGTAGGTGCTTGTAACTATCGGGACACTTATGACAAATTCATCATGGATGAAGTAGCTGAGCGTAAGGCAACGTGCAATATTCAAGGGAGTAACCATAAGTTGGGTTATATTAACCATCCGAGTGAGCTGGTAGGTATTGTAGAAGGAGTGGATGAAAATGGCTATCCCGTATTGGTGCAGGTGGCGGATAACGACCTGACCGATACCGACGGTGACGGTATTCCCGATTATTGGGAAACGCAGTACGGATTGAACAAGGATTATGCTGCCGATGGCAATTTAAAGACTGTTGATGAAAATGGTGAATATACCAATCTGGAAATGTATCTGAACAGTTTGGTACAAGACATTATGGATAAGTGTCGCGAGGGCGGCACGGTAGTCGAGTAATGGTTGTACCGGATGAACAACACGGAATATTTATTAATATCAAAATAACGGATAGTACTATGAAACTTTTTAAACTATTTACTTTAATGGCGGCCGGAACGATGATTACGGCTTGCAATAACGAGATTGAGAATCTTTCCCGGAATGCGGATAACCGAGTGATGTCTTTGCAGACAGCCGGGAAAGCGTATACACGTTTCAATGATGTGACTAATACATGGGAAAATACTGATAAAATAGGTGTGTATATGTATGGTGCGGGTGCCGGGAGTACTGATATTCTGAATGGTGCCGAGAACGTCTTGTTTACTACACAGGGCGGAGAAAGCCCTGTGTATTTTACTTCAGAGACCGGTATCCAGATTGCGGGTGAGAATGCTAAGTTTACAGCTTATTATCCGCAAAATGGAGATATTACCGGCGGTATTTATAAAGTTGCATTGGGAAACCAGGCAGAAGGCTATGCTGCTCACGATTTAATGTGGGCTGTGAATGATAATGTAAGTAGTGAGGATGCCAAGAGTTTGTCTATGACGTTCAAGCATCAGTTGGCAAAACTTGCCATTGAGATTACTTCTAATAGCGGTGAGACTGTACAGAGCGTATCTATTCAGGGAATATCTATAAGTGCCGATTTCAATATCGCTACCGGTGAGTTTTCTAATGAAGCAAAAGGTTATATCACCCCCTGCAAGACTGCCGGCAATAAATATAGTGCATTGGTTTTACCTACTAACCCGGCTACAGCTCTCAGTATGATTATTACTACTGATGCAGCAGAGGATAATACGTATGAGTATACTTTCAATTCCGGTACTATTTCTGAATTGAAGGCAGGTTACATATACACTATCAAAATCGGTTTAGGCGAATCCGTATTGGGCAGTGTAGACCAGATAGAAGGCGGTAACTCTCCGTATGAACCGGGTGGTGATGTGAACGGTAATGCTGAAGCTGTGACACCGGAAATACCCGGATATATAGTTGTAGAGGCACCTGCTGATGATGCGGATGCATTAGCCGGTTGCCTTGATGGAAAATCAGGTGCTATTGCCTTGAAGTTTGTTGCTGGAAATACTTATACGGCAGATATGATTACCGTACCTGCAGACATTACGGATTTGTTATTGATTGGAAAAGAGGGACAGGCAAAGGTTACGATGAAAGGGCTGAGTGTGCCGGAAAGAACGTTGAATAAACTTACATTCCAAGATTTGGAAATTGAAGGTACTGATGCGAATACGGCAATCTGTGCAGCTGAGCTGAAAGAAAATGCAGAGTTAACAGTAAAAGGCTGTTATATTCATGGCGTGAAAGCAGTTTATGGACGCGGAAAAGACTTGGCGGAGACCAATAGTACTGATTTCTCAAGATTGTCTTCTTTTACTATTGATGATAGCCGAATTTACAATGTCGAATGTGTTTTTGATTATGGTGTGGTACTTGCTGTTACATTAAATAATTCCACACTGTATAACCTCTCACAAATAGCATTTTTCTCTAGTAAGTCTAATGATACTAAAGATATAAAGCAATGTGAACCTATTAAAGTTACGAACTGTACATTAGTCGATTTAAAGAAAAATCTCGTTCAGACAGCAGGCGGCTATGGCTATTTGACAAATTATGAGAATAATATATCGATTTTGGCAGGAGATGCTCATATTGCCTATGGAGTAAAAGGAACTAATAATAGCGCTTATACATTTGTCATCCAAAATAATATTGCAGCAACAGGTTCCGGTATTAAGATTGCTGATTTTACCAATAATGGAGCAATAGATGATACAAAGTCTAGAGCTGAAATTTTCCCTAATGAAGATGCGGGGGACGGTGGTAAGAACTTTACCCCTGCTGATGGTATTACCATCGGTGACCCGCGTTGGAAGAAATAACTAAAATCAACAAGCAGTTATTGATATGAAATTTACATCTTATATATACACCCTTTTAGGTGTTCTTTGCCTTTATGCATGTTCTGATGAAGACAACAACGGAGTAGCTTCATCGGACAGTAACGGCGTGGTGTTCTCCGCTAATATCGGAGAATACCAAACCCGTATCGCGACCGATGGCGGAAGCTGGGCTAAGGGAGACCGTATAGGTACTTATATGTACGCTGCAGGGACGGAGAATTTGATGACATTCTCCAATAATGTTCCGTACACCTGCCAGAATGAGGAGCAACTTGCCACCTTTAAAGCCGATAAACCTTTGATGTTTCCTGCGGATGGGCAGGAAGTTTCTTTCAAAGCATATTATCCTTATGTAGAAAACATCAATGAATATCTTTATCCGTTGGTGTTGGATAATCAGCAACAGGGTACCGCTCCTTATGATTTGATGTATGCCGTATCGGACGGCACACACGCTCGTACCCGCGAAGAGTCTTCTTCGATGGTGCCGCTTAACTTTTCCCATTGTTTGGCGAAGGTTATTTTGAAGCTGACCGATAAAGAGGAAAAACCGCTGCAAGCGGATGGAGAACCGATACTTCAGGGTATGAAAACACATGTGACATTAAACCTGAAGAGTGGAAATCTTTCTGCGCAAACGGCCACCGCACCTATTCAGGCTTTTCTGAATACAGATGAAAACAGTATCGAAGCGATTGTCTTTCCCGGCGAGCTGACTGATAACTGTGTGGCCGAATTCTCGATTGACGGCAAAGCTTATAGCTGGATGTTCAAAGATAATACTGCGGGGTTGACTTCTCTGGAAGCAGGGTATAAGTATGTCTTTTCTTTGAAAATTCTTACCGAATCGGGTACAATAGACGGCGCGGCGGATGTGGAACAGAGCGGCAGTTCTTCCACTCCGTGGCAGAATGAGACGACCACAGGAATAGCCACAGCTTCCCAATACAAACTTTATCCCTGCGATAAGGGAGCTTTTGCCGATACTGAGCTGAAAATTACGTTTACAGGAGAAACGCCTCGGTTAGGCACAAGCGGTTCTATCCGTATTTATCGGGCGGATAACCCTGCGGAACCGATAGATGAAATCCGCATGGATGAACGTCAGGAGCCTATTTCGGAAAATGGCGGTACTAAGTTTAATACCTGGATGGACGTTATCGGTTCGAGCGATCGTAAACTGATTGTGAACTACCATGCTGTAAAAGTGGATGGTAATGAGGTCATTATTAAACCTCACAGTCGTAAATTGGACTTCGATACCGACTATTTTGTACTTATAGACAAGGAAGCGATACAGCATGACGGATTCAAAGGTATCACTACTTCCAAATGGTTTTTCACTACCCGTCCGGAACCGGAAGTGAAAACTACGGTCAGTGTAAGTCATACGGATGCGAATGCGGACTTTTATACTTTGCAAGGCGCCGTGGATTTCTTTACAAGAAATGCGGTAGAAGGTGAAAAGACCATTATGCTTGATGAAGGAAAGTTTGAAGAAATTGTCAATATCCGTAATTTGAGCTGCCTTACCGTTAAGGGAGCCGGAGCGGATAAGACCGAGATACAGTCGGACAATAACAACAACTGGAATCCGGGTATCAAAGACGGTTGCGACAGCGGCCTTGCCGATGCTCTGAAACCGGGAATGGATATTCCCTATGTCGACGGACGTAATCAGGGCGGCGGAAGAGCCGGTGTATTGATAGCCGGAAAAGCGGATAAAATTCGTTTTGAGGATGTCAGTATGCGTTGCCTGTATCCAACGAAGACGCAGGCGGAAGTGTTGTGCATTCGTAACAAGAGCGATAATGCCACGGCATTTGTACGCTGCAGATTTTATAGTCAGCAGGATACATTATTGCCGGGTGGCGGTTATAACTGGTTTTATGATTGCTATGTAGAGGGTGATACCGATTTTATCTGGGGAGGAAACTCCGCATGCCTGTTTGAAAGCTGCGAAGTCGAAATGATAACCTCCGGTGGGCGCGGCTTCAATGCGCGTGTTAAGGCAAATAATATCGGTTATGTATTTTCAGATTGTATTTTGACCGTTGCGGAGGGAGTGACAAAGTGCCGTTTGTTGGAAGGGTCTGATGGCACCGGAATGGTTGATAATATAACATTTGTCAATACTACGATTGATAAGGAGTTTTTCAGCGGCGGTATTAATTCTGAGGATAAGTCGATGGTTCCTATTGCAGGTTATGATGATAATATTATTCGTTATAACAAGAATAAAGATGAGATTGGAGAACTCGGTGAAGACACCGGCATCAAAGACGGTTGTAAAATGTATGACTGTACGTATGATGATGGGAAGCCTGTACAGGAAAGCGGTGTTTATGGAACAGATAGAATACATACGCTTACCTCTGAAGAGTACAATCGATACTTTAAAGACCGCTCTACCGTTTTAGGTGGTTACGCAGACACAACATGGTTCACTGAATAGTTTGCCGACACTTGTTCCTACTCTCTTCCCTGCAGTGATTTACTATTATAAGCCTTTTAATTGCATATTAAAAGGCTTATAATATCACATTAAAAGGCTTTTAATCATATCTCACTCGTAATGCCTGTCCGATATCACGGTTATGGCTGCTTCTTTTCTTTGTATTCCGAAGGGGTTACCCCTACAATCTTCTTGAAACAACGGCTGAAGTATTTCGGGTCATTGAATCCCGTCATATAAGCAATCTGCGAAATATTATATTCACCGCTGTCGAATAACTGTACCGCTCGTTTGATGCGTATCTGGCATATGAAATTCACAGGCGACAGTCCTACTATTGATTTTAGCTTCTGATAGAAGATAGTTCGGCTCAACAGGAGTTTTTCTGCGAATTGTTCGATGGTCAGATCCGGATTGTCCATCTGTTCTTCCATGAACTCCATAACTTTTTCCATAAACAGTTTGTCGTGCGGGGTTATTTGCGGTTGTGACGGTTCCGGAATGTCATCCGTTAAAGCTACGTCTTTGCCTGCGGTTAGCTTGGCCATGTACATCTCTTGCAGTTCTTTGCGCTGGCGTAAAAGAGAGGTGATACGGATTTTCAGGTAAGTGGAACTGAAAGGTTTGGTGATGTAATCGTCGATTCCGTGTTCCAATCCGGCGATACGGTCGTCCAAAGAAGCCTTGGCGGACAATACGATGATAGGAATGTGGCAGATATTATGGTTTGCCTTAATCTGCCCTATCATCTCCAGACCATCCATTATCGGCATCATAACGTCGCTGATAATGAGGTCCGGCACATTGTCGATGGCACGTTGCAATCCTTCCTTTCCATTGGAAGCGGTTATCACATTATAGCTGCCGGACAGACTGCTCTTGAGGAAATGCCTTAATTCATTGTTATCCTCCACTACTAATATGGAATTACAGTCGGAATCAGTCATCTCCGTTTCTTCCATGTATGCGTTTTCTCCGTCTAAACCGTTGGCTGCGGAAACGGTTTCCTGTTTGTCGTCATCCAATATGAACTCGGCTTGCATGTCTTCTTCGAACACTTTCTGTTGCAGGGGTAAGGTTACAGTGAAAGTACTGCCGACGCCGGGCTGGCTGCTTACCTGAATGCTTCCGTGGTGCATTTCCACCATTTCTTTCGCCAATGACAGGCCGATACCGGAAGAGGGCTGTAGAATGTTCTGCTTCACCAAAGACTCGAAACGTTGGAATAACACACGCTGCTTGTCGGGCACGATGCCTATTCCCTCGTCTTTCACTTCTATATCGACCGATTCTTCTTTCGGGATAACCTTTATGGTAATCGCTTTGCCGGGAGACGTATATTTGAATGCATTGGATAGCAGATTAAAGAATATTTTTTCAAATTTGTCCTTATCTACCCATCCGTATACGGACTGTACAGGTGTCACCAGCCGGTAATCCATATTTTTCTCTTTGGCGATTAGTTTGAAGTTGTCCATTGATTTCCGTAACAATGAAATCAAGTCTTTCTTTTCTACCAACAGCTTCATTTTCTGGTTTTGTATCTTACGGAAATCCAGTATTTGGTTCATCAGGTGAAGCATGTGCTCGGTGTTTTGATGCACTACGGTAAGATATTCGCGCGCGGTGGGCGAGAGCGGTTCATTCTCCAGTACTTCTGCGACGGGACTGCTGATTAGGGTTAAAGGTGTGCGCAGTTCATGAGAGATGTCGGTGAAGAAACGCAGTTTGATGTCGGTGAGCTGTTTTTCCATATCTACCCGGTGACGCAGGCGGTATATGTAGAATAACACATAAACAATCGTTGCCGTGAAAAGGATAAATAGCATGGAATAGAACACCCATGCCCAGTAAGTTTCCCAGAAAGTGGGGAGTACTCGTACGGGAAGGGAATATATGTTGTCCGTCCATACACCGTCGCTATTGGTGGATTTGACCTGGAGACGGTATTCTCCGGCCGGCAGGTTGATGTAGCTTGCCGAACGGTTGTTGCCGGCTTCATTCCACTCTTTCTCCAATCCTTCCAGACGATAAGCATATTGAATGTGCTCGGGAGCGACATAATCAAGGGCGGCAAACTGAAAAGTGACGTTTCTTTGCGATGCTTTTAACTCCAGCTCGGCCAGATTGTCAATCGACTGCTCAACCGGATGCCCCTGTATCCTGAGGTTGGTAAAGATGATTGGCGGTACATAACTGCTTTTTTTCATCTTGTCGGGCATTACTTCCAAGAAACCTTTATCGGTTCCTAAAACAATTTGGTGACGGGCGTTTATTACGGGTAAGGCTTCCGAGAAATTGAAGTCTTGATAAGTTGAATTTAGCTGATAGTTCTCGAACGTTTCTTTATCAGGGTTGAACTTGGACAATGCTATCTCGGACACGAACCATAGCTGACCGGAGTTATCTTCTATCATGGAAAGCATTAAATCCGAAGCCAATCCGTCCTTCTTGTCATATCCTTTGAATTGGATATCCTCTCCAAGCAGTGGTCCGGATATGATTTTATTGACTCCTCCGGTAAAGCTCATTACGTACGTCGTATTATGCCTGTCTGTGTAAATCTGCATAATATCGTTTGCGTTCAGACTGTGAGTATCACCCGTCCGGTGATTGTTCCTGTAAAATTTGATTTCTTCGGGACGCTTGAAGTCGCTCGCAAACGTAATTAATCCGCTGGTGGTTCCTACAAAAATAACTCCTTCGGGGCCGCCTGCGATGTTACGTATTTTTGTTCCGTAGGTTGTGGGGTAATTTTTCAGTTCGTTATTGCAGTTGATAAATTGTATCTCTCCATTTCCGGTTTGTTTTATCAGGTTCAGGCCGCCGCCGAAACATCCTACCCAGATACGTTTACGGGTGTCCTGGAAAATGGTGTAAACGTCGTTGCCACTAATGCTGTAAGGCTCTTCGGGGTTGTACTGATAGTGATGAACGGAGTATTTGCCGGTATCTTGTTTTTTTAGCAAATAGAGACCGGAACCTTTGCTTCCCATCCATATGTTGTGCTCCTGGTCTTCCATGAAATCATAGATATCTTCAAAAAAATGCGCCTGTTCCTTGATGATATCGCCTTGTTTGGAAAGATAGCCTTCCAAGTTCCCGTCGGGAGCATATATGCGGACATGGTTTGATTTTGATGCGCTCCAGAGTCGCCCGCCGCTGTCGCGCAGGAAAGCGCGTGTTTCGGCTTCATGATCGGTTTGATTGAAATGGAAACTTTGCGGTGAGAAACTTAATTTGTAGACGCCGCGTGCACTGGCCATCCAGGCATTGCCCTGATTGTCGATGGTGTGAACTCGGACTAACGGGCTGAAGATGGATTTGGGATGATTTATATCTATTACCAATGGCTTGAGTTTCTTTTCTTTTCTGTCATAATAGGAGAAATTTCCTTCGGTGGGTAACATCCATAAGGTATTTGTGTTGTCTTCAAAGATTATTTTACGGCTTTTGCGTTCATGTTTAACCAACTCGTCCCGGGGAGTAACCAGATGCTCTTTTTCATTGGCGGCCATGTTGAGGCGGATAATGCCCGGCGTATTCGAGAATACCCAGATATCTCCATGCCGGTCTTGGTAGACGGATTCTACGTAGTTGGAGTGTTGAGTGGGAGTTTGGATGTTTATCTGACGGAACTTGTTGTTGCCGGGGGTATAGAGTATGAGTCCGTTATCTGTAGCCAATGCCAGCGTATCTTTTCCGATGATTGTCAGATTGGCGATGTTCCGGTACGGATAGGGGACATCGATGAATTTCAGTTGGCGGGTTTTGAAATCATAGCCGGCCAGTTTGCCGTGTTCGGCGGCAAGATAGATGTTTTCTTTCCATTGGATGATGTGACGGAACGGGAAGTCTGTGTCCAATGTCTTTTTCCCGACGATAGTGATGCCTTTGTCGGTCAGTACCCATTCGTCTTCTTCGGAGTCCTGAAAGACCGTATAGACTTGATTGCCTTTCAGGTTGCCATTGAAGATGGAATAAGGCGAGATGCCTTTTCCGTCCTTGCACTGTTGCTCGTCGGCACGGTAAGTATATCCGTCTTTACAAAGTATCCAGGCAATTCCCTTTTTCAGCGAGAGAATACGTATGACATGGTTCGAATGATTGAGAGACCGGGTAAGCGGTTGGAGGACGTCTATGAATTTCTCGGTTTTGACATCGAACAGGCATGCTTGTCCGTCATACGTAGTACACCAGATATCGCCGTATTTACTTTCTACAATGTTGCCTATACGGTTACTTTCGAAAGAGTAGGTCGTTTCTTGGAATATTTTGTAGTTTTTGAACGTGTAACCGTCAAACTTGTTTATCCCATTCCAGGTACTGAACCACATAAGCCCTTTTTGGTCTTGCAGAATACTCATCACGTTGCCTTGTGCAAGGCCGTTACTGACTGAGAAGTATTTAATCTGGCATACCGGTTGGGAAACAGCGGATAACACGACTGACAGAAAGAAGAAGAAAAAGCTAAGCCGCTTCATAGTCATTATTTTAAAGTTTAAGCAAAAATAATGAAATGCGTTCAGAAGAAAAACAGAAGGGTGGATTTTACATAAAAAATCCACCCTTTCCCTTATTTTGTCCTCTATCTTACTATGTTGCGCCTTACTTTATAGCTTTGACAAACGCTCTTCTACGCTTATGCTGTTCGGTCTTGAAGTATTCCCATTGTGCCTGTACCTTGCCGTTCAGTTCCAGTTCCGGATTGCTTTCCGCAAACACGAAGCCCAATTTCTGATAGACAGGGATTAAATCGGAGAATAGCAATGCGTTTACACCCTTGTTCTGATACTCGGGCTTCACGGCTACCAGCAGCAAATCCAGCATTTTGGCGCGACGTTTCATAAACAGGGCTTTCAGCAGGTGATACCAACCGAAGGGCAGCAGACGTCCATGAGACTTCTGCAAAGCTTCTGACAGGGAAGGCATGGAGATGCCTACCGCCACCAGTTTGTCTTCGGCATCTGTAACCAGCGTCACCATACGAAGGTCCAGAATAGGCAGATACATTTTTACGTATTGATCAATCTGGCGTTGTGACAAGGCGGAATAGCCATACAGTGGACTGTATGCTTCATTCATCAGTTCAAAAATAGCCTGTCCGTAGTCGCGGGCAATCTTCTTGGCGGAAGAATACTTTTTGATTTTGAGGTTATATTTGCGCTGGATGAGTTCTGAAATGCGCTTATGCTTGTCGGGTATGGCATCCGGAATATAAATCTTGTATTCTACCCAGTCGGCGTCTTTCTCGAAGCCCATGCGTTCCATGTGCTGCGGGTAGTAGGGGTGGTTATAAGTGGTTGCCATTGTGCTGAGCTGGTCGTAACCTTCGATAAGCATACCTTCCGCATCAAAATCGGTAAAGCCTAACGGACCCTGTATGTGGGTCATACCCCGCTCTTTACCCCATTCTTCGACGGTACGTATAAGGGCTTCCGATACTTCGGGGTCGTCGATAAAGTCAATCCAGCCGAAACGTACTTCTTTCTTATTCCAGGTCTGATTGGCTTTATTGTTGACAATGGCTGCTACGCGTCCTACGATTCTATCATCCTTATAAGCAAGAAAATAGTCGGCTTCGCAAAACTCGAAAGCGGCGTTTTTCTTCTTGTTGAAGGTGTTGAGCATATCATCGTAGAGGTCGGGTACTGAATACGGATTGTTTTTGTATAGTTTGTAATTGAAGCGGATAAACTGTTTCAGCTCCTTTTTCGTAGAGACCTTTTTAATTGTAATTGCCATAGTTGTATGTTGTTATGAGTGGACAAAGATACATGAAAATCTTTAAACTACGCTGCCTTACAGGCTATAAATGAGGAATGCCGTATATGCAATGTAGCAAAGTACCATAATGCTTCCCTCGATACGGGTAATGGTGCGTTTGGCAAAGAACAGTCCGAAGAGCCAAAGCAGAATGCCCGACCCTACCAGTACCCATAAGTCCGAGTTGGTAATGCCCGTCAGGTGTAAAGGTGTGATGGATGCGCTGCAACCTAATACGAAGAATACGTTGAACAGGTTGCTGCCCACTACGTTGCCAATGGCTATTTCCGGGTTCTTCTTCAAGGCTGCTACAATGGATGTGGCGAGCTCGGGCAGTGACGTTCCGCCGGCCACAAGCGTCAGTCCGATAACGGACTCGCTTACTCCCAGACTGCGTGCAATACCGCTTGCGCCGTCTACGAAGAAGTTGCCGCCGGCAATAAGCGCACCGAGGCCACCCAAAATGTAGAGAGTGGATTTCCAGAGCGGCAATTGCTTGATATTCCCGTCATTACCTGCCGTTTCTTCGGGGGTACGCGAGGCAATGGCAAAAGTGTAACTCAGGAAGATGGCGAAGAAACAGAGTAACAGCAGTCCGTCGGTAATGCTGAGGATGTTGGCTTCGTCTCCATTCAGAAATACGTCGTTGGCGCAAACCAGCAAAGCTATGGAAGAGAGGATGCACAAAGGAATTTCTTTTTGCAGCGTATTCCGGGTCACGGCAATCGGGGCGAACAGTGCGGTACAGCCTACAATCATCAGTGTATTGAAAATGTTGCTTCCTACGACATTGCCGATAGCTATATCCGCGCTTCCTTTCAAGGCGGAAGATACGCTGACCGTCAGTTCCGGGGCAGACGTTCCGAAAGCGACGATTGTCAGTCCGATAACGATGTTGGGTATACGGAAACGTTGGGCTACGGACGCAGCTCCGTCCGTCAGTCCGTTGGCACCTAATAGAATGAGGAGAAGTCCTCCTACGAGTAACAGAATGTTCATGGAATCTATTTTTGCGGGCAAAGATAATGTAAAATTCCGATTAAGAGAGTTTAAGAGGGAATCCGTTTTACTTCTGCGGGAATGAGGAATTTGTTTAAACCGATAGCGGAATGGAATGAACAGGCTCATTTTTTATGAAATATGAAAAACATTCTGTATGTTTGACGTTTTATTTAAAGTAACCATATTATAACAACCAATAAAATATTTTGAGATGAGAGGGATTCGCGCCTTGTGGCTGATGCTGATGTTACTGACAGCCGACGGAGTTTCTGCCCAATTGGTAGAGAAAGTGCTTCGCGCCATAGAAGGAGACAGCTTGGCTCCGGTTACAACGATAAAGGCAGACTCGGATTCTGCGGTATCACTGTCGGCAATCAAGCAGGAGTTGGAAGCAGCCCGGCTGAATGAAGCCAACCTGCGTATGGAAATGGAGCAACTGAGGCTTGCCAGCTATGCGGCCGACTCCGTAAAACACTTGCAGCAGAAACAGCGCATCGACTCCCTGCGTAAGGTGACTCCCGGCGTTCCGGTGGTGGTAGAGGGAGATACGCTGTTCTATCTCTATGCCAAGCGTGGCGGCCATACTCCCCAGCAACGTGCCGAGATGGATGCCGCTGCCATATTAGAATTGGGCAAACGCTTTAATCTGCGTCCCGATTCACTGTATATGGAAAGCAGCGATATCGTTACCGACCTTATGTATGACAATAAAGTCATCGCTTCCTTTATCGACCAGGACGGATTGTGGGAGAACTGTACCCGTGACCGGTTGGCTGCCCACAACCGTAAAGTTATTGTCGATAAGTTGAAAGAAATGAAAGATGAGCACGGTCTGTGGCAGTTGGGCAAGCGTATCCTGTATTTTGTCTTGGTGCTTGTAGGGCAATATTTCCTTTTCAGACTTACCATCTGGCTGTTTAAGAAACTGAAAGTGCGGATACAGAGGTTGAAAGATACTAAATTAAAACCTTTCTCCATTCAGGATTACGAATTACTGGACACGCAGAAACAGGTTAACCTGCTTATTTTCCTCTCGAATCTGCTGCGTTATATCATCATGTTCCTTCAATTACTATTGACGGTTCCGTTGTTGTTTTCCATCTTTCCGCAGACCAAGAGCCTGGCATACCAGCTGTTTTCTTATATTTGGATTCCGGTAAAGAGTATCTTTACTTCGGTTGTGGAGTACATACCCAATCTGTTCACTATCTTTGTGATATGGTATGCGGTGAAGTATTTGGTGCGTTTTGTCCATTACCTTGCCAATGAGGTGAAATCCGAGCGGTTGAAGATACGCGGCTTTTATTCCGATTGGGCTGAACCTACTTTCCACATCATCCGTTTTCTGCTCTATGCTTTTATGATTGCGATGATTTATCCCTACCTGCCCGGTTCCAAGTCCGGAGTATTTCAGGGCATTTCGGTTTTTGTAGGATTGATAGTTTCGCTTGGGTCAAGTACTGTTATCGGGAATATTATTGCCGGTTTGGTGATTACTTATATGCGTCCTTTCAAGTTGGGCGACCGTATTCAGCTGAATGAAACGACGGGTAACGTTATCGAAAAGACTCCGCTTGTCACCCGTATCCGAACGCCGAAGAACGAGGTGGTAACTATTCCGAATTCTTTCATCATGTCCTCGCATACCGTCAATTACAGCACTTCTGCCCGTGAATACGGTTTAATTATTCATTCCGAGGTAAGTATCGGTTATGATATCCCTTGGCGGCAGACGCATCAACTGTTGATAGAGGCTGCACTGAATACGCCCGGTGTGATAGACGATCCGCGTCCTTTTGTGCTGGAAACCTCGCTTAGCGATTGGTATCCGGTGTATCAGGTGAATGCATATATCAAAGAGGCCGACCGTTTGGCGGATATTTATTCTGATTTGCATCAGAATATCCAGGACAAATTTAATGAAGCGGGTATCGAGATTATGTCTCCGCATTATGTGGCTACACGTGATGGAAGCCAGAGTACGATTCCGAAGGACGACTTACGGGAGAAGAAATAATTAATATGCTATAAAACAAAGGCTCATTTACTATTTACTTCTTTCAGGCACGGGATTACACGGAAAAACACGGATAAAATTAAAGAGAACCGTGAAAATCTGCGTAATCCGTACCTGAAAAGAAAGCATTAAATGTTTTGCCTCTTATAAATGGAACTTATTTCTAAAAAGAATTATTTGCTGCGTGTCACGGTGTGCAGCACATTGCCTTTCTTGTCAATCATGCGCAACTCCAATGTCTTTTTATTGGCGGACACAATGGAAAAACCGGGTTCGGGACTGCAAAACACAGTACCTTCAATGGGACTGACTTTACGGCTGAGCGAACCGGCGGAGTTGGTGATGTAATCTATATCGCTGCCCGGTACGCGGACGTGCTGGAAGTTATGGATGTGTCCGCAGATATACATATCTACTTTGTGTTTGCGGAGTATCGGGTCGAGCCGTGATTGCATATCCCGGCGTTCGCTTCCGTCTTTCGGCGTTTCGGCATAAATGGGGTGATGTCCGGCAACGATTACCCAGTCTTCTTTAGCGGTGGTCAGAACAGAATCGATCCATGCGAGCTGTTGTTTGTAATCCTGTTTGCAGGCGTCGGGATAGGTTTCTTTTTCATTGCGGTATTTGTCTATCATCGGAGCGGTATCTACCCATACCACCCGGATAGTCATGCCTTTATCTTCAAAGACTTTGGTATAGTAACGTGCGGGCATCGCCCAGCGGCGACTGATATTCGAATAATCCAGTACAGCCTGTGTATTGCCGCGATATTCATGGTTGCCCAGCAGGGGGAACCAGTCTATCATCAGTTCGGGATGGCTGTAAATCAATTCGTAATTAGTCATCCATAACGGGTCGCTGACGGACCGTACGCCTTCAAAGTGGTGTACATCGCCCGTAGCGAGTACAAATTCCGGGTCTGTACCGTTTTCCGCCATTACTCCCATGAGTTCGGCAATGGTTTTTTGGTCATAGTAGCCGTTACGTCCCAAGTCGTTGGCTACGTAGAAGTTGAACTTCTTGTCGAATATGGAATAATCGGTGATTTGAGCGATTGCCGGGTTGCCCAGCAAGGTAACGAATAATAAAAGGAATATTTTCTTCATTGTTGTTTCTTGTGTTAGATATTATTGAATGATAGTATAAGGTCAGAAGTTAATCTTTACTCCGGCATTCACCTTTACACCGTAGTATTCGGCTTGCATGGTGCGGTCTTTCGTACCTTGGTAGTAGCGGAGGGGCTGGTTCAGCAGGTTATTGGCTTCGGCGTAGAATGTTGTCTTGATTTTCTTTCCGAAGGTATAGCTCGCGTTGGCATCCATATAATTCACTTTGTCGTAGTAACGGTCGTAGAAGGCGCTTTCACCCATTTCATCAATAAAGTCGGAAGCGAAATTATAGCTTAAACGGATATTTAGTCCGGCTTTCTCGAAATAGAGCGAGGCATTGGCGGTATGTGTCGGTGACCCCGGCATGCTGAGGCCTTCTTCATTCTCGCGGCCTTCGAAGTTGAAATCCTCTACACGGGAGTGTGTATAAGTATAGGTTCCGTAGAAACCGATACACTTCAAGGCAGGGGCGATAAAGCCGAAATCGCGTTGGTAAGAGAGCTCTACACCGAGCAGGTTGGCGTTACCCGCATTCTTGGGTTGCGTGAAGCGAGTATATACATTACCTTGGTATTCGTAGTTGGTACTGATTTGGTCTACGATGAAGTCATCGATTTTCTTGTAGAAAATACCGGCACTGACCAGACCGATGCTACGGAAATAATAGTCGGCGCTCAGGTCGAAGTTGTAAGACATGGTCGGTTTCAGTTCGGGATTTCCGATAGTGATTTCATTGTCGGAGCGCTTGATGTTTACGCTCGGTACAAGAGCCGAATATTTGGGACGTGACAATGTCTGGGTGAATGAACCGCGTACTTTGAAGTCTTCGTTTACGTTCCATTTTACGAGCAGTGAGGGTAAGAAGTTGATGTAACTGTTGTGTTGGCGTTCGGTTTTACCGGTAATATCCTCGTCCGCGTCGTATGTACGTCCGGTATAGGCTAAGTCGGTGTTTTCGATGCGCAGACCGGACATCAACTCTACGCGGTCTGTTATTTTCTGGTCGAAGCGGATATAACCGGAACTGACGGTTTCGCGGGCTTCGAAGTTACCTGCCAGCTCTTCCTGTACTTGTTCCTTTTCAAACAATGAGGCGTTGTTCAGGTCTAATGATCCGGTGTATTTCTTGCCGGCATAGATTCCTGTCTGGTATTTGCTATTGGGCATGAAGTGCTTGTTGGATTGGTCGACAGTATTTTTAAGGCTGTTTTCCATAAAGGCGTCTTCGTCCAGCGGAGAGTATTCATAGAAATCCACCTCCTTGTCTTTGGTTTTACGAACCACCTTTGCGCCGAATTTCAGTTTATTGCCGTTTTTGAACGGAAGTTTGAAGTTGGCGGAGAATTTCAGGTCTTGTTCTTTGATGTCTTCTTGTTGTTCGGTCAGTTCTTTCAGACTGAATTCGTCATTCAAGGTCATTGTAGAACCGTTTTTGGGAGAAGCAAAAGGTTGACGTTCGTTACTCAAGTCCATATTAAATTTCTGTTTCTTGAGTTGGAAGTCGATGTAGCGTTCGTTGGGGCGTTCTTCGCTGGCTTTGGCGTAACTTGCGTGCCAGTCCATGGCGAGAGGTCCGAAGAGATGTTCGCCGCCGAGGGCGAAGTCCATCGTGCGCTGGCGTTCCAGACGGGCATTGCGGTTATCGGGTGTTCCGGCTTTGGTTTGTATGCGTACGGTGGCACTGCCATCCGGCTCAAGGTCTTTCAGGTTGGTGCGGTAACGGTTTTCCCAGTCGTTGCGGTTGTTGAAGAT
>CEBY01006749.1_pt1 | contig 24059 bp, 29 predicted proteins | sample 554731 | NCBI WGS metagenome assembly CEBY01 (sample SAMEA3182050, study PRJEB8094) | gut metagenome | biome: human; feature: gut; material: Stool; isolation source: human stools | place: Canada | collected 2012-02-22
GTTCAATTTATCTATTGTATTAAAGCTATATTTATAGTTTCTTTTTGTGCTTTCTATGAAAGCTCTTGTTTGAGGGATAGGCGAAATGAACATACGCACTCTAAATGTATCTACAAACTGCCTATCACATCCATTTTTTTTACACTCTTCATAGATATCTTTAAACGCTTCATAATCTTGCTCTTTTGATATCTTTGACCGTTCTTTTAATGTCATTCTATCCACCGTCCTTTCAAGATGGGAATGGTGCCGCTTTCGTCTACACCATAGATTTCAAATTTTGTGTCCCTCTTGAGTAAAAATTCATATTCTGCATCGTCTTGTCCTACTATGGATTCTCCATAGGCAGAAATTGCATCTAAATAGGCCCCTCTCCCAGTTCCTTGCGGTATATCAAACTTGAGTACGGCTCCATCTGCCCCGGCTTGTTCCGCGAATTTCGTTGCGACTTTTAGTATCGGTGTTGTACTGGAAAAGGCCTGATCTCTATATACTTTACCAATCACATTTTTTAATTCTTCAGCGTCAGGGAACATATCTGCAATAACACCTAGGTCTACTCCTCTATAAACTTCTATATTATCTTTTAATTCAAATGTGGAAATACTCTCATCTATTTTTTGTGTTTGGTATTTTACTTTTTGTGCATCAATATTTTCCCAGCCACTGATTTTTCTCCAATATTTATTTATATCATCGTATGCATCAGTAGAATAATCTGCGATGACCGTTTTATTTTCGTCCGGAAGATTTTTTACCCATTGTCCATACTGACTATTTTTCCTCGCTTTCAGCCCTCGTTCTTCACCGTCATAATAGAAAAACTCATTAACTTCTTCTCCGGATGAAAAACTGCGGAAGTTTTCTTTTGTATCATTCGGCTTTATTATACTACCATCGCCAAAACTTTCAAGGGAGCCATCAAATTTATCAGCAAACTTTTTCTTCCACTCCTCATACGTCATGTCCGCCGGCACGAAGATATCTTTGCCCGTTTCCGGATCCACCGCCCTGCGCTGCATGCCCTCCATGATCTCTGCGCCAAATACGGCGATCGTGGTGCTGCGGCAGTTCGGATGCATCGGTGGGCAATTCACATTCGGCTGCTGCTTGTCAACGGGAAATTCCTTGCCGTCCAAGCCGGCGCAGATCTCCGAGGTTCTCAGGTCCAGCGTCGCCACAAACCGGTACTTTTCGATCTCGCATTCCTTGTAGCTCTCCATTTCTGCCTGGTTGGCAACGTAACAGCTTTCCGTACGCACCAGACGGCGCGCCTGCATCGCCCCAACGCCCATTTTTTCCATGATCGCAGCCGACATTTCATGCTGCGATTTTCCCGCCAAAACGCCGAGAAACAGCTCGTTTTTGATCAGCTCTGCCACGGTCTGCGTATTGCTCCAGATGCGGGAGGAATACGATGCTCCGCTCCAGTTATTGCGAAGGATCTCATTGACGCCCTGCTCGGAAATTTGCGCAAATCCGAAACCATAGCCCGTGCCGATCTGGATGTCATACATGGTACGGTAATAGGCATTCTGTGCCGTATTGATCAGATGCTCGTCAGTCGCCTTCGTCTCGATCTTGTACAGCTCGCGGCATTTGCGGTCCAGATCCTCCCGCAGCTGCTGCAGACGCTCTATCCTTGCCCGATAAGCCGGCGCATTAAGCTGATTCAGCAGCATCTGCTTCATGTCTGGATCCTTTACGCGGTTGTACGCCTTTTTTAACGTGTCATAATCGGTTGCATTTCCGACGTCGTTCAGGAGCCGTCTTGCTTCCGCTTCACTCAAGCCCCCTCCTTTTCGGTATGTATCAAAGATTTTTTTCGTCTGCGCCTCCAGATATCCTGCCGCTTGCAAATACGCTTTTCCAACCTCGTCGGCCACCCGGTCAGCCTCCTGAATGTATTCGTACATGCGCTGCTCGGCGCGACGCTTCCAATATGCGTCACTCTTCATTTGCGCCACCGTCAGAAGGCGTATTAACCGGGCTGCCGAACATGGCCTGTTGATCCTTTCTTGCCTCTTCCTTCTGCGCTTTCAGCTCTTTGAGCGCCTCGTTGACGTCGTCCACGTACGGATGGCGCTCCAAAAGCAGCTTATCCGGGACCAGATCGCGCGACGCCATGATTGCGTCGATTTTTTCGACGTCGTTGGTATGCTTGTTTTTGTGAACCGTCACCTTGACCAGATTGCTGTCATATGCTGTTCCGTTCCGGTCATTAATGTACTTCGTTATGAACCAGAAGAAATCATTCATTGCCAGCTGCAGCTTACGGATCAGCTGATCCGCTTTCTGGTCGAGAAGCTCGTATTTGAACTCCAGCGCAACGCCGGACGGAGCTGTACCGAAGGTCTCGTCGTCCACATCCATGCCCATGCCCAGATGGTAGATATCCTTGCGCAGCATCTTGAGCCAATCCAGGCGTTCTCCCACCGCAAGCGTTACCTGCTCCGCCTGAATCTTGCCGTTGGGATCCGTGATGCTTACAGCCTTATTGATCCGCAGCTTGGATTCAATCGCTCTGGCTGTTTCTCCGCCATAGCCCTGGATCATCCAATACAGCTCTACAAGATCGATCTGGTTGTTGGTGCTGCTGCTAGAAAGCAGATTGTATGCATCCTGCATCCCCTTGATCCGCGTCAGGTCGCTGGAGCAGCTGCTATTGTTCCGCAGCGCAACGAACGGAACTCTGCCCCAGCTCTGCGCCTCACGCCGCGTTGCGGAACCGTTGAGATAGGTCACATTCCAGAAATGCGGTGCCGGATTGCGCTTGATGTCCGGATCAAGAATGAAATTCCCCTCGTCATCTTCAGTGTAATACGTGACATCCTGCGGCGTCCACCACTCAACCCTCTTGCGCTCAGCCGTCTCCCCGCCAGGCTTAACGACGGAGAATGAGTAGAACCGGATCACCGCCTCAAGATTCTTCTGATACTGCGCGTCATAATACGCAATAACCTCTTGCGCCGGGATGATTGTGTAGCACAGCTTGCTGCTTTGGTCAATGTAAAAATGCAGGTACTCGACGCCCTTGTTGCTGGCCCCGGTAATATAGTCAATCATGGTGTCTGCGAAGGTTTCGTCAACGTACCTTGTGATTTCGTTTTCGTACGCCTTGAGATCACTGCTCTCCTCCGCGCCCTCAACCGTTACTGTGGGCGTTTTTCCGGCAATATAGCTGGCTTTCTGGTCTACGAGCAGCTGATGGTAATTATGGACGTTGTGGTGATTAGACTTGTTGTCATTCACGATCAGGCTTTTCTTTTCGCGGCCTTGGTCATCATCCTCGTATACCCACGAGGACGCGAAATCCTCGCGCAGCACGTCGTGGTCACCGTCATAATACCGCTGCCCGACATTCATGTACTTCCGCTTGACGTCGTCTCCTGCGTCCTTGAGGATCGATTTTATGATATCGGACATGTTCAGTTTTCCGTCGATTGCTATTCTCTGTTTTAGCAGCTCCATATTGCTGATCATACTGTTGTCACCTTACTCTTACATTGCGAATCACGTCCTCCAGTGCGTACCGTACAGCATCAATACTGTGATTATTCGCATCCGGATAGCCGGTGATCACGTTTCCTTCCTTGTCCCGCGCGTATTCATACTCCAGGAATTCCCGTGTAGTTTCCGGGCATCGCCTGTTGTCGATCACGATTTCGTTGAGGGATTGCAGCCATTTCATGCCGTACTCCACCGAACCGGGGCCTTTGGCCGCTGGTCGGGCGAAAATTCCGGCCTCGCAATAGTCTCCAATGGATTTGTTTTCCGCGCTGTCGCAGATCACCATCGTGTTTTTCCCGACTCCGCGCCGCTTGAGCGCCTCTGCAGTCTGTGCGTTGCTCTGCTTATTGCAGCGGTATTCGTCAATGATTACCAGTCTCAGACGCGCCGCGTCGTAATACATGGCCACATACGCGAACGGATCCGGATACCAGCCCCAGTCGACGCCGCGATAGATCCTGTCGAACTGTGCGAGTTCGTCGTCTGAGATTTCGCGCACAAGCACGTTATCAAAAACGTTTCCGCCCACGCCGTTGGCCACGCCCAGATACTCGTTTTCATACGCAATCGGGTTCGTCGCTTTCAGGAATTCAGCGTCGTCCAGGAACGGCTTCCCCAGCCATTTAGGGGGCACCGTCAGATAATTGCTCTCAGTGACCAGCCGGTCCTCCCTGGGGATCTTGATATATTGATTCGCCCAGTTGTTGGCAGATTTCGGCGGATTGAACGTTTTAAACTTAAAGGCCATATCTCCGCCGCGAATGACGGACTGCTCAATTTTGCGGACCGATTCCTCACCGGAAAACTGATCTAGTTCCTCAAACCACACAATTCCGATATAGCCGAACGGCACCTTGATCGACTTGATCTTCCCAGGATCATCCGCGCCCCTGAAATAGATCTTCTGTCCCGTGGACCTTCTGGTAATCTCCAACGGAGACACAGTGCAGTTGAATTCATCGTCCAGTCCCAGCGCGGAAATTGCCCACATAATCTGCTGATAGACCGATCCGCGCAGTGTGTCTGCCACTTGGCGCAGGACCACGGCATGCATCTGCTCGTAGTGCATCAGCAGGTCGATCACTTCCATCGACACGAACGAGGATTTTGTAGAACCGCGCCCCCCAGGAAACACGTACTCGGAATGCGTCCGTTCCTGAACATCAAAATGCACCGGCGCGAAGGTCGGTGCAATCATTAATGCGGGGATCCCGGCATATGAAATCGGCTCCGGCGTCGGCAGTTCAAGCTTCTTGCGTTCGAGCTCCAGACGCGCGTTGTCGTTCTTGATTTTGTGCTTCATCAGAATTTCTTCCTGAATGATGCTGCGCAGCTCCTTAATGCTGGCCACGTCGCCGGCCTTAGCGTTTTTGAGCAGCGCCGCCATAACGACAATCACATTGTTCACGGTCTCTTCGCCCAGATCCTTAACATCAATTCCAGCATCAGCAATCGTATTGTAATCCGCTGTTGCGCCGGCCGGGAGGCTCAGCAACATCTCCATAACTTGCCTCATACTCTTCCGCCTGCGCCTGGCTGCCGCAGACGCTTTTCCGGCGCGACTAACCGATTCGAATTGTTCTTCTGGGGTTAGATTTTCCCATCTAATCAGATTACTTTCACGTTCCACGTCACCCACCTCTCGCCGTTTTGCGCTTATTTTCCGCTGGCCTCCAGTTCCTCGATACGCTTCTCCAGCTTGTCGATCCTGTCGTACAGAGCTCGGATCGCATACAAGGCAACCACGCCCAGCGACTCATATTTCATCCCAACCATCGCGTCTTCGTCCGCTCCATCCTTGTGACCGATGAACGGGAAGATCTTGCTGCCTGTGAGGTCGTTGGCCATGATCCCGATGTGAATCTTCTCATATTCGTTGGCCGCCATGGCGTCCTGCACTGTCTCGGTATGCGTCGGATCTGACACATAGGTGTAGATGTCGACATTACGAACGAAGTCGAGCAGATCCTCCTGCGTCAGCGCAGGCGTTTCTTCCGCCGTCTGATCCTTCTGCGGAACCAGCCTGATGTCATTCTTACGCCTCCGGTCGCTGGTCTGGATCGTACCGTTGGAGGCATATACAGTGCTCCATCGCTTGCCAGAATACCCCAGCGAATATACGTCATCCAAGATCGGTCTCAGATATCCGCTCTTGCTGGACCAGTTCAGCCATACTTCGAGCCCTCCGTAGTCTGTGCCCGCTGTCTCCCAATCGGTACCATCACCGTGTTTCAATGCCGCATAAAAAGTTCGTCCGGGAGGTCCATTGAACGATTTCATTTCCAGCGTCTGGATCATATCGTCATACGAGGCGTTCTTTTGCCGCAGCGTCAGGCCAGTTGCATTGTTAGCCCCCTCCCCCTGAATCTCAATCGGATCCGTATTGCTTGCCAGTGCATCCAGATCCATCCCGCCGGCTGCTGCCCATGTGCCGTCCCCGCGCAGGAATCTGGTATTGTACCCCGCTGCCGGTGCGGGAACCAGGCCTGCTTTTCCGGCCGCTGTCGCTGTCGCTCCCGTGAAGGCGGAATAGGTAGTATTCGGTGGTTTCGCCCATGTTCCATCCGCGCGCAAAAATGCTGTAGTACTTCCACTTAATTGCCGTAAAAATCCTGCAGAAGTAGTTGATGCTAAGGGCATATCTACTTGTGTATATATACGATACCAGTCGCTCCATTCATTGTTATAATAATTGCGAATGTAGATCCTTAGATCATCACTTGGAATGTAAGTTGTAAGTACCTGATTGGTGCCCGCATGCGTATAGACTCTTAATGAAAATGCTCTTGATGCAGGGCAATTCGAAAGTGTGCCAACAGTTGCATTAGATGGACAATAATACCAGCCCGGTGTCGTGTAATCATTAAGGTTAGCATTTGATGGGATTGACAACTGTCCATGATAGCATAATGACGTCTCGGATACCCACGTACCGTCTCCCCGCAGGAATCGGCTACTGTACCCCGCTGCCGGTGCGGGAACGAGACCTGTTTTTCCAGCTGCTGATGTGGTTGCCCCAGTGAATACAGAGTATTTTGTATCTGTGTTGATGTCCCCGATCAGCTGATATACGCTACCGTCATACACAAACGCATACGTGCGGTTGGCGTTGAGATAGGACGATGAGATCGCAGCACCTTGATACTGGATCGCTTTCGCACCGGTGCCGGATATATTCAGCGTCGGATTGGCTGCTGTGTTCTTGACTGAGAATTTGATGTACGCTACGGCTCCCGTGAATAGTTTGAAGCCGGAAATCGTGGCAGTTTTCGCCGCCGTTGCAGCCGCTGTGCTGCACACAGCGAATCGCGCGAATGCTCCGTCCAGCGTATCCATATTGCCATTAATATCCGCTACGTCCACATAATCCGTATCAGCGGGTTTTTTGAGCCCTAGTTTCGATGTATAGGTTGCCATTGAGAGTTCCCTCCTAGCTTGTGATTTCCCCGTTTTCAATATCTTTCCATGTCCGGGATTCTATTGATCCCCATGTATAGCCGTTCAGCCATTCCCAGGTTGACTGGATCACGTCAACCGATAGGATGAACTGCTCTGAAGTGTTCACCGGATTCGGCGTAATGCTGGCCGCTGTGATCTTAACCGACATAGATCATCACCCGGCGAATGAATATTTCCGGAGGAATCGTGTACGTGAATTCGAGTACATACGTCCCCGCTTCCGGCGGTTCCACCAGTGCACGCAGCGTCTTTGCGGAGCCGTCGTCAACAACATCACAGTCCCCGGACGCAACTTGCGTGCCGTCCATCGCAGACAGCTCCCACGATGCGTCGGCCAGCGTGAATACCTGCCCGATGCAGGAAGTCAGCTTCGCACAGACGTATTTTTTCTCCCCCGCAATGAAATTCAGTTTTGGACAACATTCCATTTTTAGGCCCCCAATCGCTTAACCACACGGCGTTGGATCCGAAATACAGAACTCGATCATGTCGGAAGAATCCCATACTTCGAATGTATCACACACTACGGACATATCCCATCGATCGGATGAATCCCAGACATCGGACATGTCAACGGTGTCCGTGTAGAACATGACGCAGCTGTCAGGCAGCAGCTCCAATTTCACGAATCTGCTGTCGTACATGTACAGGATCCCGGCCCAATAGACCAGGAATCCTGTATTATCAACTCCGTAGATATCTACGACATATTTTCCGTCCGTCAGATCCGGCGGTACCGTCGCCCGCCACTGATTCTCACCGACCTGCGTATAGATCACATCGAACGCGTCACAGTGCCCGTACATTGACGTGATCATATCAGGACACCGTGACCGTGATCACATACGTTGCGCCCGCATCTACGGGATTCGGCTCGATTGTAACCTCAGAAATAACCGGCGCGATCGTATTGCAGTAGACGTTCCGCGTAACAGTGGACGTTTTGCCCGCACCGTCTGTCGCCGTAACAACGATGACATTAGGAGACATCTGGGAAATCAGCGTGACAGCTTTCGAGAAGCTTCCGTTGCTCTGTACGGTCACTGCGCCTGCATCAACATCATTGACCTTGATCGTAATTGTGACCGGTGAAGACGTAGCATCGTTCGTCGTTCCGTTGACGGTAAGGGAGGTCTCCTTAGTGTAGTAATTGTCTGTCGGAGTCGTTACGGAGAGCACAGGCGGCGTTGTATCCACCTTGAAGGTAGACGTCTTCTGCGTCGCTGCATTGCCGTCGAAGTCGGACACGTCAATCTTGAGCGTGTGAGGTCCATCTGACAGTGCGGTTGTCGGCGTATACGTCCAGGTATATCCATCCGTGATCTCAGAACGCATGCCAGACATCCATGTGATCGCAGGACCGTTATCGATGTACAATTTGAACGTGCTGGTGTCAATTCCGGAATCGCTGTCCGTGACATTGATCTTGATGGCCGGCTTGTTGTTCGTGACGGTTGCTCCTGCCGTCGGCGCAGTCACGGCAATGACGGGCTTGGTCTTCTCCTTGACACGCAGCTGCAGCGATTCTCCCAGCGTGGCGTGCGTAGAATCGGCAGATACAGTATTGCCGTATTCGTCCTCCGCTGTCACCTTAACGTCGTAGTAATGCCCTGGTTCGTTGTAACTGGATTTCGACGGGGCGGTGATGGTCGCCTTATACTTTCCGCTTGCGGAATCCAGTGTCAGATTATATGTCTGGCCGTTAATAACGGCGCTGACGGTTGATATGTTTGGCATAATATTCACCTCTCGATTTTTTGCATGAAAATACCCCCTGTCTCCAGGGGGCAGTAAAGGAGGTACAACATGGACTACCCGAAAATCCACTGTAATCAGTATATCATGTTATACCCGCAGTCAACTGGCATGTTTTTGATTTTCTTTAAAAGCCGTTGATTGATCCGATAGCATTGCCATTCGCTATAGTGTAACTCCCGCGCTATCTCATCCCACCGCAGCGGCTTCGTACGCATGTACCGCAGCCGTGCGATCTGCTGCTCATCGGGCGAGAGCCGGGACACAACATCCTCGATGCCTTGCATCCTGGCGTCGTATGTAGCAATTTCCGCTTCGATTCGAGCAATCTTTCTGTCGTACCGGTCCAGCTTCTCCACAATTTTGGCCGTTGGATTTCCCGTATCCGAGCTGCGGGGCTGCCCATCAGGCGGCGTACCTTCGGCGTAGATCGCATATCGTTCGTCTTTCAATTTTTTCAGCTCCGTCTCCGCCTGGAGGCGGTACAAGGTGAACGTGGCATATGACCGCAAGAAGTATTCCGCATTCATTTTCCTCCCCTCCCCATTGCATACACAGCCGCCCCGAGCAGTATGCCTATGACCAGACCAGTAAAAAAATTCATGGCTTTCCCCCACTTGTCAATTCCAGCTCGATGCCGACCGCCCACATCAACGACGGAGGCACAAGCTCCAGTCGGATTTTGTTCTGATCATGTTTTATTTTATGATTCATTTTGATCCTCCTTGCAATCTGTATATCTATCGCAATAATCCTTTGCTGGGCAATCCTCGCAAGCATCAAGGTCCAAATAATCATCGCCACAGAAAAACCCTAACTCTTTCACTAATGCAACCCGCTCATTAGCGTTACACCAATCCATTTCTGTTTTGCCTTTGGTATGGTATTTATCCATTGATTTTTGTCTGTACACTTCTATTTCGCAAAAATCAGCGTCTTGGCAAGCATCTGTTGACATTGCTATTGATCTTGCTTTACCTCTTGTTTCCGCAAAAACAACTGTTGCGTAATTTTCATCTTTTATTTTCACTAACCACGCTTTCATTTTTGATCCTCCTGCTAATGTTATAGTTCATTTTCTACTCCATTTCCGGGAACTCCATCACGTCCCTGTGTGTTTTGATGGCATCTATGTACCATTCACTTCGTCGCATAATATATCAGTCATTTTTCCGTCCTTTCCGATCTGTTAGGATCTCTTCCTCGTCACATCTGTAATATCTGCAATTTTTGCAGTCTTTTTTAATGTCGATACACGTTGCAACGATTGTTTCTCGGCACATGGCCGGGCAGCTGCACATCGGAAGTGCGGCTGCATATCTATATCTGCATGTGTAGTAATCAGACATTGGCTTCACCAGCCCCCAAATAATCATTGGCCGATCTATACGCTATTTGAACTTGCTGGAAATAGTCCGAATCCCCTCCAGTGTCCGGGTGAGCCGTTTTTACAATCTGCTTGTATCTCTTTTTCAATTCGTCCACGTGTGGAAGCTCCGAAAATCCCAACACGCGAAAACAATCTGGTATATCTTGCGGTTGTGGCAGTGCCTTGATTCCTGCTACCCATGTCTGTAATTCATAGATGCCTCGTTCTGTCATTCTGGCAATGTCTTCTAATGTCAATACAACTTGCGCGAATGCATCCGATCCATATCTGACAGTTATTCCGTGTTTTGCGGCGTTATCGATACTGTGCTCAAATCGATATAATTGGCCGTTAATCCAGAATTCTACCCAACACATCTTTCGGTCCCAGTTATAGTCATATTTTTCGACGCCAAGTCTCGACATGACTTTTTCCAGTTTCGCTTCATACGATGTTGGATCCGCATATTGTTTTTGCATATTATCCCTCCTCCGGAAATTTTCTGTTCTTCAGGTCGAATCGGCTTTCCGCAAACTCGTTCGCAAATGCATACATTGATTTCTGCATCTCTAGCACTTCGGAGTCATCGCAGTCCATGCTGCAGAAGTGATAGATCAGCTGTGCCATCTGCCGTCTGTCCAATTTTATGTTCAGACCGCCGCACCACAGTGGCAGGCCGCAGTTATACAGATTGGCTCCGATCAGGTCGGCTTCGCGCAGGTTGGCTCCGCGTAGATCGGCGCGTTGTCCACCAGCTTCTCCCGCCAGCCATTTTCTGTGTTTTTCAAGTATCTCTGATATCTCTGATAATTCAGTTTGTGTCATTTTTGTACCTCCTTCAATCTTTTGATCCGTAACTTCAAGCTATCAATCAGGTGATTTTGTGTCGCCCCCTTGCTTGACAGCGCGGCGATCACATCCTCATCCCGCGCGCCCTCCACGTACAGGCGATGTATGATAACCGCCTGCAGCTGCCCTTGCCTGTGCAGCCGCTTATTGGCTTGCTGGTATAGCTCCAGGCTCCAGTTAAGCCCAAACCACACGATATGGTTTCCCCCATCCTGCAGGTTAAGCCCATACGCGCAGCTCGCCGGATGCGCAAGCAGCACATCAACCTCGTGGTTATTCCACGCATCCTCATCAGCCTTTCCCGCCAGCTGGCGGATCCGCAGCTTCAGTGGTTTCAGCGTTTCGATGATTCTTGCAATATCGTGCCGGAAATTATAAAACAGCAAAACCGGCTGCCCGTTGAGGCCCTCAACCACCTCGTACAATGCCTGCAGCTTGCAGCCGTGGATCTGCACCACTGATCCGTCGTCCGTATAGCATGCACCATTGCACAACTGCAGAAGCTTATTGGACAACGCTGCTGCCGACGCCACGTCGATCACGCTCGACTCCACACTAAGCAGCAGATCCCGCTCCAGCTGGTTGTATTGCTGCTGCGCCTTGGGATCCAGCACCACCGGTATGTCGTCGATCACGCACTCCGGTAGTTGTAAGTAGTCCTCCGCTTTCATACTCACGCAGATATCGCTGATCTTTTGGTGTACTACATCCACAGCTCCGTCCTTGGGCTTATAGCTGTAGACCATCGCGCGATCCCGCTTATCCGGCTCCATGTACCGCTCCCGGAAATGGGTAATGTACTTCCCAAGCCGCGCCCCTTGATCCAGCAAGTATACCTGTGCCCAGACATCCTGCAAGCTGTTCGGCGCCGGTGTGCCCGTAAGCTCAATAATGCGTGACATTTTCCCCCTGACTCGGGATAGTGCCTTAAATCGCTTCGCAGCAGGGTTTTTAAAGCTGCTGGACTCATCCACAACCACCATGTCAAATGGCCAATCGTTACGGTAATAATCCTCCAACCACACCACATTTTCGCGGTTGATGATATAGATATCCCCCGGCGTATTTACCGCCTTAATCCGCTGCGTTGTGTTTCCGAGGCAACTGATGATTCGAAGCCCCCTCAGATGATCCCACTTCGCAGCTTCTTTCTGCCAAGTAGCCTCTGCAACCTTTTTGGGCGCGATTACCAGAACTTTTTTTACCGCAAACCGGTAATATTTCAGCTCCTTGATCGCGGTTAGCGTAATTACCGTCTTGCCCAGTCCCATATCAAGCCACAGCGCCAGTGCGGATGTTTCAATGATTCGATTTTCGCAATAGGCCTGGTACGGATGCGGGTTATATTTCACTCCTCTCGCCTCCTTCCAGCCGTGTTTTGCATTCGCGCACAAATGATTTCATCTCTTCCAGCCCCTGAATCTTTCTTGCATCAACGCCGCATTTTTTCAACTGCGATATCCGGTATCGCTGGATATTGGCCATTCTGCCGAATTCAGCTTTAAGCTCTACAAAGATCACTGAGCCGTCCGGCAGCACTACGATCCGATCCGGCACGCCGATGGTTCCGGGGGAGGTGAACTTCCAGCATAAGCCGCCCATACCTTCGATCGCTTTCACCATTCTTTTTTCGATTTCAGCTTCTTTCATTGTTTCGCCCTCCCGGTAACTTCTCACGCGCGCGTATATGACATATAAAATCAGGCGATTAGGTGTTTTATATACTCCCTAATTACCTATATTCAATTAATTAAAGTAAAAAATGGTTACCTAGTTACCTATTTTAAAAAAACCTTTAATTTTACGCGTTTTTTTAGGTAACTTTTCAGGTAACCGCGAGGTAACCGGTTACCTTTTAGGTAACTTTTCAGGTAACCGGTTACCTAAAAGTTACCTGTTTGGTTACCTCTTTTTCGTACCCTTTAACCACTCCGTAGGGCGGTCTTTTCATCGCCTTCGTACTCTTTTTCCAGCCCGGCATTCGATCCATAATATTCCGGATGTCCTTTGATGCTTTGGCATCCAGGCGCGCCAGATCCTGTCCGAGACACTCCGTCCAGATTTCTGCTACACATACTCGATCGCGCTCGATTTCACCCTCGTTTTCGGCTCCCCCGTTGAGCCATATGCGGCGCTGCGCGGTTGATATTCGGCTCCAATTTTTCGGCAGTTTGAGCTCCAAAAACTCTTGGATTACGCCTGTGCGGTCGTCACTGATTCTGTGTGTCTCCTGAACTTTCTGAGCCGCCTCCATAAGCTCCGCTGGCAGATAGAGTGGTTCAGCCATCTGATATCGGAGCAAGGCCTCGGCCCAAATCTGATCTCGCTCTGTCGGCAGATCCTCGAAAACATTCTTTTTCGGTCTCTGTATACCGGCATCAATTGGCCAAAAGCGCCGGTCCCCGGTGTTGTCTTTCAGATATTCGGCGTCATTGGTTGTTCCGAAGAATACACAACGCCTCGGACACCACTCCGTATTTTTTGCGTAGGCTGCACGGAATATATCCTCTGTCTGGCTCAGGAAGTGTTTGATTTTGCTTGTTTCGGCTCTGCTGAATGCCGCCAATTCCGCAATTTCAACGATCCATACGCCTTGCACAAGCTCGCATGCCTCTTTGCCCTCAAATGTCTTAAGAGAATCAGAAAACCATGCCCCTCCCATTATTTTCAGCAGCGAGCTTTTGCCGATGCCTTGGGCGCCGGTAATTACAGTCATATTGTCATATTTAGTGCCCGGGCATAATGCTCTAGCTACTGCTGCGGTCCAGCTTTTTCTTGTTACTGCGCGGACATATTCCGAATTCTCAGCGCCTAGATAGTCTACAAACAGCGTATCCAATCGCTTTACACCATCCCAGGCCGGAAGACCTAATAGGTACTCCTTTACTCGATTATAGGAATGCCGATCCTTGTGCAACAGCAGCGCGTTTCGAACTTTGCTCTCACCGTGGATTTTGAATGTCTTTTCCATATACCAGCTAACGCCGGCGTCATCCCCCTCACGCCAAGTACGCTCCGCAGTTTCCGGATCCTTTGCGTCCCATGGCATCCGCCCCCGTATAACGGGGCGCCGCGCGAATTCGTCGTAGAATATCCGATCCTTAAGGTCATCATGATGTTCGAGGAGCAGAAGGATATTGTTGATTGTGCTGGCGTAGCCTACCTCTGTCATATCGAGTTGCTTGATCCAATCATCCGCTTGACCAAAATCTTTCAGGGTTAATGCGTAACGTTCTTTTGCCATTGCCTTTGCAACTTCAGGGATTCCAACTGCGAATTCGGTCATCGCGGTGTATGACGGCAGCCGGTTGACCGGCGTATCCGCCTTTGCGCTGTCATCCAGCTCCCCGAACTTGTGGATCCTTATAAGGTCAAATGCGTTGACCAGCCTGCCCCCGCACGGATCTGTAGCATGATGGGAATATAAGAATTTTCCGCCATCATATATCACTGCTCCGCCCGAAGTGGATCCGCCTACGTATGTATACCGGTCTGATCCAGTGCATGGCTCATAGATGCCAGGAATCAGCTCAAACGCCCGGTATATATCGTATATCCGACAGAACGCCCCGACGATGCCTGTTTTTTCTGTCGGATCACCCTGTTTTGCAGCGAGTCGTTTCGGCAAGTCTGCAGCGCCCGGAACCTGCGGCCATTCTGCAACATTACGCCAGTTCTGATACATTCGCAGCATCCCGTCAACTGATAAGAATGGGTTGTCGTACACCTCATATACATATTGACTGTCACTGCAGCAGCTCGGCCAGTACATTAGCCGTGTCGGCTGGAAGGTGGATGGATCACAAAGTTGGATTCCGATGATCTCGGCAAGTTTGCGCGATATCGCCTCATATTCGTCTGCGCTGCATGTGCGGTCTAACCACACCAGGGCGCGCAGTCGAGGCTTGGAAGGCTCGTGCTTGCGCGTGCTGTACACGCAGCAGCCGCAACCCAGTGCGGCGATCTTTTTGAGCGTAGTATCGGTTTCTCCTGCAGGGATGCTGTCCAGATCTAGTGATATGAAATCCCTACCCTTTACCGATCCATTTTTTCGACGCCCACCAAGCAGTTCTCCACCGACAAAGCCTCCGACGTCTTTGAGGTTATCCTGCTTCGCCTTGGGCATTTTGAGGTATACACTGAGTGATTCCTGACTGCGCATTGGTACCTTGAGCCGGTCTACAAGCTCGGAGAGATACATTTTCTGCGCCGGCCAATTTTCAGCGTAACGGCTATTTGCGGTACTTATCGTTATCTGTCTGTCATATTTCAGTACCATAGGATTAATCCTTTCTGTAATAGTCCGTGAGGAACCCGTCCGCCCGGAGAATCAGACCTTCCGCCCAGGGGATCGGCTCGCCCATGATCTTGCACACGCGTTCCAGATCGCATTGGTTTTCAGGACAATCGATAACCACCTCGTCGTGGATGTGCATGACAGATCTATATCCGGCAGCATCCAGGCGCTGCAGAGCGATTGCCAAGCAGTCTCTGGCGATGGCCTGCACGGTGTTTTCCACAAGCTTCCCGCCATACGTTTCAAGCTGCGTCCATTTTTTCTTTTCTTGATCCACGCCCATGTACGTGATGGATCTACGTCCGATCTCGTTAACTGTAAGCTGCGGCTTTGCGTAATGCAGCTTTCTGCCACTCGGGAGCCTGACGGTCAAAAACATCTGCCCCGTTATCAAATCGCCCTCCATTGCAAAAACAATTCCGTTTACACCAGTTGGTGCGCCGGTAGAAATTGTATTTTTCACGGCCTCTTCGAAGGCATACCAAAGTGCAACAATACGTTTGTTTGCCTGCCTCCATCTAGCTACGATATCGGGCAATTCTTCTTCTGTCAGGCCCATGTTCAGAGCACCCATTACAATCAGTGCGCCACTTGAGCCCTGGTACCCAAGCGCCAGCTCTGCTACCTTGCCTTTGGCACGCAGTGCATACTCCGGGTTACCTTTTTTGATCCGTTCAATTGGAACACCGAACATGGCTGATGCAGAGGCTTCATAGATCTTTCCGTGTGTCCGGAAGACTTCCTGGCGCCAGCTCTCTCCGGCAAGCCACGCAATCACGCGCGCCTCAATTGCCGAAAAATCTGCCACCACGAAACGGTTTCCATGTGACGGGATAAATGCGGTACGGATAAGCTGGGACAATGTGTCCGGCACATTCCCATACACCAACTTCAGCGCCGCCGTTTTGTCTTCCTTGACAAGCGCACGGGCTAAATCCAGTGTATCTATATAGTTACGGGGAAGATTCTGTACCTGCACGATCCTTCCCGCCCATCTGCCGGTACGATTGGCTCCGTAAAATTGGAGCAGCCCTCGAACTCTGCCATCTTCACACACTGCAGCGTCCATTGCTGCATATTTTTTGACGGAGGTTTTTGAGAGCTCCAGTCTTATTTCGAGAAGCCTTTTTACTTTGTCGTTATCCGTTGTGTCGATCATGTTTGCGACAGTGTCCCTACGAAGATTGTCGACTTTGTCGCCGGTTTCCGTCTCAAGCCATTTCGATAATTGCTGTACCGATTTTGGGTTATCGATGCCAGATATACGGATTGCCTCTTCCGTAAGCTCGTCGGTGACCGTTTGGCTGCATGCCAGCGCACCACGGATGAGTTCAGTGTCGAGGTTGATTCCGTAAGCGTTCATAGATTGATCAAGTTCCCACAGCTTTTGTTCATTTTCTGGGACAGGGTATGCGGATAATATCTTTTCAATCTCTATTTCTGTGCGCACGTCCTGGGCGCAGTAATCTTTGAACAGGTCCCATTTTTTCGGTTCGTGCTGCGGGAGCGTACGGCCTCCGACTGCACCACGCGGCATACAGAAGGTTCGAATCAGTGCGGAACCAATGCCGAGCTTGCGTTTGTCTTGTGGAAGCCCTAGTGCCTCTCCTATAGCGGCGAGCCCTCCCGGATATCCGCAATAGAGCCCGTGTACCATTGTACAGCGCCATTGTTTGAGCCAGCTTATCGCAAAGTCCTCTGTGACATATCGCGAAAAATGCTTACAGAGGCAATACCATTCAAATGCTGCGTTGTATGCATGCTTGAGGCATTGGTAGTCAAACAAATCGTGTATGAGTCCCGTCATTTTGCGCTCTGCATCAGGATCAGTTATGAGATCGATCACCTCTACTGGAGTCCAGTTGATTCCATCCGCGCTGCGTGAGTAGGCACACAACAGGATCTGAAAATCTGGAGACTGCACATATTTGTACAGTCCCGATTTTTTGAGGTCAACGCTGCTATAAGTTTCGAGGTCGATCGATAGATGTCTCATAGCGGTAATCCAGTAATAGGATTAATCTGATGCACGGGCTGGATGCTGCCGAAGTCATCAGACGCGCTTGCACGGTTGCTAAGAGGCTCGCCGTCTTGAAGCTTTTGCACGGTTTCTAATCCGCATCCGATTCCTTTCTTTCCGCCCGCGTTATAGGCGAAGAAGGTCACGCCTACGCGTGCGTAGAGCCCACTGTAAATTTCAGTGGGATCAAGAATCGGGTTGATGTTGATATCAACGATTTCCGGTTGAATTTTACTTGAAGCGGTGAATACCCAATGCCCTTTGCATTCCTCGCCAAACGGCATTCCGTCAGACGGTCTTACGCCGTCGCCATCATGCACCGGAATCGCTACGATTGGCGGAATCACCCCGCCCCATTTTGCAGGACCGTCTTGCTTTGCCGCATTGATGGCTGCGTCGATTCGCGCCTTCGTTGCCGTATCAGTCTTAGGGACAAGAATTGTTGCGCTGTATTTCGCCTCCTGACCTTCTCTGGCATAAGGCTTAAGTAGATTGACATAGGACAGTCTTACCTGTCCGGTTACAATGTGCCTGGGATTGTTATTCATCATGATACTTCCTCCTTAAAATCTGATTTTGCGCGTGTGATTGCGGTTCTCGTATCTGACTCCGGTGCAAGCGTCGGCTTGCCTTCCGGCTTAACGATGTAATTTCCGATGATTTCCGATAATCTGGCCTTGCCTACAAGCTTCTCCAAGCCAGTAATTGTGAGCGGCTTTCGCTCGTAGAGCACTTCGTCTGGGTATCCGGCGAGTTTCAGCAGATTGAACGCGGTATCCAGATCTCGGATCTCGCGGTTGCTGCGCCCTTCAACCGCTTTCCAGCCGGGAATTTCCTCCCCGGAAAGAATTTTTTGCAAGGCATACGCACTCACGTCTGATGCCCAGTTTTTGAGCCCGTCTATCTTGCCGAGAATCACCCCAATTTCTTCCGGCGTCAGCAGTGCAGGATCCTCGCCTCTAAAATCTTCAAGTGCGGTATATTCCCGACTGCGGGCCCGGCAGATCGCTTTTGCCGCACAGAAGCGGCAATGCTCACCCGCCACGAAGTCGCCTGTTCCCTCATATGCTGCCTGCGCAAGGGGCTTGATTGACGCGCCCCATTCCAGTAGTTCTGAGACATTCATATCGGCCGAATTGGTGTTATCAATACGGGGCTGTATAATTGTCATGCGGATTTTATGTACCGGGTATAACAACATGTATTGCCTCATTGCGCCCAGCGCATACAATCTCAACTGAGGATTATTTTCTGCCGATACCGGTACGCCCTTCCCGTGTTTATAGTCCACAATTTCTAGGAGTCCGTCGCCGATCATAATGCAGTCAGCCGTTCCGTACCCTTCCGGTGCATAAGCAGAATAGTCCACCCTGTATTCCGCGACAATGTGCGGCGGGTGGTCTCGCAGCGCCGCGCTATCCTTAATGTAATCCATATAGACATCGGTGTAAGATTGCATTTCAGCCTGATACGCGGGATCCTCTTCCAGCTTTTTCATTTGGCGGTTGTACGTACGGGTAGACATCGGCTCGATATATTTCCGCAGTTTGAGCTCGGCGATTGCATGCGCAAGCGTACCTTCTGCGGCATATTCTGACGCTGTATCCGGCATGTTTTCGCATAATCTGGCGGACGGTGTGCAAGTCAGCCAGCGCTTCGCGCTTGACGCGGAGAGCAGTGCGTGGCTCATATCTTCGCCCCCAGTCCGCGCAGCGCGGTCGCAAAAGCGCCGTATTGTTCCGCCGGAAGCTCCGTGAGAATATTGACTCCGAACTGACCAAGCAACGCCTGTAACTCGGGGAGTTTTCCCGCGTCAATCAACGGTGACGCGGCATAAGCCAGTTGATCAATTGTATAAGTTGCGGTTGCCGTGGGCACCGCGGCAGAAGCTTGTTGCGGTACAGCACTGCTTATCACTGTTACCGGCGCTTGCTGCGGTACAATGTTGCTGGTTGGTGTTACTGGTGTTTGTTGCGGTACAGTGTTGACGGTTGGTGCTGTCTGCTGCGCCCTGTGGTTCCCAAGTGCAGTAGCAAGCTCTCGGATGGCGGCCACCATTTCAGGCGCCTCAATAGTGATAGTTAATGTTGACATATCGTGTCCTCCTCTGATATATTATTATTGTTAATGTTGGCATCTTTTGATGTCTCTTTAAGCCGATTGAGTTGCAGCTCGTCGGCTTTTTTACAGTCGCATGTTTCCCCCGGATCGAGGTACGCTCCACAGTCTTTACAGCGATACGGCCATTTCATTTTCTGCCCCTCCATTCGAGTTCATTATTAATTACGATCGATCCCAGCACGCCGGTTGCCAGTCCTGTCAAGCCGATGGCTCCGTACAGGCACAGCTGCCCGAATGAGATCCGATCCTGATCGCCCGCCCCGCAGATGCCCAGCAGGAAGATTCCGGCCGCCGCTGCCAGCGCGGCGAGCATGTTGCGAATTGCCTTGAGTGCCTTTATGTTCATGTAATTCCAGCCTCCCTTTCCATTGTTCGAAGCTCATAATCCCCAAATTCGAAATAGTCGCATGTTTTGCCGTATGCTTCTCTGTTCTTGGTTCCCCGACCTGCTACGCAATGCCCGATACCAATCGCTGAAAAGCTCCTCCCGGATTTTATGTAATGTTGCATGAAGAATTTACAATCTTTGCACAACATTGGTCTCCGTTCCGGATCGCTTTCCAGTCTCTTTTTCAGCAGCGCGTTCTCATACCTCAACGCTTCGTTCTCCTTCTCCATGCTCTTTACTTCGTTCGCCAGCATTTCTTTGTCCTCCTATTACGCCATTTATTGGCGTATATTTTTCTTGTATATTACGCCATAATTAGGCGTATGCCAAGAACTTTTTTTGGGAGGCAGCTATGTTCAATGATCGATTACGCGCTACAAGGATTTCCCGTGGTATTACACAGCAAAAAACCGCTGATGCGATAGGCACTCCACTTAGACACTACCAAAAATACGAAAGTGGAGAAATTGAGCCTGACCTAACACGTTTGTCGATGCTGGCAGAGTTTTTCAATGTTCCTGCCGACTTTCTTCTTGGTCGCGATGAGTATCTGCTGTCTCTCGGAGTATCCGTTGATGTATCCCCAGAGTGTCCTCCAAGGCGTCCCAAATCTCAAAAGCGCCCCCTATCTCGGCGTATTCAATCTTCTGATAATGCCTAAGTCCGATATGTAGCTTATCCGCCAGTTGTTGCTGCGTCAGCCCGGCGCTCAGCCGCGCTTGCTTTAGGTTGCTTCTCACATCTCCGCCTCCTGTACCTTTAGTGCTTCCGTGCGTGTCTCAGCGTATACAGCGCACTTTTCGCTGTTTTCTCCGTCCGCTGGACGTATTCTTTCAGTTCTTCTATTGACGCCGGGAAGTAATACCCCTTGCTGCTCGACGCAATGATATGTCCTTCCCTTCGCATAGCCTCCACGTAGATCCGTATGGAGCGTTCGTCCAGCTTCGTGAGGCCGACAATCTGTGCTGCCGGCACTGCATTACTGCGCCCGTGAGGGATCAACCGATAGATTATGCTGTACGGATATTGATCGATCAGCACGTTCCCACCCCCAGTTCTTCGAGCTTCTTCTGGCGTCTTTCCAGATCCTTGATGTCCAGTCCCCAGGACTCATACGCCGCTTTTGTGTTGACCTGATCATCGTTCCACCGTACAACGTCATTTTCGATTATGTACTCCAGTGCGATCCCTTTGAGCCTCGTTGCAACCGTACCACAGCACGCGAACAGTTCTTTGATATCTTTCGTCCTCAATTCGTTTTTCGCATAATAAATGAGAACTGCCTTCCTAATATCAGGGATCTGTGGGATTCGTTTGTTGGCTGTTTCCATTGTCATTGCCTCCTCCAAATATTTTATTTCTCTCCGATTTTCCTTGTTTTTCTACCCCGTTTCTCATATAATGCTTGTATCAGATCCGCTGAAATACAACTGAGAGGAGGTAGAAGCATGTCAAAAGTCTACGCATGCCTTGTAGGCAAATGGGAATGTTTAAACGATGATACAGACTGCAAAATGGGTACACATCGGACAAATCCCAGCCAATGGTATGAAGAAAACGCCGAAATCTTTGCCCCGCTAAATCGTTCTAAATCTGATACATATTATCAGTTAGACTATGTTCAAATTTTTTATCGTGGGAAAGATTACCGTATTAACCCTATATTCATTCAAATAGTCGATGAATAGTGCTTGTATTCTTCGATTACTCTCTCAGAATCAGTAAGCCGCGTTCCGTTCGCTTGCTTGCTGATTTCTGCATTAAATATAGTGCTAATACACAAGCTCAACTTTTCCCAGTCAAGGTATGTAATGCCCTGCATCGCATCCATTATTTTTTTCAGTTGTTCCTTTGTCATCGGTTTTCACCTCCATTCGTCTATGTTTTTTTATTGGTTTATGTTATTATTAGTAATAGATTCATTTTGTGGGGCGGTGTAGCTATGCGTAAAAGTCGCGAAAAACATATTTTTCGTCTGCTTCGATTGTTAGATTGTGGATACCCAGAAATTCAATGCAGGGAGATAATGCACTTACCAGATTCAGAATTTAACGAATTGGTTCACTATCTCAATGAAAAGGGATATTTGCTTGGAGTCATCCAATCTGGGCGATGCGAAGATCAAAAAATGTACATATCTACCTATAACTTAAGGTTATCCCCTGGAGGGGAAGAATACATTTTACGCCATAATAACGATAGGATTCGCTATTGGATAACTACGTCCATTGCTATCCTTGCCTTGCTTACTGCAATAACGTCCATATTATTACAGATACTGACAGGATAATTGCAGTAATCGATACAATCAGCGTAACGAGTTCTGCTCTTCGCTTTCTCTTTTCCGACTGCTGTTCCCAATCTTCTGCTGCCATTCTCTTCCACCCTCTTTCTGATCTTTTGTCACCTATTACATTGTCGCATTACGTGCGACAAATTGGCTAAAAAAAATCGAAAATGCATCTTCGCTAGATAAATTTAACTCATTAACTATCGCGTCAGCTTCAGCTATTGTAAATTCCTTACCGTTTTGTGCTAAACGCCGATAAAACGTGCTCTTATCTATCTTTACACGCCGAGATAGAGTTTCTACGTTTAACCCGTTCTCCACAATTTTGCCTTTAAGTTTATTTACATTTACCATTCTATCACCTCCGCGCCTATATGTCATTCGCATTTTATGCGACAAACATAATATAGCACATTGATAGTATCATGTCAACGCTATTTTCGCATAAAATGCAAAAAATATTTTTTTAGGAAAATACATGTTGCACATATGCGATTTCCATGCTATTATAAATATGCAAGGAGGTATGCAGATGAAGGTAGGAGATCGTATAAAAGCGAGAAGATTAGAACTCGGCCTATCAGTTGATGAAGTGGCTGCTGCGCTGGGTAAAAACAGAGCAACTATATATCGATATGAAAGTAATGAAATAGAAAATTTTCCGACATCTGTATTAGAGCCACTATCCATTGTTCTTGATACTTCCCCGGCCTATCTCATGGGATGGACTGATAATGTCAACGGATTTCCTCCCGCCTCCCCAAAAGACAATGCCGATATTATTGTGTACGATAAGGGGAAGATATATGATGCGGAAAAATTGACAGAAAAAGCGCAGAGCGACATCGATGAAATTCTGAAAAAAAACGGGATCGAAAAATATACCCCCACACATCTGATTCCCATACTGGGGCGTGTTGCTGCCGGACTGCCTATGTATGCCGAGCAAAATATCGATGGTTATACGTATGCGCAGCTGCCGCAAGGAGGAAAATATTTCGGTCTGCGCGTCAAAGGTGACAGCATGACTGCTACCCGAATATTTGACGGGGATATAATTATCGTTCGTGAGCAGGAGATCGTGGAGAACGGGGAAATTGCGGTCGTCGCAGTCAACGGCGATGATGCTACGGTCAAAAAATTCTATCGAGACGGAGACATCGTAACGCTATCTCCGTGCTCGTTCAATCCAGATCATCAGGTGCAGATATATAACACCCAGAATATTGAGATACATGTTATCGGAAAGGTCGTGCTGAGTCAGACTGTATTTGAATAGAAAAACCGTCCAGTGCGCCAACACCGGACGGCATGAAACACAAATAAACCCCAACCAAGCTCATTGTGTTGCTCCTATTGTAACACGGTGCGGCCAATCATTGCAATAGGAGATGACCAACATGCCAATCTATAAGATGGAAGGCAAAAAAGACGGCCTACAAAAGTATCGTGTCCGGATCAATTATACTGACCATGCCGGCAATGCAAAGCAGATAGATCGCGTAGCATACGGGGCGACGGCCGCAAGGCTTCTGGAATCTGAGCTGCAACGGGAATTGAGATCGGCGGCTCCTGCATCTAATCTGACGATTCAAGAACTGTGCGACGAATATCTGGAATCCAAGAGCCATGAAGTTCGCGCTTCTACACTCGGGAAGTCAGAGTGCGTTTTGTCGCATCATGTTCTCCCCTATCTAAAAGATACGAAGCTAAGCAAACTTGATAAGAAGGCATTGCAAAGCTGGAAAAACAAAATATCTAAAAAAACGCTTTCCATAAAGATGAAACAAAACATATACAAGGAATTTCGTACTCTCCTTAACTACGCTTTGAAGGTAGAATATATCACGAAAAATCCGATCACTGATATTGGAAACTTTCGTGATCCTTATACAACTCCCTCCCACGAAAAGATCCAATATTACACCCCGAGTCAATTCGTCAAATATATCGCTGTGGCGCGTGATTCTGCTGTCACATTAACTGACTGGGGCTTCTACG
>CEBY01052164.1_pt1 | contig 21418 bp, 23 predicted proteins | sample 554731 | NCBI WGS metagenome assembly CEBY01 (sample SAMEA3182050, study PRJEB8094) | gut metagenome | biome: human; feature: gut; material: Stool; isolation source: human stools | place: Canada | collected 2012-02-22
TTACAATTTGATTCTATAATTATTACAAAATTATTAATTCTGTAATTCGTATATATATTATATAGATCTTAAGAATGTCCTACAATTTCTAAGCATTGAGCTTTAAGTAAAGTTTTTGGATGGATAGCCTATATCTTTCATTTATGTATTGAATGTATTGCCAAAGTTGATATTTCTTGGTCTTTTTATATTTTAAGGCTTCCAAAAGATTGTTTGCTCTTCGAATTACAGAAGAAAACAGGGGGCATAAAGTAAAGTGGCAAACTATTATCATCATTTTCCGATGCAAAATTTTATATATGAATATTATATGGTATACATATATGATTCTTGCAGAAATTCAAGAACTTTGGTACCTATTTTCTACCCAGTTATGCCAAGATATGAATATTGTCACATTTTATTTCTTTTAGTTTATCGTATTGCAACCACAACAAAAATTTATCATGTTCACAAAACGATAAACTTTATTAAGAAGATAAGACTACATTCACTTTTGAAAATGACCCTTCCTCGTCTTTATAAGAAATATTGTATAGACAATAGAGTTTACTACCTTTTTTGACATTTTTTTAGATCTCGTACGATTGTACTTCCCATTACTTCTCCATAAATTTGTGTTGTAGCAAGATTTTTATGTCCTAACAATTTTTGTACAGTTGTTATATTAGCACCTTTATATATCAATAAAGTAGCATTGGTATGCCTTGCAGAGTGGAATGAAAAGTGTTTGTTTATTCTAGCCAATTTACCAATTCGTATCAATTCTTTATTTACGCTTGAATTATTTTTTATTGAAAAAAAAGAACTCCATTTTCCTTGGTATTTTTGTAACAAAGTTAAAGCTTTACCTTCAAACAATAAACTTAAAGGCAATTTCACTTCTGCACCAGTTTTGACAGAGTCAAAGATTAGCCATAATTTTCCATCCATTTTTACGATATTTTTCTCATTTAAGCTTACAAAATCAGAATAACGCAATCCCGTATAGCAGCAAAATAAAAATGCATCAAGAGTATGTTCCAAACAACTATTTCTTCCTATCAAAGACACTTCTTCTAATTTTTTCATTTCTTCCGGTAATAAAAAAACATGCTTTCCTTCTTTCATTTTAATTTTATATCTTCTGAAAGCATAGTTATTAGGATCGATGTATCCTTTATTAATTGCAGCATTAACAAAAGATTTCAAATGCTTCATGTGTTTAGCTACTGTATTTGTTTGATAGTCGGAATCATAAAGAAATTTTTCAAAATCTGTAACGAAATTATAGGTTAAGTCTTCAAACTCAATTGTCGGTTTGAACGATTGTAAAAGGGATATTGTCGTTAAATGGTTACGCTTTGTGCTGTCTTTTAGCTGAGAAGACATTATTTCTTTACGTGCAAACCCTAAAAATGAAGCATCTGTGTTCGATTTGAACTCTTCTTTTATGAGGCTTAAGGTTATTGTCTTTCCTTGCCTCCACAAACTTAATTCTTTCTTTTCTAATTCTATAATAAATTCATTAAGCATGCCATTCAGTGCATCTTGATTAGGATGCTCTTTAATAATCTTTCTTTTTACATCCCATTGTTCTGGCCGTAAATAAACATGCGTAGAAAAATACACTTTCTTTTTATTCAAGTAAGCTTCAACTTGAACTAAAGCAGTTCCTCTGTCATTTAAACTTTTTTTTCGATTGTAAACGAAACGATAACTGATTTTCCTCATAATTTAATTCTTTAAATTGAAATTCTATAATAAGACGCAATAAAGAAAAGTAGAAAAGCATTATTCTGCTATTTTGTTCTCATCTTTATATTTATTAGGCGATTTGTTAACGTTTATAGGTTAATGTATGTTTATATGGTCAGTTATAATTTGAAACTCTCTTTTTCTTACGACTTTAAAAAAAGAATAAATATGAGGTTTATTTTCGTTTTTTGTGAGTTTTAAATGCCCAAAAGCATAAAAATATAGCAGTTTAGTATGATTTTTACAATAATTTGTTTGAGATTACAATTTTATTCATACCTTTGCAATTTGTTAGAGTGAATGAATTTATATTAATGTAAAGTTAAACTTTAAGAGAGAATTTTATGAAAAGAAAATTAATGCTGTTATTGACCTGCCTTTTTGTAGGTATAGGTTTGGTAACCGCTCAGATCACGAAAGTAACAGGTACTGTTATTTCGGAAGAGGACGGATTACCCGTAGTTGGCGCCTCTATTTTAGTAAAAGGTACCACTGTAGGTACAGTTACTGACATGGATGGTAAATTTACATTATCAAATGTTCCAAGTTCTGCAAAGACTTTGGTAGTTTCCTTTATCGGAATGGCTACACAAGAAGTGGCTATAAAACAGACTGTCAATATTACTTTGAAGTCGGATGCCGAAGTGCTTGAAGAAGTGGTAGTAACAGGATATGGTAATTTCAAAAAATCATCATTTACAGGATCAGCCTCTAATGTATCAACAGAGAAATTACAAGATATCCCTACAGTTAGTGTTCAAGATCGTTTAGCGGGTTCTGTATCTGGTGTACAAATTACATCAACTTCAGGACAACCCGGAGCTGTCGCTTCTGTACGTATTCGTGGTATGGGTTCTATCAATGCCAGCAATGAGCCATTGTACGTTATTGACGGAGTCCCTATGCTGAATGGCAATGTTAGTGAATTCTCATACGCAGATTCAGGTAACAGCCTTATGGCTACATTAAACAGCAACGATATCGAATCTATGACCGTGATAAAAGATGCCGCCGCTGCATCACTTTACGGTTCTCGTGCTGCCAACGGTGTAATTGTTATCACAACTAAAAAAGGGGCATCCGGCAAGACAAAAATCAATTTAAGAGCAGATTGGGGACTTTCCAACATGGCCATTAACTACCGTCCGATCTTAAATGGAGAAGACAGACGTGAAATATTACATCTGGGACTTGCAAACTATGCATTAAACAATGGTAGTGACGAAACAGCTGCAAAAGCCTTCGCAGATAAGAATATTGAAGACTTCGCCGCAAGACCATGGTCGGGTTATACAGACTGGAAAGACGTCTTATTCCGCAACGGAAGTCACCAAAATTATGAAGTAAGCGCACAAGGAGGAAGCGAAAAAACACGTTTTTATACTTCCTTTGCTTATACTAAACAGGAAGGTATTACAAACGTTTCCGGCTATGAACGCTTTACCGGACGTGCCAATGTAACTCATCAAGCCAATCGTTTGACACTGGAGGCAAACACAATGTTTACCAACTCCACTCAAAACGTAAACAACGAAGGGACCAGTTTTGCCAGCCCCATCATGTGCTATGCAATGACTGCCTCTCCTTCTACATATCCGTATAATGAAGATGGTTCTTTCAGCACAAACTTCCCGGCATTAAATGGTGCCAATCCTATACAAACAGAAGCCTATAATTATAACAGAAGTACAATAAACCGTTTTTTAGGTTCTCTTTCTGCAACATGGAACATTTGGGACAACTTAAACATAAAAGAGGTAGTCAGTTATGATTTCAATCAAAACAATGAACGTGTTTGGTGGGATCCCCGCTCAAATGACGGACGTTCTTCTAATGGAGTTTACCAGCGTGTTATGGGAAACCGTGCGAAATTGAATACCCAAACTCAATTGACATATAACAAAGTAATTGCAGAAAAGCACACTTTAGACGCTTTAATTGGCTTTGAAACAGAAGATTACAAATATGATTATGTATATGCTAACGGAAACACCTATCCATCTTATCTGCCGGAAATAGAAAATGCAGGTAATACTCGTGCATCCAGCAGTGTACAAAGATATCGTATGACATCATTTCTAGGACGTTTGAACTATGATTATGAAAATAAATATTATTTCAGTGCCAGTTTCCGTCGTGACGGAAGTTCACGTTTATCTAGAGAAAGCAGATGGGGTGATTTTTGGTCTGTATCCGGTTCGTGGAGAATTACCAGTGAATCTTTCATGGAAAATATAAAAGAAGTAATTACTGATGCCAAGTTACGTGCTTCTTACGGTGTAAATGGTACACAGCCATCTGATTATTATGGTTATTTGGGTGTTTTCGGATTTGGATACAATTATAATAAAGGAGCTGGTTCTGCTGAAAATCGTATCGAGAATCCTAATATGAAATGGGAAAAGAACTATGCAACAAATATAGGTCTGGACTTAACTTTGTGGAATCGTCTGGCTTTAACATTCGAATGGTACAATCGTGAAACTAAAGACTTGTTGATGGATAGAGCTATATCTGCTGTACCCGGCATTATTGACGGGAGTGGTATTGCTAATACATTGATGAATGTAGGTTCAATGAGAAACCGGGGATTTGAGTTTGAAATCAAATCAACGAATATTCAAAACAACAATTTGACATGGACTACCACATTCAACATCAGCCACAATAAAAACAAATTAACAAAGTTGGATGGTGAACAGAACGAAATGATTAGCGGTGTATCCATTCATCGTATTGGGGAACCATACTATTCTATTTATGCTTATGAATATGCAGGAGTTGATCCTGCAACAGGTAAAGAATTATATTATATAAACGGAGAAGATGGAAGCAGAGAGACAACTACCAACTCCGCACAAGCAAATAAAACAATCATAGGATCAGTTGAACCTACCGTACAGGGTGGTCTCACAAACTTTGTAAGCTGGAAGTTTATTGATTTCAATATGACATTAACCTACTCATTAGGAGGCCATGCTTATGACTATGCGACTTGGTTGCAATCTAACGGAGGTACATATAATTATTTGGGTAACGTACCTGCTTATTACAAAATAGAAGACACTTGGAAAAAACCGGGCGATAATGCTAAATTACCTCAGTTTGCATATGGAAATACTAATATCGCATCATCTCGTTGGTTGATGTCTACAGATCATTTGCGCATCAAAAATATCACATTAGGTTTCACTATGCCTTCCAAAGTATCTCAAAAGTGGGGAATCAACAAATTAAGGGCTTTCGTTTCTGCAAACAATCTGTTGACATGGAAATCAGATGGTTTATATGTTGATCCGGAAACACCCGTTGATGGACTATGTACATTTGAAACACCGGCTTTAAGAACCATTACATTTGGCTTAGAAGTTGGATTCTAATTTATTAATTATAAAGTTTATACAGAATAAGAAACAGGATATTAAAATTCCATTATCCAGAAATCTTATTCAACATATAATCTAAAAAATAAAGAGAACAAAATGAAAAAAATATATAAATCTCTAGTTTTCACGATGGCAACCATTGCATTGACTTCGTGTGTAAACGATTGGCTAGATCTGACACCATCAGATAGTATTCCCAGTAATTCTGCCATCACAAATTACAATGATGCAAAAACCGCTTTGTATGGTATGTATGATGGTCTGCAGGGAAACTCTACCTATACACAGTATTATGCCGCACGTATGTTTTACTATGGTGACGTCCGGGGAGATGACATGCAGGCACGTACACAAGGAATGCGCTCTTCCAGTTGTTACGAAATGAAATACACCATTGACGATGCTCCCAACATGTGGAATGTACAATACAATGTATTACGCCGTGCCAACCGTTTGATAGAAGCCGTAGAAAATAACAAAATAACAGATGCCGAAAAGAATCAGGCAAATGTGAACAACATCTATGCACAGGCAAAATCTGTTCGCGCCTTGGTACATTTTGATTTGGTAAAAGTATATGGTATGCCTTATTCTTTTGATTATGGAGCTTCAATGGGAGTACCCATTGTGACCACCCCGATAGATCCTTTGAATGCCAGTGCTATTCCCGGACGTAATACAGTGGCCGAAGTATATGCCCAAATTGTAAAAGATTTAACCGAAGCCATTGACTCCAAAGCCTTAAATGTTTCTAAATCAGCTGGAGACAATCAAGGATTTATTGACGAATGGGCTGCCAAAGCTCTACTTACACGCGTGTATATATACATGGGTAAAAACCAGGAGGCTTTAGATATAGCAAAAAACATTATCGAAAATTCTCCTTATAGCCTATGGACAAAGGCTCAATATGCAAACGCTTGGGATAAAAACAACGCCAATCATATCAATGAAATGATTTTTGAACTTGTCAATAGCGGCTCTGATGACTGGGCAGACCGTGAAGGTATTGCATATTTATATCATGAAGATGGATATGCCGATGCTATTTGCACAAAATCATTTGTTGATATGTTAGCTCAAGATCCAAGTGATGTTCGCTTGGATGTGATTCTGCCGGTACAATTGAAAACAGATGACAGTGGAAAACCGACCGATATGTATAAGACCTATGGAGACAATCGTATCTTTATCAATAAATTCCCAATGGGAAGTTTAGGGGATATGCGATTAAACAATTTACCTATTCTTCGTTTGTCAGAAGTGTATTTAAATGCAGCAGAAGCTGCAGCTAAGTTGAATGACAAAGCTTCTACAGTTAAATATCTGAATGAAATTATTAAAAACCGTACAGATGATACAAAACAATTAGTTACAGAGTCTACCGCTACTCTAGAAAGAGTCTTATTGGAACGTCGTAAAGAATTAGTAGGTGAAGGACAACGTTTCTTTGACGCCATGCGTAATAATGAAACAATAACACGTTATACCAATGAAGATGAGAAAGGTTGGCATTATTCTATAAATAAAGAATCACAAGTATTCGACCGTTCTTATTTTAGAGCGATTTTACCAATACCTGTCAGTGAAACCAATGCTAACCCTATTTTAAAAGCTCAACAAAATCCAGGTTACTAAATAAAAATTCAACTCCGCTAATTCTCAAATAATCTTTAAAGGAAGGAGTTGAAAGAAAAAAATGCTTATCAAGGGATGTTCCAATACACAGGAGCATCCCTTTGAAACAAATACCTGACACTCCTTATACAAATACATTGTTTGTGCCAACAGAATTATCCATCAACATCTTCCATTCAATTTCATAAGAAAGAAGCGATATCCCGCCAATCCCTCATATCAAAACCAGGTTTAAAAGGCAAGCCCCTCTCACCTTTTATATTATAATAAACATTTCCCATCCCTACGTTTTTCGCACCTTCAACATCATTCTTCCAGTTATCTCCAATCATTAAAGAAGTATGTAGCTCGGACTGTGTAGCCGACATGGCAAAATAAAAAATCTCCGGAAACGGTTTATGTACTCCTATGTCCTCTGACAAAACAATTTTCTTAAAATACCCTTCCACACCGGCAGAACGCATCTTCTGCTCCTGCAATTCCCTGAATCCATTGGACAAAATATACAGATTATAACTGGATGCCAAATATTCCAAAGCTTCTCTTACATGAGGCATTAGTTTCTTCTTGTAAATTATATCATCAAAAAAATTATCCGAATAGGCTTTTACCAACGCTTTATCTGTAACTCCTACCTGCAACAATGGATAGGAAAATCTTTGCTCATTCAACTCATCTTTTGTAATCCTACCAGCACCATATTCATTCCACAACTCCTCATTCTTCCCGCTGTACAAGGTATAAAAATGAGAAAAAGAACGAAAATAACGATCAAAATGATATTTATCATACATATCTTGGAATGTATCACGAGCGTTTTCAGTAAAAGCCCATACTGTATCATCCAAATCAATAAATATACTTCTATACATACAACATAAAGCAGATTAAAAAAGGGTTGCGTCACTCACGGCACAACCCTTTCACAAAACAATAATTTAAAATCTCTTATTTCACCTGAATAACAAGATAACGTGATACGCTCCAAAATTCAGTAGGATTTGTAATTTTCAAGGCCAGTTGCCCTTTTGCATCTTTCACTAGTTCATATGAACCTACCGGATGTGTAGTCAGCAATTCAGCACGTTTAGAATACAACTTGATTTCCTTATCAGTACGAATATCAATCTGAGTAAAATAATCCTTATTAAAGTCCGCACTTTTCAGGACATCACCTTTTTCAAGAATTTTCTGGTCTTTCAATTCAGATTTTGTTCCAAAAACAAACCAGGCAGCATTCAAAGCTTTATCCTGGCTGGCTACAGTTGCAGCCTTCGCTTCATTTTCAGCGGTCAGTTCACTTACATTCTGGCTTAAACCAGCTACAGCATCATCCAGCTCAGCGATACGAATATTTTTTGAAGCTAATTCAGCCTGCAGAGTCTCAATCTGCTGCTGTTTAGCTTCCAACTCCTTCGTCAGGTTGGCTACAGCTTTCTTCAACTGAGCGGAATTATACTGACTATTCTTCAATTGCTTCTCCAGTTTCGCAATCTGCTCACGGTTTGACTGCAATTTTTCACTGATGAAGCGAATATCTTCTTTTATCTTATCAGCACTATTCTCACGAATAGAACCACTCTGTAAGTCTACACGATTTTCAGCCTCATTTATCTGACGAAAACCTTCCTGTACTTCATTGAAAGCACCCATGATATCGTCCAATTCAGCATTTCTGTTTGACAGTTCCACCATCAAAGAATCATTTTGAGCCTTCAAGGCATCTTTCTGAGCTCCATTACCACATGAAGTCAATAAAGCTACAGATAACAACGATAAAAATACTAGTTTTTTCATTTGCTTTACATTTTAAGTTTATTCATTTTTAGTCCTCTTTCCCACTGAGTACAATTACAATTTCACCTCGCGGCTCGTTTTGAGTGAAATGCGCTATAACTTCAGTTAATGTGCCCCGAACACTTTCTTCGTGAATTTTTGAAATCTCACGACATACGGAAACAGGCCTTTCGGCACCGAAAAACTCGGCAAATTGAGTTAAGGTTTTCACCAAACGGTAAGGTGATTCATAAAATATCATCGTCCGTTTTTCTTCTTGTAAAGAAGTCAAACGGGTCACTCTTCCTTTTTTTTGTGGCAAGAATCCTTCAAAACAGAAACGTTCATCAGGCAATCCCGACGCCACCAGCGCAGGTACAAAAGCAGTAGCTCCAGGCAAACATTGCACTTCGATGTCATTCTTCACACACTCACGCACTATCAAAAATCCGGGATCAGAAATACCAGGAGTTCCAGCATCAGATATTAAAGCAACAGTTTCGCCTGCTTTGATACGATTCACAATACCTTCCACTGTTTTATGCTCATTAAACTTATGATGAGACTGCATGGCGTTCTTAATTTCAAAATGTTTCAAAAGAATGCCCGAAGTACGCGTGTCTTCCGCCAATATCAAATCAGCCTCTTTCAACACACGGATGGCACGGAAAGTCATATCCTCTAAATTTCCTACAGGAGTAGGTACGACATACAGTTTTCCCATAAAACAATTGCATTCTGTTATAATGGAACAAATGTAGAAAGAAATTAAATGAATAAAGTTAATTGCCTCCATTATTTAACAGATGTTGCACTTTAGTTTAACATTATATCTTTTATTAATAAATTTCCGAGTGAAAATAGTCCTTTTTCGAGGTACAAATCGTACATTTGTACCTAAAATTAATCTATATTGTTACATCAAAATTATGGTAGTTTTTTCAGAAGACCACATTCAGGAAACGCGTAGAAGAGGAAGAATAGAAGTAATATGCGGTTCTATGTTCTCAGGTAAAACCGAGGAACTAATCCGCCGTTTAAAAAGAGCGAAATTTGCCCGTCAACGGGTTGAAATATTCAAACCGGCCATGGACACACGCTATTCAGAAGAAGAAGTCGTATCACATGACAGTAATTCCATTGCATCCACCCCCATCGATTCTTCTGCCAGTATCCTACTTTTCTCATCAGACAAAGACGTAGTGGGAATAGACGAAGCTCAATTTTTTGATGAAGGCCTGGTTGATGTTTGCAACCAGTTGGCCGACAATGGCATACGAGTCATTGTAGCAGGATTGGACATGGATTTTAAAAGAATTCCTTTTGGTCCTATTCCTGCCCTGCTGGCTATCGCTGATGAAGTAACCAAAGTTCACGCCATTTGCGTGAAATGTGGAAATCTAGCCTATGCCACTCATCGAATCACCAAAAGTGACAAGCGGGTTTTATTGGGAGAAAAGGCTGATTATGAACCGCTTTGCCGAGCCTGCTATATGGAGTCCTTGAAAGAAGAAACTGAAAATAAATAACATATGCTTTATGCTGCAGAAAAAAATAACATTCGACAGTTTTATCCGTGGAATATTGACAGCGGTTGTCATTATCGGCATTCTATACTTAGTAAATCAGCTTAGCGGAGTGCTACTCCCCTTTTTCGTGGCATGGCTTATTGCTTATCTTATCTACCCGATGGTTATTTTCTTCCAGCATAAACTGCGTCTGAAGAATCGGGTTATCTCCATATTTGTTGTTTTATTAGTATTATTATCCATTATCACACTAGCATTTATCGGACTTGTTCCACCTATCATTGAAGAATTCGGCAAGCTGAAAGAACTGCTTACCGAATATTTTATCGAAGGTTCCAAGCAAGCAGCTATTCCCGGCACTGTGGCCAATTTCATAAAAGAACATATAGATATGCTGAAAATACATGAAGCACTGAACGAAAACAACTTCGCAAATACTATGCGTAATGTGCTTCCACAAGTATGGGCCTTGTTGACCCAATCCGTCAATATTGTGGTCAGCGTATTTACCTCATTCATTATCCTGCTTTATACCTTCTTTATTTTATTGGATTATGAAGCCATTGCGCGAGGATGGATTAAACTGGTTCCTATCAAACACCGTGAAATGACAATACGCATTGTTACTGATGTGCAAGATGGAATGAACAAATATTTTCGCGGCCAGGCATTTGTTGCCTTTTGTGTAGGAATTCTATTCAGTATAGGTTTCCTTATTATTGACTTCCCATTAGCTATCGGTTTCGGTTTATTTATCGGACTTCTCAATATGGTACCTTATCTTCAGCTCATCGCTTTCATCCCCACCGTCTTATTGGCACTACTGAAAGCAGCGGATACAGGAGAGAATTTCTGGTGGATATTATTTTGCGCTTTTTTGGTATTCTGTATCGTGCAAATCATACAAGATGGCCTAATTGTACCAAAGGTTATGGGAAAAATTACAGGTCTGAATCCTGCCATCATCCTATTATCTCTCTCTGTTTGGGGAGCGTTAATGGGAATTGTAGGAATGATTATTGCTCTACCTTGTACCAGTTTAATGCTCTCTTATTATCAAAGGTATATACGAATAAAAGAAAAAGAATTTTCCGAAAGTACAAAAACGACTGACAATCAACAAATAAGCAATACCAAAGAGAAATAATTCAAAAAAAACAGGTAATATATTTGCATGTTTCATTTAAAAAGTCTACCTTTGCACTCGCAATTCGGAAGAATAGCAATAACAAAGGATTGATTCGCTAGCTCAGCAGGTAGAGCACAACACTTTTAATGTTGGGGTCTTGGGTTCGAGCCCCAAGCGGATCACCAAAAGAAAAGCCAAAAGGCGACAACAAAAAGACAAGTCCTACAAAATCAACATTTTGTGGGACTTTTTTTATTGCCTTTTGGCTACCTCGACCGTCACGAAAAGGTCACTGACAGACAAAAAATAGTGCCTTATCCGTACCCCCGACAAAATTCTTCAAAAAGGGGTACGAATTGGCGGGAATTGGCGAAATGTTGTCGGGAATTGGCGACCCTGTATTTATCTCATTATGAGTTAATAAAATTAGTTTTGTAACTTAAAAAATGAGGTATGAAATCAACATTCCGAGTATTGTTCTTCTTGAAAAGGGACAAGGTTAAAAAGAACGGTAATATGCCAATCATGGCACGTGTTACCATTGACGGGAAATTAGCCCAGTTTAACACCAAACTGGAGGTCAATCCAAAGAACTGGTCTGCCAAGACCGGAAAGGTAAATGGCAGAGGGGCGGAATTTACCCGTATGAATGAAATGCTGGATAGCATCAAGGCGACCTTGCACAGACACTATCAGACCATTTTAGAGCGGGACAATTACGTGACCGCAGAGAAAGTGCGTAACGTATTCTTGGGCAAGGAAGAAAAGGCAAAGACACTCTTACAGGTATTTTCCCAACACAATGAACAGTACGCATTGAAAGTAGGGAAAACAGCCACGCAAAAGACGTACACCCGTTATGAACTTACCCAAAATCGCCTTGCCGAATATATCCACGATAAATATAATGTGGAGGATATAACCTTTCGGGAAATAAATGTCGTGTTCATCGAGGGCTTCTACCTGTTCATCCGTGAGAATTACCCGTGTACACACAATACAGCCATGAAGTTTATCCAACGTTTCAGGACTGTTGTCCTGTTTGCTCATAACTTGGGACTGATTACCTTTAATCCATTCGGGGCGTATAAGCTGAAATTTGAATATGTGGAACGGGATTTTCTTGAACAAGCGGAATTAGATTGGATATATCAAAAGACGTTCGCCAGCAAACGGCTGGAGCAGGTTCGGGATATATTCATATTTAGCTGCTATACAGGACTTTCCTATGTTGATGTCTGCGAATTGACACCTGAAAACATAAGACTTTCCTTTGACGGCAATTTGTGGATTATCAAGAAAAGACATAAGACAAGCGTAACGTCCAACATCCGATTGTTGGATATACCCAAATCCATTTTGCAGAAATATGACGGGAAACTGCCCAATGGTAAACTGTTGCCAGTTATCAGCAATCAGAAGATGAATGATTACTTGAAAGAGATTGCGACCGTTTGCGGGATAAATAAGAAAATCACGTTTCACGTTGCCCGCCACAGCTTTGCGACCCTTAGTATAAGCTACGGTGTACCCATTGAAAGCGTTTCCAAGATGTTGGGACACACCAACATAAGAACTACCCAAATCTACGCAAAAATCATAGACACCAAACTTAGCGAGGATATGGATATTTTCGCTAACAAGCTAAATAACAGAAAAATATAAGTGGTATAGATATTAACTTAAAAGTAATGATTATGGACTTGCAGATTATCCAAAACAAAATTTTTGAGGTACGGGGTTGCCGGGTGATGCTCGATTACCATTTGGCAGAACTCTACCAAGTGGAAACACGAGCCTTGAAGCAGGCAGTCAAACGCAATATCGAGCGTTTTCCCAGTGATTTTATGTTTGTTCTCTCCAAAGAGGAAGCTAACTTACTGTTATCCATAGGGGTATCACAAAATGTGATACCTCCTGATTATAACTTCGGTATAGCCATGCCTATGGCTTTCACGGAACAAGGCGTAGCCATGCTGTCCTCTGTTCTCCGCTCTAAAGTAGCCATAGAGGTGAACATTTCAATCATGCGGGCTTTCGTCCTCATGCGCCAAATGGCAGTCGGCTACGAGGAACTGCTAAAGCGCATCGAGGAACTGGAGGTAAGCACCGATGCGCAGTTCAACGAACTGTACCAAGCCCTTACCCAGCTTCTAAGCCAGTCGCAACAGCAGAAAGAACGCCGTCCGATAGGTTTCGTTACCTATGACCGTGACAAAAACGAATAGGTAACGATTTCGGTAACGAAATTCAACCTAACAAACTATATCCCAATAAAGTACATTCTTTCACCTTGCGGGCAGTCCACCGACTACCCGCATTTTTTATATCCCTTTCCCAACCGACACATTCCCCGGAACGCCAGCCGTGCGTGGCATGGCTGACTGTATTCCGTAAAAAGAGCCGTTGGAAACCCGCACAAGCGTATTGCAAGCAAGCTCACAACACCCTTACCTTTCCCACCCGCATGGAGTGTTCCCTAAAAGATGAAAGAGAACAGGCACTTTTCCCCAGTTTCCCTATCTGTAAATCTTCCTCTTACGCAGTCCCCCAGCCGGGACAGTCGTTTTAATCATTTCAATAGGCAAAGGTAGTTACGTGTTCTTCACGACTTTGCAAGGTCGAGCCGTTCCGGTTTGGCGAAAAAATCTTCCCTGCCTTGCGAGGTATTTTTTGCCCAAAACCTTGCAAACTCTAAACACTACCCTTTTGAGCCTATGTGAAACGAAAACGACCGACCCGACCGGAAGACGCATAAAAAAAAAGTCGGATTTACGGGAAACAGGAAAAAAGTTCAGTGAAACTTCAACTCCCTCACCTCTCAAATCCGCATAAAATAAAAACTTAAAAATTACAGCAATATGGAAGCAACGACATTATCAGCAGCAAGGGTTTATGTAGGCACTTACGCCAAGTACAACAACGGTTCATTGTCCGGCGCATGGCTCGACCTTTCGGATTATTCGGACAAGGAAGAATTTTACGAAGCCTGCCGGGAACTGCACAAGGACGATGAGGATGCGGAATATATGTTTCAGGACTGGGAGAACGTGCCGGAGGGCTTAATTGGCGAAAGCTGGATTTCTGAAAATTTCTTTTCCCTGCGTGATGCGGTGGAGGATTTGAGCGACACCGAGCAGGAAGCCTTTTTCGTGTGGTGCAACTATAAAAGCCATGATTTGGGCGAGGAAGATGCGGACGACCTTGTACGTGATTTCCGGGACGAGTATCTGGGTCAATATGACGATGAAGAAGATTTCGCCTATGAAATTGTGGATGAATGCTACGACCTTCCGGAGTTCGCAAAGACCTATTTCGATTACAGCCAGTTTGCCCGTGACCTCTTTATGTGCGACTACTGGTTTGATGACGGCTTTGTGTTCCGAGCGGCATAGCCAATCTGGGCGGGGTGTCAAAGCCCCGCCCACCCAAACGACCAAGTTCATAACCATTAAAATATAGAATATCATGCAATCACTTAACAGAAACGGGGTGAGCATCACCCAGACACCGGGAGAAGAAAAGTTCGTGAAATTTCGTTCGGGTACATTCAAGGGACGGATATTTTACCAGTACGATTACCGCCATACCGATATGGCATTGTTTAGCACGGTAGCCCCAACGTTGGACGAGTGCCGCCGCAGGCGTGACGAATGGTTGGCGAAGAAAGAACAGTGTAATAACAAGTAAATTTTAGAGATATGAAAACGACAGAAGTAAATAGAGGGTTAATCGGCAGACGTTGCGAGTGCATTTTCACGGGCTTAATGGTAACGGGCGTTATCGAGGACATCCAAGACGACCAACATTCCACAGCAGTAAAAGTCCGTTTCGACCGTCCGCACCAGTGGGGCGATGATTGGTATAATGACGTGTGGGCATGGGGGCGCAAAATTGACGAGTTCGGCACGTTGCGCCACCTACAACTGCTGGAGGACAAGCCGGACTTTCAGACAATGACAGTGGTTTTCGGCGAGCCAATCAGCCAAATAGACCGCAGCGTTTTTGAGGATGCGGCGGCGTGGGGTGTCTGCTCCCTGCAAGGCTGGGTAAACAGCTACGAGAGTGTCAGGTTTGTAGCCATAAACGACCATATGGCGGTCATAACGGGTGAATACAACTTTGAACAGGTAAAGGTGTGGTTAGAGAAATATGTACCCATAAAGAGTCTTGAAATCAGTTAATGGAGAACGGCGGCGGTTGCCGCCGTTACTTTCTTCCGTGAGCCAAAAGCGGATGAAGAAAGTAACAAAGAAGCCTTAAAAAATCATTTTATTTTTAATGCTTGACCTTGTGTATTTCTAACCCCACTATTGATGATACAGATATTACCATTAGTGATAATAGGATTAGAATAAAATTCTAAATCCTGCTTCTTATTGAATTTCCCAAAATTAGAATATAAGAAAGTTTCTTTAAGATAACAATCTAATAAAGCCTGTATTCTTTTATTAGAAAATTTTTCAAAACCAACATATTCCATAATATCATTTTTTTGAGAGTTGTCAATTTGTAATGTTATCTCAACCTCATAATTACTTTTGGTTTTTATCTCAAATCCATATTTTAGATTTTCTCCCGGGATTCGAAATACAATATCGGAATCTCTTTTTAATAATATTCGTCTGAGAAGTCTTGTGCTATTGTGAAAAACAATATTAATTCCCGTGCGCTCTATTTGGGTTAGGTCTTTCCACCAATCTTTAAATTCTAACAAATCAAACGCAGGGAGATGCTTAATAACATTGTATTTATTTATGTACTTCGTAAAATTATCTCCATAGTAAGTCATTCCGTTATACCGAATGAAGAATAATTCGCTATCAGTTAATTGAGCACGTATTATTTTGAGATAATTCTTTTTTATTTTTTCTTTCAATTCTGCATTATCCAGCAAATCATATATTCGATACAATGTTCTAAAACATGCTGCGACTTTTGTCCTATGCTTAATATAAAAAAGCATATATAAATTTATTGCACCTTTTATATTTCCTTCATAAGAAGTAGTAGGGTTAAACGCTCTTTGCAAGAGACTTTTTTCAAAATCAAAAAAATCCTTATTGTTGTAATTTATAGTTATTTTTTCATTACCTCGTTCTTTATTTATAGTTCCGCATAATTCGGATATTTCAGATTGATACAATCTTAATAACTCAAAAAATAAATCATTAAATCGTTGATTTTCGATTTGCTCTTTATTTTTTTCTGTTACCGCTCGCTGCTGATTAAATGTTCGAATAAGAATCAATGTGCTTATAAGCGCAAATATAGTTCCCAATACGCCACCTATAAAGTCTCCATATGTACCAAGAAGTTCATGATTAACGACATACTCATCATCAAAAAAATGAAGAATATGTTGCCACTTAAAAATGTAGGCAAATACACCAACAAAGAGTAATGTGACAATTATATAAAATCTTTTTCTCATCAAAAGTTTATCAAACCAATTATCTGTTGTTTCCATAAGCTTAAAATAGATATATCGGTTGCAAAATTACTCATAAATAAAGCACCCAACAAATTTTGCTGGATGCTTATTAACAAATTCATCTAAAAAGAGTTATTCTTCCTCTCTGCTATCATTATTAAACGATAGCGAAAGTTGCTGCATCTGTCCGAAACTGTCGATGATATAAATGTCAATCGTCTGCTGGTCGGTCGATGCCGATGTGTAGTAGAGCCGGAACGTTTCTTTCTCCAGCGGGTACAGGTCATTGGGCAGGAACACCGTGCCGTTATCCATTTCCAGCTTCCCTTTGCCGTCCGGCTGGAAGTACCTTATCTGATAGGTAGTCGGCTGGTAATAGCCACCACGCACCAGTTGGCAGCGTATTTCGGCGGTTTCCCCGACTTTCAGTCTTTTTGGGACTGGCAGCGTTTCGATGCTGAACGGGTACGCCTGCTGAATATCCAAATTGTCATTACAGGCGGTGACAAGCACAAAGGCGGCCACGATGCAGCAGCCCATGATGATTTTATACATTACATTCTTCATATACATTATTATATAGCGGTCAGTTGATAATGAATTTCAGTCCCAAAGATACCTGCGTGTGGAACTTGCCTATGTCCGAGCCAAACAACGCCCGTTCCCTTGCGTTCAGCAGCAGAGCCACCCGGTCGGTCAGGTAGGCTTCCAGTTCCAGCGTGAGCGCACCGCCGTAAATGAAGCAGTCCTTATCCAGCAAGGTAGAACCGTCCGGCAGCAGTTTTTCGCTTTTGTTGCTCACCTCATACCCAGCGAGTGCCGACAATCCCAGCGAGAGGAAAAAAGTCTTTCGCCTGTCCGAAAGGAATTTCAGGTAATAGCCGCCCTCTGCGGTGAACTGTTCTACGGGTATCTGCATCTCCTTGTAGTCGTACTTCTTGTGCAGGTATTCCCCGCCAATCACCCAGCGGTTTGCGTTCTTGGTGTAAACGCTGTATGCCGCCCCGATGTGGTAGGCGAAATCACTGCCAGCGTTCCAATGCACCCCGTCCGCCATGCCCGCCGTGACCTGCAAGCCTTTCATACCCGGCAGATATCTTTGTGCGTGTGCCTGAAACGAAGTCAGGCACAGCGCAAAGAGCATTCCGATAAATAGAAACCGTTTCATCCCTATTTGATTTTGAGTTCGTCAATCACTTCCGCATTCACGATGTCGGAATTTTCCACCCGTATGGTCTGATGCCGCCCGCCGTTCTTCTCGTAAAGCTCCACCAGCAGCAGTTTGTCGTCCGGTATGGTGAACTTCGGCAGGGCGTACACCGTGCGGACGGTGCTTTTCCCGGCAATCTCTATCACCTCGTTGTAGCTTCTGACCGCATCCAGCACCGTTTCCTGAATAGCCGTGCGTTTGGGTACTTTCTTATCGACTATCTTAAACTTGATGAAGTCGGTATCGAAAGGCACGTTGGAACTGTTCTTCGTCTGCGTGTGTACATAGAGCATCCCGTTATAGGTATAAATCCCCTTGATTAGGAACTGGATGCCGAAACGCTTGCTACCCAAGTGGCGTACTTTCCGGTCATTGTTCTTGTAGATGCTCCGCATTATCAGCTTTACCAGTAGCGGGCTTTCATTACCCAGTTCCCGGAAATGGATGTTCATGCGGGTGTGCGAAAAGTCGCTGGTGTCTTCGTTCTCCAAGAAGTCTTTCATTTCGATGTTGAGCATTTCCGGCTCACGGGCGTACTTGGCGTTGAATGAAAAGAAACTGCCGTCCTCGCAGATAACGGAGAAGTTCGTTTCGCCCGGAAAGCCCTCTGTCGTGGCTTTCACACGTATCACGTTTTCCGCCCCGTCAGCCTTTCCCGCTATGATGTGGTTGCTTCCCAAGTCCACGTATCGCACGGCGGCAGGAAAGATGATATGCACGGTCTTGGCAAATGTCACTTCCACGCCATAGGGCGTTACCATTTGGCGGTAAGGCAGTTTTCGGGTAATGCCCCGGTACAAGTCGTTGCCCGCTACATACTTCACGGTATCGGTTTCCTGTGCGTTTACCGCACATACGCCCAGCAAGAGGGCGAACATTACAAAAATCTGTTTCATTGCTAATTGGAATTTTAGTGGTTAAATAATTATTGTTGTTTGGCGTAAAGCATCACCCTGTACCCGGCTTTCAGCTTCACTTTCACGGTTCGGAACTTTTTGGCGAGGTAGCCGGACGTTCCTTGCAGCAAGCCCCTTGTCACGTCCATAGCCACCTGTTGCCCGGCACTTTGGGCAAAGGAAATGCTTGTACCCAGCCCGCTGCCGATATTCGCCATAGCTTCGTTGAACGCTTCCTGCTCCATTGAGGACGGGACGGAAAGCCCCTTTTGCCCGTCCGTGTCGAACACGGCAAGTTCCACCGGGATGATGTTGCCAGCGTACTCAATCGAGGACACCAGTATGTCGAGCCGTTCGCCCTGCACCTTTGCCGTACCCGCCACAAGGGTATTCTTCGGCACGACTATGTTCCCTGCCTGCATGGGTTCGAGCAGCCGGAGTTTCACCGCCTGCCCGTCCGTCAGCGTCTGGTCTTGGTGGATGCAGGCGGCTACCGTGTTCTTTCCCATAGCGTAGCCCGTGCCTACCGCCGTGTTGAAGCCGTAGTTTCGTGGCTGGCTGTAAGCCCGGATGAAGTCGGCATCGCTCATGGGCTGCTGCAATCCCGATACGGTTGTTTCCCTGATAGCCTGTACCGCCACCGCATCCGGCTTGCGTTCAATGCCACCCGTTACCGGGACTTGTGCGACCTGTCCCTGCCCGCCGTTCATGTACCTTGCCGCCAGTTCATAGGACTTTTCCAAGAGAGCCATTTGCTCATCAGCGGTGGGCGTGGCGTTCTGCTGTTGTTGCAGTCGGTCGGTCAGTTCCGCCACTTGCCGTTTCAAATCCTCTTTTTCTTCATCCACCGCCGGGGGGTCGTAGAACGTGCTCAACCGGCGGTTGATGTCCCGGTAGGCGTTTGCCGAAGAAGAAGCCCCGCCGCCCCGCTTGGGCTGCGCATCCTCTTCCGGCATCAGGTCGATTTCCGCCTGCGGTTCTTCGGTTTCATCGTCCCCGGTGAAGCCGAAGTCCTGAAGGGATTGTATCCTGTCCTGCTGTTTGCGGCTTATCATCGCCTGTTCGTATGCCTTTTGCTTGTCGGCTATAATCCCGTCCTCTGCGGGCAGGGGTATGTCGGCGTTGAAGCCGCCCACGCTTTCCACATTCACGTCCTCTTTGCCGGAGGGGGCGAATATCAGGTACATGCACCCGGCAAAGGCGAGGAACATCAGCGGGAAGACTATCATTTTCCTGCGCTGCTGTACCTGCCGGGGTGTCAGTTCCCGTTTGGGTTTCTTTTCCTTTTCAGGCTTTCTGTCCGCCTGTGGTACGGTCGTGCCGTTCTCATTCTTCTGTACTTCGTCCATGTTCCGGTCTGTTTAAGGGGTTGATACTGTCGCTACAGTGTAGCGGGTATTGTCTGATGTGTTCTATTTGCAGCCGCCTGCCGTCCCGTTTCCCGATGTTGTAGATTGATGAAACGGTAATGTAGATAGACAAGCCGCCAAAGAAAAAGAACATCACGAGGATAACCGCCAGCCTTTTGCCCGGCGTAATCCGTCCGCACATCCGGCGCAGGCGGTCGTCCGCCCAGTCCTGCACCTTTTCGATGCAACCTTTTTTCTTTCCTGTTTCCATACGCCTATCGTTTAATGGTCTGTAAATCCTTGTTTTCCGTAATGGTGAACGCTTCGATGATGAAACCGTGCGGGTTGTTGTCGCTGCGTGTGGCGTTGAGCAGGCGGCACGAGGTCACGAGGCTTCGCACCGTCAGGCTGCTTTCCCGGACAATCAACTGGCGGGCATAGGTGTTCACCTTGTAGGGGTACTGGTCGAAGTCGCATTTCACGCTGTCAATCTCCACCGTCTGCGTGACGTTTCCCGAAATCACCCGGTTGTAGTAGCCCTTTTCCGCCAAGTCCTTGTAATAGTTGAAAGCGGTCTTGTCGGCGAGGAACAGCGAGCGTTTGATATTACTTTCGATAGCCCCCTTGTCGGGCGATAACGTGAAGAAAAGTTCGTGGAAACGCCGCACGTGCGACTTCGCTTCCACGGGTCTGTTCTGTGCCATGTCCTGCGAGAGTGCCAGCATCAGGCTTTTGCCGTTGTCGAGGACGTATATCTTCTGCCGCTGCTTCTCGGCGAAGCTGTACGAGTTCCACACGGCGAAGCCCGTCACCAGTGCGCACAGGCAGATGAATACCAGTGCGAACAGCCTTATTTGCCGGAAACTCGTTTCAATGTTCGTTAATGACTTGAATTCCATGTTCTAAAATTTGATAGTTGGTTATTTGAATAGTTTTCCCGACACCTTTCCGGTTGCCGCCCCGGTTGCCGCCCCTGCGATAGACCCGGCTTTCGCCACGTTGCGGTTGTAGGCGGCAGTCCCGCCAGCCGACACTATCCAGCTTGCCACCGTTGGAATGGTGAAGTAGCCCACGATGCCGATAATCATAAAGATTACATACACGGTGCTGCTCCCGTCAGGAATGAAATTCGGGTCTGAAAGTTCCTGAATGTCCTTTTGGAGCATCAGCGTTTGTATGCGAGCCAGCACACTGCTGAACAAGTCAGACACGGGTAACCACAGGTAAATGGAGATATAGCGTGAAATCCACTGGGTCAGCGTGCTTTGGAAACCGTCATAGACGGAAATCGCAAACGCCAGCGGACCCAGTATGCTTAACACGATTAGGAAGAA
>CEBY01009930.1_pt1 | contig 21091 bp, 20 predicted proteins | sample 554731 | NCBI WGS metagenome assembly CEBY01 (sample SAMEA3182050, study PRJEB8094) | gut metagenome | biome: human; feature: gut; material: Stool; isolation source: human stools | place: Canada | collected 2012-02-22
GGGTATGGGTAAGGAAAGAGGGAGCCAAGAGGGAGAAAACCTAAGGGACAGGGATAGGGGCGGCAGTCCCTCTCCCTGATTCCTTTGGTTGTCTCCCTCTTTCATGTTGACAGGTGTATTGTTTCGAATAGCGAACCCGAGAAGTGCTATCTCGCAAAAAGAACTATCGGTAGCTTGTTATCATAGATAAATACTAAAAGATATAGTAGAAGCACATCAACTACAAGACTTTTTCTATAATCTGAAATACGCACCTCATTTTGAGGTGCGTATTTCTGTTCCCGATGTTTTGATTGCGTCTTATTCTATAAATCCGAGTTCCTTTAAAGCTGTTTTAAATTCATTCTTATCCTTTACAGTTCCTATCAGATAACAGGTGTTGTTCTGAAGTCTTGAATTGACGGTAATGTAATCCGAGCCTTCCGTATAGCATATAGTAATGCTCGGTGCCGCATTTTTTCCGTCGCTTGTTATTACGGATATAAAAATCCTGTTTTTCCCGAAGCTGTTATCACGGTTGAAGCCTTGAATTTTGTATTCCTTGCCGTCAAGCGTCAAGGTTCCGTCCGCATATTCCCTGCCGTATATGTTGCGTAGGATTTTTGCGTTTACGCTAACGGTCTTGTGTGGTAATTGTTCGTACATATCAACGCTGTAGTCATTGTTAATATCAACAAAATCTCCCGTACAGCTTATTTCTTTTACCACTTCCGTGTTACTGTAGTTGATGATATTCTGTTCTTTAAGAACATTTTTCAGACTCTCGCTGTCGGTTGCAGGTCCTGCCCACATTGAACTGTCAGAGGAGTTTTGCGACTGCAATACGGTAATGATTGCACTGCCTGTTCCCTTTTCCAGCTTAACATTTACATCAAATGAGCCTTCGTTGTTAAGCGAATGGATATTTATCACAGAGCCTCGTGAGCTTGCGGAATCAAGAGCATATTCTGTATCGCCTACTGCAATTTTTCCGCTTGCGCCTGTCACTCCAAAAATGTTTCCGGTTAAAGTTGCGTCTATGCTGATTTCTTTGTGCGGCAGCTTGTCAAAATCGGGATTATCGCTGTTTAACAGACTTATATCGGCAAACGTGCCGTTAATTTTGATAGCTTCCGATGTGCCGATAAATAGAACTACCGTTGCCGCCCCCAGAATAACAATGATTATAACGCATAGTGCTATGATGATTTTTTGAAACTTTGACATAAAATTACCTCCGATTTTTTTAAATTATTTTTAATATGAGTTGCTTGCTTGTTTATTATCATAATATCATATTGCATATCAAAAGTCAAGCATCGGACAGGCTGTTACGGTAAAAGCAGGTGTGACGCACTTACGGCTTGTCGAAATAAGCAATCACAGCAAAAAGCGGCACAGCCTCCGCCATGCCGCTTTAAATTCAGATCAATACTCCGACAACTCATAATTATTCGGTGTCCTGTGCCATAAACCGTCCGTTTCTTCGTAAATCTCCTTAAACGTAAACTTACGGAAATTGATTTTGCACCTTCCGCCGTAATTTGCCTCGTACACCCATATACCGTCGGTATCAACAGAGTATATCGTGACATAGTGCGGATAGCCGTACTTTATGTTGTCATATGCGAGATAGTCGCCCGGACGGAACGTATCGGTCATCCACTTCTTCAGCGCCGCCTCTGTCCAGTTTCCGTCGGAACGATTCCTTATCGTGAGGGTATTTTCGCCCGTTCCGTTTGTTTTGCCGAAAAGATACTCGAACACCTCGATTGTAAATCCTGCACACTGTATGCCGGAATTATTCAGAACGTGACTTCTTCCTATAAGACAGGTACAGCCTGCTTCGTTGCCTGTTTCACAGTAGGAGTGGCAGGTACAAGGAGAGGTAAGGAGCGTGTTGTAATACTTGCCAAGCTGATAGCTGTGCCAGAAGTCATATATCTTCCTGTCCCACTTGCCTTCCATCATCTCATCAAGCCGCTTCTTGACAAGCGTTTCCATATTGTCCTGCTTGACGATTCTGAAAGTGCCTTTTGCAGTGCCTGTGAAATTGCCTTTGCCCTTTACAGTAACGGTAGCTGTTCCGACATTCACTATGTTTGAATATCCCGATATATAGTAGTCAACACCGAGAGCAAGCGTTTTGCCGTTGAATGTAACAACGGGCTGTGCGGTGACGCCCTGTCCCGTATATATCTGATCCTCACAGCTTATGCTTGCAGATGATATGGCGGCAGGCGCTATCTTGAACTGCGTTTTCTTTTCCGCACCTTCATATTTTCCCTTGCCTGTGATAACTGCCGTAGCTGTTCCTGCATTAGTGTTATCATAAGCGCTCAGAATATAGTCCGTTCCGCTTTTCAGCGTGACAGAGCCTATCTTCACTGTCACCGAGGGAAGCTGTGCCGTGCCGTTGTATGTGACTTTACCTATTGTGACAACAGCATTTTCAAACGCTTCAAGCTCGTTGCTTATGCCGCTGATAGTCGCTGTTCCGCCGTAATTGCCGATACCTGTAATAACTGCGCTGACGCCTGTGCCTGATTCTGTTACAGCTACCTTATAATCTTTGTTCTGCGTTAAAAGCACACCGTCATAAATTACCGTTACGGTATAGCCCTTGCCGTCGGTTGACAGCGATAAAGACGATTTGGCATTTGCTATATCCGCCTTTGCCACATTGCATTTTACCGTGGTCTTGCCGCTGAAGTTTCCGTTTCCGCTTATTGTGAGCGTCTGCTCTCCCGCAGCGGTCGGAGCGGTAAAACTGTAGTCACTGCTTTTAAGCGTGTAATTGCCGAATTTAGCGTTTATGCCGATCTTTACACCGTCCGGAGCATACGTTCCGCTTGCAGAAATCGAGGCTTTCGAAATATCCGCCTTTGCAATAGTGAAGCTCTTTGTTACAGCACCCTCAAGGCTTCCCTTGCCGCTGATTGTCACCTGAGCCGTACCTGCATTGACGTTGTTTTTATAGGAAAGCGTGTAGTGAGTGCCTTCCTTAAGCGTCACATTACCGAGCCTTACATCAACGCCGGATTTTATTGCACTTCCCGTAAACGTTGCGTTCTTCACGGCTATCTCCGTATTTGAAATATCCGCCTTTTCTATAGGGAATGTTACCGTCCTGCTTCCGCTGAGATGGTTTTTGCCCGTGACAACCACGCTTGCCGTTCCGATATTGATGTTGTCCTTGAATGACAGGGTATAGTCGCTGTCGCTTATAAATTGATAGCTGCCGTAGCTTACCACAACGTCGGGTCTTACCTGTTCACCGGTAAATACCGTATCGGGTACGGTTACCTCAACATCGTTTATCGCTCTTGCGGTGATTTTGAAGGTCTTTGATACACTGCCCGAATAGTTTCCCTTGCCTGTCACTTTGAGAGTTGCCGTTCCCGGCTCGGTGTTGTTTTTATAGCTTACGGTAAAGTCCGTTCCGTTTTTCAGCGTCCTGCCGCCTACTTTAACTGCAGGTACAGGCTTTATCGCACTTCCCGTATAGACCTTGTTTCCTGTTCCCGATACGGCTGTGGCCGATATTCCGAGCTTCTTTATTGTAAAGGTCTTTTTTACGCTTCCGCCGTATATGCCTTTTCCCGTTATCGTGATTGTTCCCGTTCCTGCGTTTACGTTATTCGAGTAGGCAACGGTATAGTCGGTATTCTTTTTAAGCGTTGCGTTTCCGTATTTTACCGTAACCGCAGGGCTTAGCGTCGAGCCGTTGTATGTGAGCGAGTTGTTATATGTAATAACTGCGTTTTTTATCGGCTTTGCGTTTATCTTGAATGTAACGCTTTTTGTTCCGCTGAGCTTTCCCTTGCCCTTAACCGTAACGGTTGCCGTACCGATTTTCGTGTTATTTTTATAACTCAGCGTATAATCAGTACCGTTTTTAAACTTATAGTTATTATATTTTACCGTAACGGCAGGTTTTTGTGCCTTTCCGTTATAAGTCACTGACGGCACGGTGATTTTCAGCGTAGAAACAGGCCTTGCCGTTATGCTGAATGTAAGCGAACAGCTTCCGCTGTAGTTGCCTTTTCCTTTGATATATACTTTCGCAGTACCCTTGTTTACGTTATTCTGATATGTAAGCGTGAAGTCCGTTCCGTTTTTCAGTGTCGTTGTTCCGTTCTTGATTTTCGGAACAGGCTTTATCTGCGAGCCGGTATAATACTGCGAGGCGATTTTATAAAAAGTACACTGCTTGTATATCAACGCAGGGTTTATCTTGAACGAACGCTTTACTGTTCCGCTGTAACTGCCCTTGCCTTTTATAATAACATAAGCCGTTCCTGCGTTTATATTATTCTGATAGCTTACCGTGTAATCTTTACCGTTTTTCAGCGTTTTATTTCTGTATTTTACCGTGATCGACTGTGTCTGCGCCTTACCCGTATAGGTCTTTGTCGTCAGCCCCGACACCGTACAGTTTGTTACCGCCGCAGCGTCTGCACTGCTTCCCGTAAAACAGCAGACGGCAGCCGCACAAAGCAGAGCGCATACAAATGCCGTAAACCATTTTACCGCCGTAATATATCTGCTTTTTGCCGTTGCCGCCATGATATTTGCCTTTCTCAGTGTCTGTTATCTGAATTCGATGTCATTCGGACCGCAGACTATGTTGCATTTGCCGTACTCCGCCGATGTTGTGGTGGTAAAGCTGTTGAGATTTATCCTTACGTTAGGATAAACGCACTTTGTCACCTGTACCGACAGCGTTTCCTTAGCATTGATTATTTTCTGTATTTCTTCTATCCTCGTTTTCAGAGGCTTCTTATCCATTCCCTTTTGCACCTTGAGCCTTATCGCAGATGAAATATACGCTTCCTTCTCTGCGTCAAGATGTTCGCCGTTCCTCTTCTTTTCCTGCAGGAATTCGATAGACGTGTTTATTTTTTCTATGTACTCATCGATTGCCGTACACTGCTTTTCGAGCGAATCCATCTCAAGCAGGAGGTTTGTGGTGCTTCCTACCGATATTATAGTAGGAGTATAGCTCTTGTTACCGAGCTGTGCCACCGCAAATTTTCCCATTACACTGCAATCTCCGCCCACAAGCGCACCGGGGTTCTTGGTGCAGTCAAGGTCGCCCTCTATCTTTATCCGACATCCGACAAGCGACGTGCTGGTAAGGTTTCCTCTTGTGGTTATGGTATCGTTTTCTCCGAAAGCAATATTGATATTGCCGTACTGCGACTGTATGGTGCTTGCAAAAACTCCGTTCTTGACGGTTATATCGCCCTGTGCGGTAAGTGTAGCACCGGTCACCATTCCCGATACGGTTATGGTTTTTCCTGCCGTTACCGAAAATCCCTCCTGCACACTGCCCTTGATGACAACATCACCCAGGAAGTTTATATTGCCCGTCTTTACATCTATGTCGGATGAAATCTGGAACGTGGTTACAACATTGAACCTTCCGCCCATATATACAAGGTTTCCGCTTTCTGCGGCGAACAGCTTGGTGCCATCTGCCGAAAGCACCGTGTTCGAACCCTGCGGTACAAGCGGAGGTCTGCCCGGACGTGGAGCAATCACCTGACCGTATACGTTCATACCTTCCTCGCCCTGCGTTTCGGGTACTATTTCGCATATAAGGTCATTTACTCTTACGTTTACTATAAGCCCGAGGTCACGATAGTCAACACTGCCGTCCTCCAGCTTTCTCGGCACCAGCTTCTTGTCTGTATCAAAAAGATTTTTTACCCTGCCGTTTTCGCCGTCAACCGCCGCATATCCGCTCGCTACCGTGAAGATCTTGTCGTATAACTTATTTGCCGCTATTTCCTCAAGAAGTTCCTCGTCTATTCCGTATACAACGTGTTCGTCCTTGAGTGCCTGCCGCATAGCTTCCACTGTTATATCCTTGCCGGAAAACTGCGGTGAAAATACGCACATATTCGCTTCCAGGTGGTTGTCGCTTACAACCACCTTTACCGATGCGTCTACATTCAGCGTAGGATTGTTTTCCTGCGGGCGTTGCATAGTCTTATTGTTAAGCTCGATGCCGTCAAGTGACGCAGTAGCTTCTTTTTCAAGTTCTATAAGCTCCGACATGGATATATCCGCCATTTTTTGTCTTTCCGTCTTTTCCATCGGTGTACCTTCCTGTCGTAAATCTATCGTGTCAATCGTGTCTGTCGTGTCATATAGTCTTGTTTCCCTTAAGACTTGACATTATCTCAAGCGAGCCGTCCGACGCATTGAACGATACCGTTCTGCCGTAGTTAAGTCCCGTGTCGGATGCGATTATAGGCACTCCGAGCTTTGCCAGCGCTTTTTTGGTGGCCTCAACGTTACGGTCGCCTATAGACATAGCAGGTGTTGTGGTAGCAAACATATTCGCTCCGCCTGCTATTTTTGCGGTTATTCTCGATGCCGCCGCACCGTTTTTTATCATGCTTTCATATAGAAGCTGTATGCCCGTATCGGCAAACTTGAATTTGTTCTTGTCATTCGGTATAGCGCTGCTGTCAGGCAGCATTATATGCGCCAGTCCCGCTATGCCGAGCACTTTGTCTATCATACATATCCCAACGCAGCTGCCAAGAGCATAAGTCACCAGTACATCCGGCGACTTGCACAGCTTCTGGTCGGAGATCCCCACGATTATCTTGTTCACTGGTCTTCAACCCCCAGTTTCCCAAGCAGAGTTCTCAGCGACTCTACCGTAGGTATAAGAAGCATATCGGATTGTATCTCAACTGAATCAATCAGAAATTGTTCGCTTATCATGAGTACCCTTTCATACGCCTCGGAAAGCTCCGTTGCAGGAACCGTCATTATAGCTCCGAGCATATCCGTTGTAAGCGCAGGTACCGACATATCAATGACCATACCGCTGAGATTTGCGATAGCATTGACATAACTTCCACCCATTATATTTCCTATTTCGCTCAGCACCGATATATCATCGGCACTCATCTCATACAGCGAAAACGAGCGTTCGCCCATAATACCCGTTACGATAGTTTTCGCAAACGCTTCTTCAAGCAGGAACATTATCATTCCGTCTGCGTCCCCTTTAAGCCGTATCAGTATTCCTACCACCAGCTTGTCGGGAGAGCCGAGCGACTCTATTGCATCAGCTACGTCCATAAGCCTTACCTGAGGCACCTGCATATCTATGCTCCTGCCAAGAAGCTGTGACAGCGCCGTTGCGGCATTACCCGAGCCGATATTTCCTATTTCCTTAAGCACATCAAGCTGTACCGGGCTTAAATCATCGTAACTGTTTATCATAATAGACCTCTGAAATTATTAATCTTATAGCTGTATATAACCGCACAGCCTGCCGGTATATCTACCGACAGACCCACGGTTAAAATTCAGGATCGAAGCATCGTGCCTTATCCCCTTAAGTTATTGGTTATACGCTCCAGCTCATCGGCTGTCTGTACGACCCTTGCGCTCATCTGGTATGAACGCTGTGTTTCGATAATGCGTACCATATCGCCTGCAATATCCGTATTGCTGCGTTCGAGTGCCATTCTTATCTTGTCGATACTCCTGTCGGCAACCGCCTCTCCCGACCTCTCTGTAGCAGTCATCTTGTTACTGCCGAGAAGTTCGAGTCCAAAGTTGTTGTCAAATGTGTACACACCTATCATTTTCGTAAGTGCCTCATAGTCCGGCTTGCTCGTACCTTCTATAAAGGGAACTGTAATGTGGTTTCCCTCATAGTCAAGCACAAATTCTCCGTTTGCGCTTACAAGCTCCCAGTGGTCGCCTATCTGCGACATCTGGAAATCGCCCGCTCTTGTGTAGTTTACATCGCCGTACTTATCCATTACCGCAAAGAAGCCTTCTTCTGTCGGTATGGCAAAGTCAAGGTCGTTATCGGTATATGTAAATACGCCCTCGCTGTACATAAGCTGAGTGCTGTGCACATATTCGCCGTGACCTGTCTGCCAGTCAGGCTCCGTATTTCTCTGTACCGTGTAGATACAGTCCGCAAAGCTCGGACGGGAAGCCTTGAAGCCCACCGTATTCACGTTTGCAATGTTGTTTGAGTAAACGTTAAGTCCTTCCTGCTGTGCAATAAGGCCCGTCTTACCCGTGTAGAATGCAATGTTCATGACATATCCTCACATCCGGTCATTTTACAGCTTGATTATCTCGCTTGCCGCTCTGCCGTTGATAGTATCCATATACTTCAGCACAGCACTGCTTGCTTCAAATAATCTCTGCGTTTCCATAAGAGAAGTAATCTCCTTGTTTGCGTCAACATTTGACTTTTCAAAACAGCCCTGGATAATATCATATTTCTCGCCTTCGGGTATCGTCATATCCCCGTCATAAGAAAACAGGTTGTTTCCTACCTTTGTAACGTCTGCGTTTTCGGGTATGTAGCTGAGCCTCAGCTTTTCTATGACCTCGCCGTTTTCGTTCAGGATATTACCCTCGTTGTCAACAATGAAATCATCGTTTCCGATATATATCTCACCGTTTTGACCGAGTACACGTCCGCTGTCGTTAAGGCATAAATAGCCTTCTCCGTCAAGCTCAAACTGACCGCACCTTGTCTGATATACATTTCCGTTAGTACCCTGTATATTGAAATACACGTTTCCCTGAATACCTATATCAAACGGGCTTTCGGTAAACTCAAAACTGCTCTGCTCAAGGTTGCTCTTGCTTGTATCAACATACGTCTGCACGAATTTGCCGCTTGTCTTTCTGCGGTTGCTGACAAGTATAAGTTCCTCCTGAAAGGTGTTCATTCTTATCTCGTCCTTCTTGTAGCCCGCCGTGTTGATATTCGTTAGATTATTCGAGATAGCGTCAAGCGACCTCTGGTGGTTAAGCATGGATTGCGTCAGATTGTAAAATGCTCTCTGCAAGTTTTTTCACCTCCTTTCGTAAAGCGTGATTTTCCGTATTATAAGCGAGCCGGTAAACCTCCGACCCCTTGATTATATCATATCAGTTTTCACATAAATATGCAAGCCTTTCAGCCGTTTATATAGCTTTCCAGCTTGTTTTTGAGCGTCAGCATAGCCTTTGAATGTATCTGGCATACTCTTGACTGCGTAATGCTCATAACTTTGGCAATCTCTGAGTATTTCAGTCTTTCGTAGTAATACATTGTCACTACCTGCTTTTCCTTTTCGGGAAGCGTGGCGACAGCGTCAGCTATTACCTGCTTTTTTTCACGCTCATACATTTTTGCGTCGGCGGTTTCGCTTGATGCCGAAATATTTTCGTCAAGATTATCCTCGTATAAAAGCTCCTCAAACGACAGCGTTATCATTCCTGCCGTATTCGCCATCAGCTTTGAAAGCTGTGCGGTGGTCATATTCATACTTTCTGCAAGCTCCTCGTCTGTAGGAGTACGGCACAGCTCGGAATTAAGCCTTGCAAAATTATCGTCAAGCTGTTTTGACAGCTTTCTGAGCGTTCTCGGAACTCTGTCCAGCTTTCGCAGATAATCAATAACAGCGCCCTTTATCCTGATACCTGCGTATGTTTCGAATTTTACATTCTTCTCGGGATCGAAGCCGTCTATAGCCGCCATAAGCGCAATAACGCCTTCGTTTATAATATCGTCGCTTTCCGCATATCCGGTGTAGATATTACGCATTGATACCGCTATCATTTTGACAAGATCCATATACATCAGCACGATTTCGTTCCTGACGTTCATATCGCCTGTCAGCCTGTATTTTTCAAGAAGCTCGTTCAGCCGCTCCTTGCTCTGCACTGCCATAGAACACTCCTTTCCCGGATATTTCCGACCGTGCGGCGTTTACATCGCTATATTGCCTATAGCCTGTATCTGCGCCGTATTGTCGATTTCGCTGTAGGACAGCACCGTTATATTCGGTATGAACTGGTCTATCAGTTTCTTGAAATATATTCTTACTATCGGAGAGGTCAGTATGATTATATTCGGTATAACATCCTTTACCTTGTCTATTTCTCCGCTTGTTATGTTGACGATTTTCTGTATAAGGTCGGGATCCATCGCAAGATAGCTTCCTGCTTCGGATTTCTTTACGCTTGCAACTATCGTATCCTCGACCTTCGGGTCAACGGTAATTACTCTCAGCGAGTTTGCCTCCGCAAAGCGTCTTGTTATGGTACGCTTGAGCGCCTGTCTTACATATTCCGTTACAATATCAATGTCCTTGAGCGCACCTGCGTGGTCGCCAAGCGTTTCGAGGATAGTTTCCATATCCCTTATCGGAACGCCCTCACGCAGAAGCAGGCAAAGCACCTTTTCGAGATAACCGAGAGAGATAGTGCCTGGTATAAGGTCGTCGATAAGAGTTGGGTTGGTCTGCTTTATGTTGTCCACCATCGTCTTTACGTCCTGACGTGACAAAAGCTCACTGCAGTGCTGCTTGATGACCTCTGACAGATGAGTTATCATTACGGACACAGGGTCGATAAGCGTATATCCCGCAACGTCAGCCATTACCTTCTTGTCTGCGCTTATCCACTTTGCAGGGATACCGAATGCAGGCTCAACGGTGTCTATGCCGTCAACAGGGTTTACCACATCTCCGTTGTCAAGCGCTAAATAGTGGTCGGAAAGAATTTCTCCTCTTGCGACCTCCTCGCCCTTTATCTTTATAACATACTGGTTCGGGTTTATTTCGGGGTTGTCCGTCATTCGTACCGACGGTATTACCATACCCATATCCATCGCAAACTGCTTACGGAACATTACCACACGGTCGATAAAATGACCGCCGCTCTTTTCGTCTACAAGATGCAGAAGGCTGTAGCCGAACTCCATCTCTATCTGTTCAACATTCAACAGCTTGAATACATTGTCAATATCCCTGTAATAGTCATTGTCTGAGGTCGGCTGATCCTGCATCTTTGCAAGCGTTTCACGTTCAGCCTGAGCGGCAAGAGCCGCCTCTTTCTTCGCCTTCGATTTTGATAATCTCCAGCCGAATATAAACAGTGCCGCACCGACGCCGAGAAGTATCAGCTTCGGGAAGCCGGGGATAACCATAAGAGCGGCAATAACAATGCCGGCTATCATCATTACGTTAGGCTGAGAGGTAAACTGCCTTTTAATATCGGCATTGAAGCTGTCCGTGCTTGCCGCACGGGTAACTACCATACCTGTAGCAACGGAGATCATAAGTGCAGGAATCTGCGAGCAAAGACCGTCACCGACTGTTGCCAGCGAGTAGGTGGAAAGCACAGAGTTTATATCCTGCCCGTGCATAATACCCAGTACCGCACCGCCGATAAGGTTTATGAGCGCCGTGATGATAGAAATTATAGCGTCGCCCTTTACAAACTTCGTAGCACCGTCCATTGCGCCGAAGAAGTCGCTTTCACGCTGTACTTCCGCACGGCGTATCTTTGCCTCTTCATCTGTTATTGCGCCTGTGTTAAGGTCTGCGTCAATAGCCATCTGCTTACCGGGCATAGCGTCAAGGGTAAATCTTGCCGCTACTTCAGATACACGCTCAGAACCCTTGGTGATAACAAGGAAGTTTACTATTACTATGATTACGAATATGATAAATCCGACAATAGCGTCACCGCCCATTACGAATTCACCGAACGTCTTTACGACCTCGCCGGCATAGCCTTTTGAAAGTATTCCTCGTGTAGTCGATACGTTCAGCGACAGTCGGAAAACCGTTGTCAGAAGAAGTACAGTCGGGAATATCGAAAATTCAAGCGCTTTTTTTATGTACATCGTCATAAGGAGTATGACGAGAGAAAGTCCTATATTTATTATCAGAAGAAAGTCCAGTATCGGAGTCGGCAGAGGAATGATAATCGCAAGCACGATAAAAATAACGAATACCGCAAAAACATTCGTCATCATCTTTTTAACCATTCGCACCGCTCCTTTCTTGTTCTTTCTCTTTCTCTGTCCGGACTTTGCTTGTCCGTATTTTATAATTATTTATAATCGATCCATGCAAAATTTGCACTAACACTAACCTTGGCTCCCTTGCTAAAGGGAGCTGGCTTGCGGCAAGGCACAAATCCATGAAAATTACCGCTTAATGAGATAAGTCAAACCTTCAAATAGCACTTACTTTTTCTGCCGTCAAGACTGAGGGATCGCTTGAACTGTCCCAGCTGTCTGCAATATCGTTGCAAAGCTCGCACTGTCTCTCGCCAAGAACATCAGCACAATCGTTAAACCCCGCCGTTTCGCCATCTGTCGCCAAATCGCAACATTTCCAAAGGCGGAATTTGTTGCGGCTCACAGCCGCAAAGGCGGAATTTGCTGCGGCTCACAGCCGCAAACACCTCACTGTTTGCCTATCGTTCTCTCGGAGGCAACGTCTTATGTTGTTCTTCATAAACCATCGCCAGCACCTCTGCTACCGCAGTGTAAAACTCTCTCGGTATTTCCTGACCTATGTCTACCGCCTCGTAAAGCCCTCTTGCGAGCGGACGGTTTTCAGTGATATATACATTATGCTCCTGCGCCACTGCAACTATCCTCAGTGCCAGTGAATCTGTACCCTTTGCCACAACAACAGGCGCTCTGTAGGCTGTCTTGCGGTCATATTTAAGAGCAACCGCATAGTGAGTAGGGTTACGGACAACCACATCTGCGGACGGCACTTCCTGCATCATACGCTGTTGTGCCATTTCCTGCTGTTTACGCTTTATCTTGCCCTTTATCTGCGGGTCACCTTCGAGCTGTTTGTACTCGTCCTTGACCTCCTGCTTTGACATCTTGAGCTTTTTCTCAAATGACCACCACTGGAAAACATAGTCTGCCGCCGCCACAAATACAAGCATAACGAATATCGTTACAATAAGGCTCATCGCCGTTTCGCTTATATATGCAACTATCTTTATCACATCTGTATCTATCAGCTTTTTGAACTCGTTTATTCTGTCCATTACCTGAAAGTACAGTATAGCGACTACTACGATTATCTCGATAAGTCCCTTTACAAGCCCCACAAGCGCCTGCATCGAAAACAACCGCTTGATACCCGTAAACGGATTCAATCTGCTGAATTTCGGCTTCATCGCCTCCATACTGAAAAGTCCCTTTGTCTGAACGATTACGGGCAGTACGCTCAGTACAACCCCCACCGCCAGTATCGGACCTACGGTACAGACGCAGATTATAGCCACCTTCCAGAATACGCTCATCGCAAACTCTATGGTATTGCCCGTTTTGTCAATAGATGACATCGACTGCTCCATAAAGTTTAAAAGCATCTGGAACATATAGTTTCCGAATATCGCAAGAAATGCGAATATTCCCACCACGAAAACCGCAACCGCAACTTCCTTGCTCTGCAGTACCTCGCCCTTTTTTCTGGTATCCTTACGCTTTTTCGGGGTGGCTTTTTCGGTTTTTTCTTCGCCTGCCATTTACCCTCCTAAGAACCCATCATGCCGAGCAGACCGTAGAGGTTCTGCCACATAATGCCCATCAGCTTTTCGATGAAGTCCGACATAGGCTGAGCCATTATCAGCACCGCCGCAAGACCGATAAGCACCTTAAGCTGAATGTTCAGCGCAAAGATATGAATTGACGGTACAGCCTTCATCAGCACGCCAAGACATATTTCGGTGATAAACTCGATAGCGATAATCGGTGCGGCGAGCTTTACCGCCAGCGTAAGCACGGTCGAAAAGTACGTCACCAACGCCCACGGCACGTCCGCAGTGAATCCAGAAAATCCTATCGGAAGCGTTTCATACGATATATGAAACAGCTTTATATATGACAAGTGTCCATTCGTCAGAAAGAAATACAGAATGAACATATAGTAATAAACGTTTGCAAAAAGGGGCATCGACACACCGGTCGCAGGATCCATCGCTCTTGCCATAGACAGACCCGTCTGATAGTCGATAAGCTCACCTGCGGAAATAGTCACCGCCAGTATGAGATTCACCATAAAGCCGAGTATAAGCCCCAGTCCCAGCTCCTTCATCATATCGAACAGCATCATGAATATGCCGGTCGGCTCATATTTTATATTCCCCATGGACGAGGCAAACAGCACAGCAAGCGCTATCGTTGTGCCTGCTCTCAGCCTTACGGGAAAATTTGAACGGCTGAATATTCCCGACACCCTGCACATTATCAGCAGAAAGCCGAGAAAATTATTCAGAATCATATCCCACACATCGCTTAGCGTCATGTTGCACCAACCGTTGCCATAAGACCGAATATGTAGTTGAAGAACTCTATACAGCTGTTCATCATCCACGGGCCGAATAACAGCAGTACGATTGCCACCACTATGGCTTTGGGAGCAAACGAGAGCGTCTGCTCGTGTACCTGCGTTGCCGCCTGTAATATCGCTATGATAAGACCTATCACAACTGCGGCTATTAAAACAGGGAGGCCTAATTTAAGCGCAAGAACAAGTGCGGCGGTAAAGACCTCCATTGCTATATCCTGTGTCAGATCAAGCCCTCCCTTCAAGGAATATTATGCTACAAATTATACGAGTTGACAATCGTTCCGACCATCAGCTGCCAGCCGTCTACAAGCACGAAAAGTATTATCTTGAACGGCAGCGAAATCATCGCCGGCGGAAGCATCATCATACCCATTGCCATAAGCGTCGACGATACTACAAGGTCGATAACAAGGAACGGTATGAATATCAGAAAGCCCATCTGGAACGCACGTTTCAGCTCGCTTACTATAAAAGCGGGAATTACTGTTTCAAAGCCCAGCTTCTCGCTGTAGTTTTCAAGTGTTATATTGTCTGTCGCACCGCCTGTGACATCACTCATGCTCTGACCCTTTAAATCAAGGAAAAACTTCATATCGTCATTCGTGGTCTGCTTGAGCATAAAAGTCTTGAGCGGCTTTCCTGCGGCGTCAATAGCCTGTTCCATTGTCATCTCGCCTGCCGCATACGGCTGATATGCCGTTAAGTTTATCTCCGAGAAAACAGGCCACATTATGAATATCGTAAGGAAAAGCGACAATCCCGTAAGCACCATATTAGGCGGCGTGGACTGCGTCTGCATTGCCGTTCTCAGAAAGCTGAAGCAGATAATGATCCTCGCAAACGAGGTCATCATCACAAGCAGTGACGGTGCAAGCGAAAGCACGGTCACAAGCAGTATTACCTCAAGCGACTGCGAGCCGTCTACCCCGATAAGATCCTTCATCACCGACGAATCCGCCGACTGCGTACCGCCCGAGGTGTTTGCCGAAGCCGTATCGCCGATACTTGTTGTCGTACCTGCGTTGCCTGACGCATTGTTATCCGCCGCAAAAGCCGTTACACTGCACAGCACACCGATAAGTGCGATACATACCGTTAAAGACACGATAAAGCGGATAAAAATCCGCTTGTTGTCGATAAACATTTTTCTAATCGTAAGACCAAAAGCTCTTGTCATTTCGACTCCGTGTTCCTCTCGTCAGAATTTTTGTCGTCGGAATTTGTTCCGTCATCGGTTTTGCGAACATCGGGAAGCTCATCGCCGCAATCCGATTCTTCGTCACGGCTGGCTTTCTTCCCTCTCATATTCTTTATGTTTTTAGCCATTGCGTCACTGAAGGCGGCGAAGAAGTTATCCTGCTTTCCGCTTCCCTCAGGATAAAGTTCAGACATATATTCTTCTTCCGTAATCGACAGATCCTCGATCTTGTCTATCCTGCCGGCAGTCACGCCAAGCACCATACACTTTCCTGCAACGCTTACGACAACCACCGATTTTTCACCGCCGAGCGAGGCACGGTCAAGCACCTTGAGCCGTTTTCCGCTTACGCTCAGTATCCCCTTGTTTACCTTTCTCAGTATCCAGAAGAACAGAAAAATCAGTGCAAGTACGCCGATAAGCGCACATACAAGCTGTACGTATTCCATCAATCAAGTATTTTCTTAACGGTCTGAAGTATTCTTTCAGCCTTGAACGGCTTTACGATGAAGTCAAGTGCGCCGAGCTTGATAGCCTCTACTACCATAGCTTCCTGACCCATAGCACTGCACATTACGACCTTTGCGCCGGGATCCATAGCCTTGATTTCCTTGAGTGCCTCGATACCGGTCTTGTTGGGCATTGTTATGTCCATTATAACAAGGTCGGGCTTCTCTGCGGAATATGTCGAAACCGCTATTTCGCCGTCAGCCGCCTCAAGTATATTTGTGTAGCCGTTTGTCGTAAGTGTGTTGCGGATAAGCATACGCATGAATGCCGCATCGTCTACAAGTAATATCTTCTTATCCATAAGTGTAAGGTTTCCTTTCGTATCCCTGTTTTATTATATGTTATTCGCCTTTACCGAGGCTGTCCATAAATTTCGATTTTACTATTTCCGTTATTCTTACCGCAAAGTTATCGTCTATAACAACAACGTCACCCCTTGCGATGAGGTTTCCGTTTACCATAACGTCAACGGGTGCGCCTGCCTGTCTTTCAAGCTCTATGATAGTACCCTGCGAGAATTCAAGTATATCCTTGATTTTCTTCTTTGTCGAGCCTATCTCGACAGAAATCTGAAGCGGTACGTCCATAAGGAGCTGTAAGTTTTCCTTCTGCTCCGAGCCGAGCGGAGCTTCAAAGCTCTCAAACTGTGCAAGCTGGGCATTACGGTAGTTTACTGCCGGCTGAGGCTGCATAACAGGCTGTACCGGCTGACCATACATTGCCGGATTCATTGCCGGATTCATAGCAGGATTCGGGTATCCGTAGTATCCCTGCTGTGCATACATATCCGCCTGCGGCATAGGAGCCGCTTGCTGAACAGGTGCCGCCTGCGGTACAGGAGCAGCCGCCTGCTGAACAGGTGCCGCCTGCTGAACGGGTGCCGCTTGCTGAACAGGTACCGCCTGCTGAACAGGTGCCGCTTGCGGTACAGGAGCCGCCTGCTGAACAGGTTCTGCCTGCGGAACAGGCTGAGGTGCCGGAGCAGGTGCAGGTTCTGTCACGATCGGTTCTGGAGATGTCGCACCGCCGATCATTCTGTCGGCAAGCGTTGCCGCAAGATCTATATCAAGCACCGATATAAATTCCGATTTTATAACACCGTCAATGGTAAGGTCAAAATTGATAGCGGCACCCTTATCCGTCTGCTCATAATTCTGCAGGTCGGCAATATTTATCTCGCTGAGAATGTACGGAGTAGGTGTCGATATATCAATACCCATACCCAGAAATTCCGATAGAGCCGTCGAAGAAGCTCCCATCATCTGATTCATTACTTCGCTTACCGCACTGATGTTCAGCTCATCAAACTCAAAATCAGGAGATATAACGGGCGGTTTGCCCATAAGCTGATTAAGTATCAGCTGTACATCGTCCTGCTTTAAGATCATCAAGTTTGAGCCGGAAAGCCCTTTTATGTACTCGATCTTTACGCATATCGCAGGTTCAAGTCTGTCGTAGTTAAGCTCTGATGCCTGAATTACGGTTACCTTCGGCGTAGTGATCCACACTTTGGCGTTGAGCAGCTCGGAAACTGCGGTAGCCGCACTTCCCATACTGATATTCATTATCTCGCCGATAGCGTCAAGCTGCATCTCCGACAGAGTGGTCAGTTTTCCCATTTGCCTTACCTCAATTCTTTAATATATTATCAATCCTGAACGCTTTCTTTCCGTTCAGTGTACCGAGCTTTCCGTCAAACCAGCAGGTGCTTCCCACTTTAAGCTGTACGTTGTCGGTAATCGGCTTGTTCAGCGGTATTATGTCATTTACCTGCAGATTCAGAACGTCACGGAGCGTGAGCACTGTATCGTCAAGCACCGCCGTAACAGTAAGCTCCGACTGTGAAAGCGTTGACATAAGGTTTTCCTTACGCTCCGTTTCCTTAGTGGGACTTCCTGCCCTTTTGCCCGAGCTGAACTTAGCCGAGAATTTCTTCATTATCTGATCCATAGTAATTGCCGACATACAGAACGACACTATGGATTTTGAATCGTTTACCGTTACCTCCATCGCAACGATAATCATTGTTTCGTCGGCGTCTGCGGCGGATATTACCCTTGAGTTTGTTTCTATTGATTCCAGCTTCGGCTTGGTATCAACATATCCGTCCCACGCCTGCGACATAATCGAGGTAAAGCGTTCAACAATGCTACGCATTACGTTTATCTCTATTTCCGTAAAATCTCTGTCGGTATCCTGATATGTTCCTCTGCCGCCGAGCATACGGTCGATCATTGTAAAGGTAAGCGAGTTTGACAGCTGTAAAATCGCATTGCTTTCCTCAATATCATCGTCCTCTATGCCGAGATCGACAATACCCATTATCGTATAATCCGGAAGAGCGTTGCTGAACTCAAAATACTTCTGTTCCTCTATGCTTGCAAGCGAAACCTTGCAGTACAGCCTTAACAGACCTGTTATGTAAGATGAAAGATGCCTTGAATAATTCTCGAATATCCTCTCAAGTATCTTTATCTGTTCCTTAGTGAACTTCTTCGGAGTACGGAAGTCATACTCCTTGATTTCTTCCTTTTCTTCATGCGTGTCAAGCGATGCGGTATCTCCGCCTGAAAGTACGCTTGACAGCATTGCGTCTATTTGTTCTTGCGTAAGGGTATCAGCCAAAAATTCGCCCCCCTTTCTGTTTTCTCTTATTCTGACGTTTCGGTCGGTGCCGATGTCAGTATATCTGTAGGAATGCCCGTATATGACGGCTCGTATTTCGGTCCTGCGGCGTTTGTGCTGTTGTTGCCGTCGCCCGGGTTGCTGTCATACTTGCTTTCCATATTGTCGATTATTTCGTTTACAACGTCACTGTTGACGTCCGAGCTGTTGCTGTCATTACGCTCATAAGGATCGGTGTTCGCACCGTTCAGCCTGTATTCGTATTTCAGAATATCGTCTATGACAGCCTGTGAGGTAGTGTCAAGCTGTGCTCTCACTATCATAATCTCTACACGTCTGTTCGTCGCTCTGCCCTCAGCTGTTGAGTTGTCGGCAATAGGCGTATAGCACGCTTTTCCTTCTACAGTGAACTTCTCGCTGTCAACACAGCGGTTGTAGTCCATATATTTTACAACGCTTGACGCTCTTGCCGCCGACAGATCCCAGTCGTTCACATCGGATACTGCCTTTGCAGTATGACCGGATACTTCGCAGGATTTTATATACTTGTTGACCGCCTTTATACCGGGCATGAACTTGTTGAGTACCTGCTTGCCTTCTTCCTTCAGCACCGCACTGTTGCCGTCAAACATTATCGTATTGTTGAACCGGATAAAGATTCTTGTCGGTGTCTGCTCAATATACACATACTGACCAAGATCGTTTTTATCCGTTGTTGTCTTTAAGAAGCTGTAAAGCTGATTGAAGTCAGAGGGAAGACCCTCTGTCTGTTCGCTTGTAGTGCCGCCGTTCTGAGTGTTTGGAGGAGCCTCGGCATTACCGTTCGTATCGGCAGCGTTATTCTTCGGCTGTTCGTCCATTACGAAGGGGTTTATATAGCTTCCGCTTGACGTAAAGGATTGATATATGTACTGCCATTTCGTTTCGTCTACCGATGATGCAGAGTACAGCAATACGAAAAAGCACAACAGAAGCGTAACCATATCGGCATAGGTATCAAGCCAGTTACCTTTTTCTTCGCCGCCTCCGGCTCTTCTTTTCGCCATTTTTCTCCACCGCCTTTCTTCTGACGCTTAACCAATATATTGTATCACATTTCAGCGATTATTTCAACACTAAATTCCTTTTGCTTCAGCCGTAATTCCCGTCCTGTCGGAAACAGGCGGATATTGTTACTTGCCGCCCTTCTTCTTTATATCAGTCTGTGCAAGCATAAATTCGAGCTTTTCCTGAATAAGTCTGGGGTTTGAGCCGGCCGCAATCGACAGCACGCCTTCTTCTATTATCTGCATACAAAGAAGCTCCTGCTCGTGACTGTTCTTCAGCGATGATGCAATCGGCGCAAACAATACGTTTGAGAACAGCGAGCCGTAGAAGGTCGTGATAAGCGCAACCGCCATACCGCTTGACAGATTGCTTGAGTCAGCGCCCATACCTTTAAGCATATTTACAAGGCCGACAAGAGTACCCAGCATTCCGAATGCGGGGAATACAGACATACCTTTTTCAAAGAAAAGTCTGCCTCTTTCGTGACGCTCACACATAAAGTCTGTTGCGTCGTCAAGCATACTTTTTACTTTATCAAGGTCGTTTGCGTCTACTATCAGCATAAGGCTTTCCTTGAGGAACGGATCCTCACACTTGTTCGCACTGTCTTCAAGCGAGATAAGACCTTTTGTTCTGGCGATCTTTGCAAATTCAACTATCTGCTCTATGTAGCTTTGCGGATTGAATTTTTTAGGGAACAATGCCAGCTTCAGATACTTCGGCAGATTTTTAAGGTATGAGAGCGGGAACGAGGCGAAAAGACAGCCTATAGTACCTCCGACGGTGATAGCAAGCGAAGGTACATCTATGAACCAGTCAAGCTGACCGCCGTTAAATATACCGAATGTAACCAGACCGAATGATACTACCCAGCCTATGATGATCGTAATATTCAAAATAACTTCCTCCTGTAAGGGTTTATATAGCACAGCCAACGGCTGTAATATTCACAATTTATATGCTTCTCTCGAGACGCTGACGTCTTACAGACAGCCTGTATTCCTTGATGAGAGAAAGTATCTCGTTCATCGACTGCTCAACTATGTATGAATGTCCCGTGCTTGTTGTGATGACGGTATCCGGGTTTTCAGTCACTATTTCGATAAGATCGGGATTAAGCATAAACTTTTCCCCGTTGAGCTTTGTAAGTATTATCATATATTTCCTTCCTTTGCAGTATCGTCCGCACTGTAATTGATTCCGTCGGTATGAATACGCAGATACAGCCGTTTATCATAACCGTTCAGGCATAATATAACGGGCATTCCGGCGGAGCTGACGCTCCGCCTGCCCTTATAAACTTGAATTTATATCGCAGAAACCTGCAATTTCCGCCAAGCTCTTGGCTTTTGATGAACGCTCTGTTAGCTTTGCTTGTCAAAAAAACTTTGCACTAACATTACCTGCTTTTCGTAGGGGAGGGGCTTGTGTCAAGAGTAACATGGTTTACACTTTGTGCAAGCACATGGTTTACATGTTATCAATAACAAACGAACATAAAAATGAACTTGAAATGAGGGCGAAGCCCGAATGGAAAGTTCATTTTTTATGTTTCGCCTCGGCGAAACGTGGG